>JGI12635J15846_10002112_pt1 | contig 17400 bp, 17 predicted proteins | sample BlaSpr_A8_OM2_M2_FD_15846 | JGI IMG/M metagenome (IMG submission 15846) | reverse complement strand
CGGGAGCGAGCCGATCAAATACTGGTAAGCGCCGAGGTTGGCCTCGTTGATGGTGCATGCGACGCCGATCAGGTCGCCGAGATGCGCGGCGGTGCGCTCGCAGTATCGCGCGAACAGCTCGGCGGTCTTTTTGTCTTCCCATCCACCGTCACCGGCGACCCATCGCGGCGACGTGAAATGATGGAAGGTTACCACCGGAGTTATCTTGTGCTCATGGCAGCACGCGAGCACGCGGCGGTAATGGTCGAGCGCGGCGCGCGAGAACTCGCCGGGCTCAGGCTCGACGCGGGCCCATTCGATCGAGAAGCGATAGGCGTTGAGGCCGAGCCGCGCGAGCATCGCAATGTCGTCGGCATAGCGATGGTACTGGTCGCACGCGTCGCCCGACGGCTCGACGAACGGTGACCCGGGCGTGTGCTCGAGCACCCAGTAGTCGCAATTTACGTTGTTGCCCTCGACCTGGTGGGCGGCGGTGGCGGTACCCCAGAGAAAGTTGGCGGGAAAAGTGAAGCGCTCGGTGGCCATCGCGGACGTACCTCAACAACGAAAGCGAAATATTTCCGACGCTACAGCGAAAACGGCGCATGCGCCAACCGGTGTATTTGAACATCGCGCGCGAAATGCAATAATTCTCGTTCCACAAATCCCGTCCACGGGCGTCATGTGAGCCGTGCAAAGTGAAAATCCGAATCGAGGACATAACGGCGGATGCCAAAGAGTTGGTGTTTGCCGAGCCGGAGCAGGAAATTAACCGGATCCTGGGCGAGGGACCGATCCGCGAATATCACCTCGAGGGGCCGGTCGAAGTGTCGGTGTCGTTCTATCGCGCGGGGACGGAATTGTTTTTCGCGGGTATGCTCAAGACCCGGACCGGCGCGGTGTGCGCGCGCTGTGCCGAGGATTTCGACGCGGCCGGCGACCGTCCGTTTCGGGTTGTGCTATCGCCCAAGTCGATTGGATACGACGACGACAATCTTCGCGCCGAGGACCTGGAGTTCTCGCTGTACGAGGGCGACGAGGTCGATTTGAGCCCGTTGATTCGCGAACAAGTCCTGCTGGCGTTGCCGACGCGGCCGCTTTGCCGCGAGGATTGCCGCGGTCTCTGCCCGCATTGCGGGTTGAATCTGAATCGCAGCAGCTGCGAATGCCGGGTGGAAATCGCCGACCCGCGCCTGGAAGCAATCCGGTCGCTTAAACTGCCGCGCACCTGATAAGCTCAACCTCAACATTAGGAAGTGATTCGTCATGCAAGCACCCAAACGCCGAAGTTCGCACTCGAAAAAGAACATGCGCCGCGCGCATGACGCACTCCGCGCCGTCAACCCCGGCACTTGCGCGTCGTGCGGCGAGCCCGTGATGCCGCATCGCATCTGCCGCCATTGTGGCTCCTACCGCGGCCGCCAGCTGGCCGAGATAAAGGAATAGGGCGCGCGGAGTAAACCGTGAAAATCGCGCTCGACGCGATGGGAGGCGATCTCGCTCCCAAGGCGACGGTTGAGGGCGCCGTTCTGGCCGCCCGCGACTTCGGTATCGAGGTCGTGATGGTGGGCGAGTCGTGCTGATGGACGACTCGCCGCTCGAATCGGTGCTATCCAAACCGCGATCGTCGATTCACGTCGGGCTCGATCTTGTGAAGCGCGGCGACGCGAGCGCCTTCGTCAGCGCCGGGAATTCCGGCGCCGTGATGACGGCGTCGATGATGATCCTGGGCAATCTCAACCATGTCGATCGGCCCGCGATCGCGTCGCTGGTGCCGACCAGCGAGGGCTTCTGCCTGTTGATCGATGCGGGCGCGAACACCGACGTCAAGCCAATCAACCTCGTGCAGTTCGCCGTGATGGGAAGCGTGTACTGGCGGTACGTGCGCAATATCTCGCGCCCGCGCGTCGGGATTCTCTCCAACGGCGAGGAAAGCTCGAAGGGCAACGAGAACACTCGTGCAGCGGCCGCGATGCTCGAGCAGATGCCGACCTACGTGCACTACATCGGGTACGTCGAAGGACGCGACATCAACCGCGCGAAGGCGGATGTTGTCGTCACCGACGGATTCACCGGCAATGTCGCGCTCAAGACGATGGAAGGGTTCTCGTCGTTCCTGCTCGGCAGCCTGCGCGAAGTGTTCGGCGGAAATTGGCGCACGCGCCTGGCGTACCTGCTGGTGCGGAAGAATTTGACCGCGATGCGCGAGCGGCTGGATCCCTCGGAATACGGCGGTGCTCCGCTGTTGGGCGTCAGCGGCGTGTCGATCATCGCGCACGGTTCGTCCAATCCAAAGGCGATTCGCAACGCGATTCGAGCCGCGGCCAACGAGCAACTCGTACATCACGTGAACGCCGAGATTCTCGAAATCCTGGCAAAGATTCAGCCGGTCGGGCCGGTCAAACAGCCCGCCGGCAAAGGGATACGCGCGTTGTTCGGCAAGATGCGGGGACGGTTGCGTCGCGACAAGGAAGGCGAGGCGGCCAGGCACGACGATGCTCATCCCGCTCCCGCTCCTGAAGCCGCCATGCCGCATGAGCCAACGCCGGAGCACGGCACGGATCATCATGTCGATCCCAAAATTGAGCGCGCCAATTACGAATCGACGCACTCCCGGGCGCGCGGCAGCGGCCCGCTCAAGACTGAAGGGAAGACCGACACTGCGGACTTGGCCGCTATGCCGCCGTCGACGAATGGCACGGCGGCGGGCGTGGACAAAGCGCATAAGTCAGGCGAGCTGCGTCCGCAGAACGAATCGGAAGCGGACGCGCATCCGCCCGATCGTCCCAAGAGTGATTCGTGAGGCGTCGGCGATAGATGAAGCTGGCGTTTCTTTTTCCCGGGCAGGGATCGCAGCGGGTTGGGATGGGCAAGGAGCTCGCGGATAACTTCCCGGTTGCGCGCGAAACGTTCAAAGAAGCCGACGACGCACTTGGCTTTCCGCTGTCGAAGCTGTGCTTCGAAGGTCCGGAAGATGAGCTGCGGCTGACTGCCAACACTCAACCCGCGATGGTTACGGCGTCGATCGCAGCGCTCCGCGTTTATCGCAAAGAGATCGGCGACGAGCCGGGAATTGGGGCCGGGCATAGCCTTGGCGAATACAGCGCGCTGGTTGCGGCCGGCGCGTTGGACTTTGCCGACGCGGTGCGGGCGGTGCGCGAGCGCGGCCGCCTGATGCAGGAAGCGGTTGCACCGGGACAAGGTGCGATGGCGGCGCTGATAGGCCTCGAGCTGCAACAGGTGCAGGACATCTGCGCGGAGGTCACGCGCGACGGCATGATCGCCGTGCCGGCCAATCTCAACGCGCCCGGCCAGGTGGCTATCGCCGGACACGCGGTGGCGGTACGCAAGGCACTGGAAATCGCGAAGGAGCGGGGCGCCCCGATGTCGGTCGAGTTGAAGGTCAGCGCGCCGTTTCATTGTCCGCTGATGCAACCGGCGCGCACCGGGATGGAGCCGGTGCTGCGCGCGCTCAAGGTCGGCGCGTTCAAATTTGGCGTGATCGCGAACGTAACCGCGGAAGTGAATCTCGATCCGGCCCAGGTCGTGCCACTGCTGCTCGAACAGATAACCGCGCCGGTCCGGTGGGAAGAATCGATGGGCGTGGTCGCGCGCAGCGGCATCACCGACGCGATCGAATTTGGCAGCGGACGCGTGCTGATGGGCCTCATGCGGCGGACATACCGGACAATCCGAGTCCGTCCGTTGGAAGATCTCGCTTCGTTGAAAACGCTATCGGAGCCGAGTGCCGGCGCCAAAGGGTGAATGCCGCCTTGTGTCCGCTCCTTTCAGTCCTTATGCTCCCCTGATAATTTAAACCCGACCCTCTCGCCCGTTACCTCTGGTCTTCGCGGCAGTGGGATGATGTTAGAATATTGATAGGCGGCCACTACGGCTCGCTGCCAGGAGGAACGACAGCACGATGGCTCAAGACATCGAAACCAAGGTTCGCGAGAAGATAAGCGAGCAACTGGGTGTGGCCGCCGACGAAGTAACTCCGGAGGCCTCGTTTATCGAGGACCTCGGCGCCGACTCGCTCGATATCGTCGAGCTGGTGATGGCGCTGGAAGAGGAGTTCAACATCGAAATTTCGGACGAAGACGCCGAGAAGATTCGCACTGTCAAGGACGTCGTCACCTATATCGAGGCTCACAAGAGCTGAAGCCGCGCAACGCAAAACCCGCTCGTCACAAATCGCCGGGCCGGCGGCGCGTCGCCGGCTGGACCCGGAGCTAGACCATGCGGTGCCCCTTCTGCCGCAACCGCAAGAATCGCGTCGTCGATTCGCGGATGTCGAACGACGGCATGATGATTCGGCGCCGCCGCGCGTGCTCGTCATGCAAGCGGCGCTTCACCACCTACGAACGGGTTGAGGAAGCGGCGCCGATGGTCGTCAAGAAGGACGGCCGCCGCGAGCCGTTCGATCGCGCCAAGATCATTGGCGGCCTCAAGCGGGCGTGCGAAAAGCGGCCGGTCTCAATGGAAACGATCGAACAGATCGCCAACAGTATCGAGACCACGATGGCGGAGCAGGGTGATCGCGAGGTCGCCAGCAATGCGATCGGCGCGGCGGTGATGAACGAGCTGCATAAGATCGATCAGGTCGCCTACGTGCGATTTGCGTCGGTGTATCGCTCGTTCAAGGATATTGACGAGTTCATGCACGAACTCGAAGACCTCATCAATCAACGCAAGCAAGCGCCCGCGGCCCGCGGTGAAAAGAAAGTCGACAGTTCCTCCTGATTCGGCCACGCTTCGCGACCAGCGCTTCATGCGTGAGGCACTCGCGCTGGCGCAAGAACGCTTAGGGTTCACGACTCCAAATCCGTCGGTCGGATGCGTAATCGTGCGCGGCGACAAGGTCGTCGGGCGCGGCGTCACCGGTAACGGCGGGCGTCCGCACGGCGAGACGGTAGCGCTGGCGGACGCGGGCGCGCGCGCTCGCGGCGCGATCGCGTACGTGTCGTTCGAGCCGTGCGCTCATGTTGGGCAGACGCCGCCATGCGCGAACGCGCTGGTGGCGGCGGGGGTCAAGCGTGTCGTCATCGGATGCGTCGATCCCGATCCGCGCGTCAGCGGGCGGGGAATCGCAATTCTCAAGCGCGCGAAGATCGTCGTCACCGCCGGTGTGCTCGAAGACGAAGCCTTGCGGCTGAACGAAGGGTTCATCACGCGGCTGAGGCTTGGGCGGCCGCTGGGAATATTGAAGCTGGCGATGACGATGGACGGGCGCATCGCCGCGGCCAGCGGCGATGCGCGCTGGATCAGTTCGCGCGAGTCGCGCGAACTGGCGCATCGATGGCGTCGCGAATGCGACGCCATCATGGTCGGCGCCGGCACGGTGATCGCCGACAATCCGCGCCTGACCTGCAGAATCCCCGGCGGGCGCGATCCGGTGCGCGTCGTCGTCGACGCGCGCCTGCGCACCGCGCCAACCGCTCGCGTGTATCGGCAGCGGTCGAGCGCGGTCACCATTCTGGTGACCACGCAGGCCAATCTCTCTCGCGCGCGGGAGAAGTATCAGCACCGTCGCGTCGAAGTGCTCGCCGTCGCCGCTGCCGACGACACCATCGAGCTGGATCGCCTGATGCTGGAATTTGGGCATCGCGGGTGGTGCCGGGTGTTGATCGAAGGCGGCGCCAATCTGGCCGGCTCGGCGCTGAGCGCGGGCATCGTGGATCGCGTCGCATTCTTCGTTGCGCCCAAAATCCTCGGCGCCGGCCTGTCCGCGATCGATGGAATGAAGTCGCACGAGGTGCTCGACGCGCTCGCGGTCACAGATTTGTCTGCGCGGCCGGTCGGCGACGACTGGCTGCTCGAGGGCCGAGTCAGCGCACGCAAGGGGCGCACTGGTTAGGTCGTCTGGCCGGTGATAATATCGCCATCGTAAATTGAATCAGATGGCAGCGGCTTCTTTAGAAGAAATTTTCTCCACGTTGCGCGACAGCAAGATGGTCGTGATGATCGCGGAGGAGCGCGAGGACGCCGAGGGCGACCTCGTGATGGCGGCCGAGAAGATCACGCCCGACGATATCAATTTCATGGCGCGGGAGGCCCGCGGCGTTATCTCGGTGGCGATTCCCGAGAAGCGTTTCCGCGCGCTAGGAATTCCGCTCCAGCCCTCGACCGACAATGGCGATTCCAGCGAGCAGGCCGGCGTGCTGATCGACGCGCGCGAAGGAGCGACCACCGGCATCTCGGCAGGCGACCGTGCTCGCGTGATCTCGGTGGTCGCGTTCGAGGAATCGCGCCATGACGATATCGTAATGCCCGGCCACATCTTGCCGCTGATGGCGTTGAGCGGCGGAGTGATGGTGCGAATCGGGCGCGCCGAGGGCGCGGTCGATCTGATGCGATCGGCTGGGATGGGCCCCGTCGCGGCGATATGCACGATCCTGCGCGAAGACGGCGAGGCGGCGCGCCTCAAGGAACTTCGCGAGTTCGCCGCAAAGCATTCGATTCCGATAGTTTACGTCAAGGAACTCGTGTCGCATCGCCTGACGAATGAAGTCCTGGTCAAGCGCGTTTCTGAGGAGCCGTTTCCGATCGAAGGCGGTATGCTGAATGCGGTCGTCTTTCGCAACGTTGTCGACGGCCGGGAGCACTTGGCGTTGATCAAGGGCCAGGTCGGCGGCGGCCGAACTGCGCTGGTGCGGCTTCACTCGGAGTGCTTGACGGGCGACGTGTTCGCGTCCGCACGATGCGATTGCGGCGAGCAGTTGCAGGAAGCGCTCGAGCGAATCATGGCGGCGGACCGCGGCGTCGTGATTTATCTCCATCAGGAGGGACGCGGAATCGGGCTCGGAAACAAGATTCGCGCCTATGCGCTACAGGACAACGGGATGGACACTGTCGAAGCGAACCTGCATCTCGGCTTCGACGAGGATCTGCGCGATTACGGGATCGGCGCGCAAATTCTGCGCGACCTCGGCGTCGGCGAGGTGCAATTGCTGACCAACAATCCGCACAAGATAGAGAGCCTGCGCCGTTACGGGGTGAACGTTTCGCGCGTGCCGATCGAGGTCACGCCGCACGCGGGAAATATCGGGTACCTGAAAACCAAGAAAGAAAAACTCGGCCATCTATTTTCGGAGCTGAAGTTAATCACTTGAAGAGTAAGCCGCTGCGCCGACGCCTTCCGCGCCGCCCGCGACTGTGGAATTGCTATGGGTTTAAGACATCAGGGGCGCGAGCTTGCGCTCAAGGCGCTGTACCGGATCGACATATGCGGCGGCGCCAGCAGCGACGACCTGACCGCGCTGTTCGAAAGCTTTCCGGTCGAAGATGACGCGCGCAAGTTTGCCGTCCAGCTGATGGAAGGAGTGCGCCGCGAGCAGCCGGCGCTCGACAAGCATCTGGCGGACGCGCTGGAACACTGGTCGGTGAAGCGGCTGTCGCGCGTCGATCATAACGTCATGCGCATCGCGCTCTACGAATTGATCAGGCTGGAGGACATTCCGGCGCGCGTAACTATCGACGAAGCGATCGAGCTGGCCAAGTGCTACGGCGATATCGAGTCCGGGCGCTTCGTCAACGGAGTGCTGGACGAAATCGCGGGGCGGTTGGGGCTTAAGCAGAAGGGTGAGGATGTCACGCTACCCAAGGCCGAGTAAGGCGCTCGCATTAGCAATCGGCGCCGCGCTCTTTTTTTGCGGATGCGGCTATCACTTCGCGGCATCCGGCGATGCGCTGCCGAAGAACGCCCAGACGATTTACGTCGCTCGTTTCGGGAACCTCACGCGCATAACCGGAGTCAACGACCAGTTCATGCGGTACGTCAAAGATGAAATCGCGTCGCATGACAGGCTCACGATCGTGGACAGTCCGGACCAGGCCGATTTGGAGTTGTCAGGCGAGGTCAGGCTCAGCAATCAAACGCCGGTGAACTTCAACACGGCGCTCGAGCCGACTAACTACAAAAACACTATGGTAGTTTCGGCGGTGCTCAAAGACCTGCACGCAGGAAAGGTGATTTGGAGCAGCCGGACTATCGCTGGTTCGCAAAATGGCCCGGCCGTGGCACAAACGATCGTCGACACCACGCCGAGTTTTCTGCAGCAGAACCTGCGAGCTGGTGATCTCTCGCAGATGCCCGATCTCCAGGTCGCACAATCGCAAACGGCAGTGGCGCAAGACGTGATGATGCAGAGACTCGCGGCGCATCTGTACACCGAGATGGCCGAAGGCTTCTAGCTTTTACCGGGGGCTGCGCCGAGGATTTCTGCCGCATGCCGCTTGAAACCGCGCTCGCGTACCTTCGAGGGGCCGGCGGAGATCGGAGGATCCCGCCGGTGGTGTTGATCTTCGGTCCCCACGCCTTCCTGCGCGAATACGTGCTCGACTCGATCGTTCGCAAGCTGGTCGCCGACGGATGCCAGTATCGCAGCTTTCAAATTGGCGCGGGTGACGACTACGGAGCCGCGCTGAACGAGCTTCGCGCGCCCGATTTGTTCGCGCCCCGGCGCGCGATCGCGTGCCGAATCCTGAAATCGCGCCGGGACAAGGCGGAGACTGCGGACGACGCCGATGGCGCTGACGCGCGCACGCCGGGCAGCGGCGGCTCGGAGGCGGCGCTGGTTGCGTCAATCGAGACCGCGCGGGGCCCCGGCAGCCTCGTCCTGCTTTATGAAAAAGACAATGCGCCCGCGAAGGTCCGCCGCGCGGCAGAGAAATCGGCGCTGTTGGTAAATTGCATGCGTCCGTTCGACAACCAGATCGAGCAATACGTCAATGCGTTCGCGCACACGCACGGACTGAAACTGGCGCCGGCCGCGATCGACCTGATTATTTCGCGTCATGGCGGAGATTTAGCGGCCGTCGGCAACACGCTCGGCAAGGCCACGATCTTCGCCGAGCCGGGCAAACTGCTGCAGCCGGCCGACCTGGACGAGGGCGCGCGCCGGATGCCGGAAGCATTCGAACTCGCCGAAAGCGTCGCTCGCGGCCGGGCGACGGCGGCGCTGGCGCAGTTGGGGCGCGCGCTCGCGCTCGGGCGTGAGGTCTTCGAGATTCTAGCGGTCGAGATCATACCGATGATGCGCCGGATGATGATCGCGGCCTCGATGATGGCGGCGCGAAAGAGTCCCGGCGATGTAGCCGCGGCCATGGGACTGCCGCCGCAGAGCGGGCTGGCGACGCGCGCGATCGAGGGAGCGCGGCGCTTCGGCCTGGCCCGTCTGGAACGCGCTTACTGGCGCGCGTGTGCGATGGACGCGGGATTCAAGGACGGCACCATCAAGGAGCGCGAACAGGCGCTCGCAGGATTGATCCTCGAGTTGATGACCGCCCCCGATTAGAAGCCGCTCGCTCGAGCGGCCGACTTACGCTTTTTGGCCGAACTTGCGATGCAGGCTGGCAGACAGCCGCGCGACTTTGCGCCGCACCGTATTGCGATGCATCGTGCCGCTGCTGATCGCCTTGTACAGCACCTTGGTGGCTTGCTTGAGCGCTTCCTGCGCCTTCGCCTGGTCGTCGCTGGTGGCGATTGTTTCCGCCGCGGTCTTGGCCAACGTGCGGGCACGTGTGCGAACGACGCGGTTGCGCTCGGCGCGCTTGAGGCTTTGCCGATGACGCTTCTCGGCCGATGGGTGAACGGGAATATGAGGCATAACCAGTCATGTTTAACAGCGGGCGAGGGCCGGAGCAATACACCGGTTGCGGTTCAGTGCCACCAGTCGCTCAAAGCCATCCTGAGCGCGTAGGTAATCGAATCGTAGTGGAAGTACACGTATGCGACCGCGAGACCGATTGCGCCGTAGGTTAAGACCTTGTATGCCGCTCGGTCCATCGTTATCGGAACTTCCCGTGCGTTGCAGCCTTTGCTTCGTTCCAGAGAGCGTCGACCTCAACTGACGTCATCGAATTTAGATCGAGGCCGCGTGAAATTACGAGGCGGCCGACTTCGTCGAAGCGCGCGACGAACTTGTCGCAGGCGGCGCGAAGCGTCTGCTCGGCATTGCGGTTGATGAAGCGCGGAGCGTTGGCGACCGCGAGCAGCAGGTCGCCCAGCTCTTCGGCGGCGTGGGCAGTGTCGTTGCGATCGAGCGCTTGCTCGACCTCGTCGAGCTCCTCGCGCGCCTTGGCCAGCACGGCGCGAATGTTTGCCCAATCCATGCCGGCGCGCCGCGCTTTCTCGCCGAGCTTCTCCGCGCGCATCATCGAGGGCAGTCCGCGGCCGACATGCGCGAGGCTGGTCGCGCCATCGGGGTTCCTGCTCGCGCGTTCATCCGCTTTGATCCGCTCCCAGTTTTCGAGGACCTGTTCCGAAGTTTCCGCTCGTGTGCCGGCGTAAATGTGCGGATGCCGCCGGATAAGCTTTTCCGCGGCGTTTTGCATGAGAGTCGCGATATCGAGCGACGACTGTTCGGCGAGAATCACTCCGGTGAACAAGCATTGCACGATCGCATCGCCGAGTTCCTCCGCGACATCGACCGTCTTGCCGTGCGCGATTGCGTCAGCCACCTCGTACGCCTCCTCGATCAGGTGGCGCGGCGTGTCGGCGAGTTTCTGGTCGCGATCCCACGGGCATCGTTCGCGCAGCTCCGTGACCACCGCGAGCAGTTTCGCGAATGCTTGCGTAGCATCGGTGTCATCGCTCATGACGGCGATCCTAGCATGCTTTGATTCTCGCAAAGATTCGGGATTCTTCGCCGTCGCGGCCCCGAATGACGACGGGCGAGGTAAGAATCGTTACGGCTTCACGATTGAGTCCAGGACTTTCTCGGTTAGAAAATTCGACAGGTCTTGCAGGCCCTCGGCGGTGATCTCGTGGCCGCAATCGTATTCGCGATATGTCAGCGGCACCTTCAATGCGCGCAGCGCTTCTACCGATGACCGCGCGCGCGTGATCTCGATCATTTCGTCGGCACGGCCGTGCTGGACCAGCGTCGGCAACGCTTCGAGCGCGGCGGCATCGCGGACCTCATCCTTCAAGTCGGGCGGGAAAAACGTCGAGAGCGCGACCAGCGCCGCAAACTTCGACGGATTTCGGATCGCGAGCCGGTAGGCCATCATGCCGCCCTGGCTGAACCCAAGCACCACCAGCTTTTTTCGATCGACCGGGTATTTCTTCAGCGCCTCGTTCAGGAACTCGGTCACCATCTTGTTGGCGTCGTCGATTGCGCCGCGATCGGGCGAGGCGCCCATCCGAATCGGGAACCATGCGTAGCCGCGCGTCGGACCGATCGGTACTTCCATCGGACCCTGCGGACAAATCACCATGAAGCGGCCGTCGGCGATGTATGGCGCGAGCCCCAGCAGATCGAGCGCGCTGGCGCCGAACCCGTGCATCGCAATCAGCGTCGGATGAGGTCCTTCGCCGTTGGGCTCATAGACGGTATGGATCAGTCGCATCGAGGCATTCTCCCTGGCGCTAATGCCGCATAATAGACCGGGTTCGAGCAGCGTCGCCAGCCGGTTTCAATCCTGCAAGGTGTTCATCGCGGCCCCAATAACCGCTATCTTTGACGGCGCGCGATGTGGGCAATAGCAGGATGAGTGAGCGTCTGAAGGTCGCGGGGGACAGGCCTCGGGGGATCACGTGGACGCGGTTTACGCGGTGGAGCGCCGCCGCGTTAGCGATATTTTCGATCGCAGCCGCATCGGCTCCCGAAACCGCCAGCGGAAAATTCCCGGGATTCGTCGCCGGCGCGATTCTGATCGCGCTGGTCGCTTACGCATTGTTCGACTACCTGCGCCCACTTATCGACGACCCCGAATCAGGCCTTATCCTGGCGTTGGTGGTGCTCGGCGCGTTGGCCGCGCTGAAGTTCGCGCTGATGCCGTACTTTCCGGGCTTCGGCACGGACGTTGGCGACTACCAGGCGTGGTCGAGCCAGATCGCGACGTTCGGTCCCGCGCATACCTACCAGCAGGGATTCTTCCTCGATTATCCGCCCGGCTACCTATACGCGCTGTGGGTCGTCGGGATCATCGCACACGGCATCGGCGCGACCGGAGATTTTTACCGGATCATAATCCAGAGTCCGGCGATCTTCGCCGACTTCACGCTCGCGCTGGTGGTGTACGCCTTCATGCGGCGCGGCAACCGGCCCGACATGGCTTTGATCGCGATGCTGATGGTCGCGCTGAATCCGGCCCTGCTGTACGACACCGTCGTCTGGGGTCAAAGCGATTCCGTCATGACGTTCGTGACCCTGCTCAGCATCGTGTCGATTCTCGGCGAGCAGTACGAAGTCGCATGGGGACTGGCGGCAATCGCGGTGCTGGTCAAGCCGCAAGGACTGATGATGCTGCCGGTGCTGGCCATATGGACCATGCTGCAGACCGGCTTCGCGGGCTTCACCACCTGGCTCAGATCGGGCGTCGCGCTGATCGCGGTCGTGATTATCGGCATCGCGCCGTTCCAAATCGGCCAGGAATGGGATTGGATCCTCAAGCTCTATACATCCACCGCAGCCTACTACCATGAGACCTCGGTCAACGCGTTCAATCTGATCGCGCTGCTCGGCGGACTGCGCCAGTCGGACTCGAACACGCTGGCTGGAATATCGTTCTTCGCGCTCGGCATGTTTCTGCTGGTCCCGTTGTACGGATTCGTCGCGTGGATCCTGTGGCGCGGCCGCACGCCGACGCGGCTGATGTTCGCCTCGTTCATCGCGATTTTCGGATTCTTCATGGTGGCGCCTCGGATGCACGAGCGGTACCTCTATCCGGCGCTGGCGCTGGTCGTACCGCTGGCTCTGGAAGCACCCGAGATGCTCGCGGTGTTCGTGATTCTCACGATCACCTGCCTTATCAACCTGGCCTACGTGCTGCACACGCTCAACACGGTGGTGTTTCTGGACTCGCGCGACACACTTGCGATGGTGACCTCGGCGCTCAACGTGGTCGCGCTCGGGCTGTCGGTCTACTGGGGGGTGACGCGGCTGCGAGACGCGAGCACGGAGACCGACGCGGTCGCTGCCTTTCTGGCGAAATTCGCGATGCCGCGGACGGTCGTGGATTACGTCGAAGAGCCAGCGTGCGCGCCGCCATGGATCTCCACCGACACGATCATCATCACGCTTCTGCTGATCGGCGCCGCAATCACCCGCTTCTGGAACCTGAGTCATCCGGCCGAGATCGTCTTCGATGAAGTGCATTTCGTCGCACAAGGACGCCACTATATACACGGTGAATCGTTCCTCGATCCTCATCCGCCGCTGGCCAAGCTCGTAATCTCACTGGGCATCTTGATCTTCGGCGACCAGCCGTTCGGATGGCGGGTGGGCAACGCGACGATTGGCACCGCGCTGGTGGGAATCACGTACCTGCTCGGGCGGCGGCTGACGGGATCACGGCTCGTCGGCGCGCTCGCGGGCGCGATAATTCTTTGCGACGGGATGTACCTGGTCGATTCGCACTATGCGGTGATCGACATTGTCTATCTCACCTGTGCGGCGGTCGCGTACCTGCTGTTGTTTAAGTTCGCGGAGACTGTCGACCCCAAAGCACGCCGGCGAATCCTGCCGTGGATGGGGCTGGCGCTGGGCCTATGCCTGGCGAGCAAACTATACATCCCCGCCATCACTTTTCTGCTGGTGGTAGGCTTTCTCGTTTATGTAATCGCGAGGGACCGCCCAAAACCCGCGGAGCCTCCGCCNCCGCCTGTCGAAGTCAAGCCAGTGGTTGAGACCAGGCCGAAGAAGGTCAAATCGCCCGCGCCGGTNCCGGCCGGAATCGACCTCTTCGATCGAACCTCAACGTACTTCATCGCGACGATATGTATCGTCCTCATATTGCTGCTTCTCGAAAGCGGCGCCACTGCGGGCTACATCACTTTGAGCGTTCTCGCAGTACTGGCAATCCGTGTTGCCGAGATCTTCTGGCGCGGCCGTTCACCGTCATCGGGGACGCCGCGTTTGCAGATGCCATCGATGGGCGTTGTCTTCGAGCCGATGACCTTTGGCGCAGTCGTGCTCGTCGGATCTGTCGCGTCCATCGCCTACCTGGCGGTTTTCTTGCCGCATTACTGGCGCATATGGCAAGGGGGCGGCATCTTCGATCTGTTCAAGTACTACCATGATGTTATCTGGTATGAGCAGAGCGTCTCCTCCGCCACCCATCCGTATTCGTCGCGATGGTGGAGCTGGCCGTTGATGCTGCGTCCGATCGCGTACTGGCAGAACTTTCCCAAGACTGGCGACGTGCAGACCGTCTGGGGCGGCGGCAACCCGTTGCTATGGTGGGGAGCGCTGACCGCGATCACAATCACCGCCGTGCAGGCGCTCGAGCGCCCGTCGTTCACGCGCTCGTTCCTCGTAATCGGCTATCTCAGCTACCTGCTGATATGGGCGTGGATCGGCCGCACGCTGTTCCTCTACCACTACATGGCGGCGGTTTATTTCGGCTACCTGGCGCTGGCGATTCTGCTCGCCGAGTGTTTCAAGGAACGCGCCGAGCCGTGGGAGCATCTCGCGCTGCTGCTGACGATGACGCCGGTGTTTTTTCTCGGATTGCCGCCGACATGGGCATGGCTGAGCTTCATCGTGGTCGTCGGCGCGTACGTCGTGCTGCTGCTTAGGACTCCGTACGCGGGCCGCTTCGTTGCCAGCGCATTCGTTGCTACCGCGCTGATTCTGTTCGTGTACTACTTCCCGATTTGGGTCGGCATCCCGATTAGCCGCGAGGGCTACTACGCACGGATGTGGCTTTCGTCGAGCGGGATCCGCAATTGGATATGATCGCGGAAGTCCGCCCTCACTGCGTGATCGCGCGATTGTTCCACTTCCCTCGAGGGAAGGGGTCTTCTTTCGTCCGGTTCCCCTTCCCGTTCGGGAAGGGGTTAGGGGTTAGGTTCCTGCGCATCGCGCGCGCAATTTTACTCTGCGCGATGTTTGCCTCCGTATCCATCCCATGCCGCGCCGTTGCCGCCGATCAGAAAAACCTGCTGCTCAACGGCGACTTCGCCAAGGGCTCCGAGGATCAGCCGGATTCGTGGCGCACCGAGGCCTGGGTTAACACTCCCGATGCGTTCCAGACTCACTGGCATTCGTACACCGATAAGCCCAGTGAGATGGAGGTCGACAATCTGCAACCTAACGACGGGCGCTGGATGCAACCGCTTACCGTGCCGCCGGGATGGTATCAGCTCAGCGTCGATGTCCGCACCGAAAATGTCGGCGACAAGGAATCGGGCGCGTCGATCTCGGTCATGGAAGACGGCATCATGTCCGCCGACATTCACGGCACCACCAACTGGCAGCGCGTGACGCTGTATCTCAAGGTCGGCGGCCAGGGCGCCGATATCGACGTGGCGCTGCGAGTCGGTGGGTTCGGCAGCCTCAACACCGGCAAGGCATTCTTCCGAAATGCGTCGATGATCGCGATTGACGCGCCGCCTCCCAGTGCGACTCCCACTTACGACCTGCTCGCGATTCGGCAACAAGGAGCGCCGGTGCCGATCGGATCGCCAATCTCGCTGGTGGTCACCTTCCTGGCGCTGGCGGGAGTCGCGTGGGCCGGTTGGCGCATCTACGGCGACGATGACTTCCGCATCTTCAATAGGTTCCGGGCCGCCTTATCGCGGCGTGCAAAAAAACGATGACGACGGGCGTGGCTAACTCCAGCCGCGCGATCGCGCCCGAGGATCGCCGCCGCCAACTCGAGGCCGCGGTCTTTCTGATCCCGTTCATCACCTACGCCTACTTTTATCAGGGCGCCGACCAGAGTATCGCGTGCCGCTTCGACCTGCTGCGCTCGATGATCGAAAAGGGCGCGCTCTATATCAACGATTTCTGCGGCTACAACACCGCCGACATCATCAGCTTTCACGGCCACATCTATTCGGTGAAAGCGCCCGGCACCTCCTACACGGCGCTGATCCCGTGGATGGTCTTCCGCATCGCGCTGCTGCCGATGAACGCGACGCACGAGCCGCTGTACTGGGCGTTCGTGACTTACCTGACGACGGTGTTCACGACTGGCCTGCTGGTCTCCGCGATGTGCGTCGTCATGTTCCGCTTCGCGCGGTTTCTCGGTGCGTCGGACGGGCGCGCGGCCAGCGTCGCGCTGATTCTCGGCCTCGCGACGATCGCGTTTCCATATGCCACTGAACTCACCGGCGAGCCGGTCGCCGCCGTATGCGTCTTTAGCGCCTTCTACCTGCTCGCGACGTTTGGCACACGCCGGTCCTGGATACGCCATTTCGTGGAGCCACAGACTGCGGACACAGTGGGCCCGATGTTACGTGCCTTAGCCGCCGGCTTTCTCGCGGGATGGGCGGTGCTCAACGACTACCCGGTCTTCCTGGTCGCCGCCGCGATCGGAATCTACGCGCTATTCAAACTGCGCGACTTGAAAAATCTCGCCGCGTTTTCCGCCGGCGCCGCGATCACTGTCGCCATCATGCTCGCCTACAACTGGGGCGCGTTCGGCAATCCATTCTTCTTCAGTTACCAGGCGTTCAAGCTGGCGCCGACCGAGAATCGTCAATTCCCCGAGCAGGCGGTCGGCTTCGTCGGCCTGACCTACCCGAAGATGCGCATCCTCTGGAACGTGCTGCTCGATCCTCAGCGCGGACTGTTCTTCTGCAACCCGGTGTTGCTGCTCTCGATCGTCGGCGTCGGCTATTTCGCGCAGCTGAAAAAGTGGCGCGCCGAATTCGTCGTCACTGTGTACTCATTCGTGGTGCTAATCCTGTTCAACGCCGCGTACGGCGAATCGATCGTATCGTGGGGAGGCGGCACCGCGACCGGACCGCGGCAAATCGTCGCCTCGGTGCCGTTCATGGTACTTGCGCTCGCGTTTCTTCCCGCCGCATGCAACTGGCTGCTGGGCGCGATAGGCGCGCTGTCGGCCGCGATCATGCTGATGGCGACCTCGACGAATCCGCACTTTCCCTACGAATACGACAACCCCGTACGCGACTTTGCGCTACAGCAGTTCATGCGCGGCGACTTCGCCACCAACCGCGACGCATTCTTCGGCGGCGGCATGATCGTCCGCGATTCGGTCGCCTTCAATCTCGGCAAGCTCGCCGGACTATCCGGCCCATACCAGCTCTGGCCGCTCGCGATGTTCTGGATCTTCGGCTCGTATGATTTGTCGGAAACGCTCGGGCTATGGGGCCAGGGTGCATCGCGACGGCTGACACAAATCGCCACGACCGTGGGAATCGCGGCGGTGTTCCTGCTCTCGATGAGTCAGCGAGTCATGCAGCCCTTCGTGCAGAGCGGTCACCAGGGATTGCTGGGCAGGTATTACGTCGGCGAAAATTGCAGCGAGAGCGCGCCGCATATCGAGCGCGTCGATCGGCAATTGGACTTCGACCAGATTTCTGAAATGGGTGCGATGCCGTTTCCGTCCTGCGACCTCTGGCGTGGACAGCTACTCGCGCCAAAGACCGGTGACTACGAACTCTCGATCGACGTTGACGATTCAGGATGGGTGACAGTGGACGGTATGCAGGTGATTCACGAC
>JGI12635J15846_10002110_pt1 | contig 17407 bp, 18 predicted proteins | sample BlaSpr_A8_OM2_M2_FD_15846 | JGI IMG/M metagenome (IMG submission 15846) | reverse complement strand
CCCGCCAAATTTTGATACCGCTAAACCAGCGAAAAGTTCGCCTGGCTCGCTTCTCAAGTAACTACGTACGATCTCTGCTGGAAGTTCCCGTAACTCGAAAAACTTTGCGTTCGCTACTTGGACGATGCGACGGGATGTCGGTTAGCATCGCTAAGCTGCTTTGACTCAAACGTGACAATTTTTAGGCAGCACACTCCAGCGTGCGGAACACGCGTGCGTTGTTTTGTCTGTGGTTCGAATAATTGGAAGGGTGCGGGTGGGGCGTCGTGTCGACACCATACAGAGGCCGCGACGCGGAATTGCAGTTGAAATTTATGCTGGATTCACAGCGTTACTTCAATCTCCGTCGCCATGTTGCCGGTCGACTGACCAAATGCTGGCCTGCTCTTTTTCGAACGGGTACACGTGCACCATCCAGTTGAAGATCACGGGATGAAAAGTTCCACCCGCGGCATCGCAGGCTTCCCGCGTAGTAATGGATCCCTTCAAACCGAATTGCGGATGCGGCGCCAGCATTTCTTTTCTGCGGCCTGCAGGCGGCGCGCAGAAATTCACATGCTCGTGCCATTGCGCGACGCTAAGCGGAATGCGTTCGTCCAATTGATCTTCAGCGAGACGCTTGGGGGCAGTGTACATGGCGCCAATCAGTTCATAGTCATCGCCGCGTTTTTCGTACAGCAATGAGGTCGGGTGCTCGGGGTTGAAACGAAAAGCAGCTTCCATCGCGTATCCGTAGTTGGTGAAGTGGTACATCTTCTGCGGAATTTCGGGATGGAAAATCTTGTAGCCATCGGCCAGCGCTGCGTGATAGTCCACGTATTTTTGCGAGGCCTTTCGGGCCGCCTCGACAACCTGTTTGGCCCGTGCGGCATCACCTGACTTGGCCGGGCGCAGGGTTGTCATTTTCATGTGCGGACCCATATCCATGTGCTCTTCCATGGAGTGCATGGCGTGTGCGCTGGCGTCGCTGTCTTTGTCCGCGTCCTTCTCCCCGTCCATGGTCGTGTCTTTCATCGGCATCTGCATGCCCGACATGTCATGGCCGGGCATGTCCATGCTGGGCATGCTCTGCTGATTCTGCTGGCCCCAACTAACGCTGGCGAGCAGACAAAATGAAATCAGGACGGCGATTCGATCGCACATGAGAAATCCCCCGCGTTCAGTTTCTATTAACACTGTCGCAAGGGAGTTGTTTCTGCAAGAAACCTTGGTTACGGGCGATTACAGAGGTAACGGCGAACCGTCGGGTGCGTGGCTCTCGTCAGCCCCAGCGCTCCATTCGTTCGCAACAATGATGGCCAAGCATACAGACAATGCTGCTGCGATTGGAATTATGTGAAGAGTGCCCTGCGAAACCGTGAAGGCCACCAGATTTTGCACGGTAAAATATGCCGCATGCAGCAGGATAGTAACGGGGAGGCTCTGCCCACTTCGGTCATACAGGAAGGCAAAGATGACGGACCAAGAGATCAGGTTGACACAAATGATCATCAACAGGGTAGCCGTCAGATAGTTCAAGGTCACGAGCCACAATGGGATATGCCACACTGCCCAATAATCAGGGCGGACACCAGCCGCGAATATCGCCCTTGCAGCTTCCGCAGGGCGAAGGCCCTCCAGGCTATCTCTTCCCACAGCGGCCCAAATGGGAGTGACAGCAAAGTTGTTCCTAATAACAACAAGGGTGGCCAACTAAGCTTCACCGGGAAAAACACGAGCAGTGCGCAGAAAGAAGCCGCAAATACCCCGCAGGGAAGTGTGATAGCGAGAACGTACCACTTGATTTGAACTCTCCAAGCAACCAGGCTCGAGAGCAGATTGCGAAGGCACTGTTTTCCTTCTACCGAAGCCCAAACAAGCGCGAGCAATCCGGGCAAGACGTTCCCGGCCAAGAGCTTCATGTTAGCGAACGGCCAGCTGACCCGCCATCCCTGGACACTCACATAGAAGGCGCGATTAGATGGGTGCCAAAGCCAGACACTCCATGACAATGAGGCACTCAGACCGAGGAATGCCCAGAGCGGTAACAGTCCTTTCGCTGTACATCGCGGCGGGTTGCTCGGTTCAGTCTTCGGCTCGATGCAGTTCTCCAATGTTCTCGTCCCTGTCAGCGTCTGTGCCCCGGGCACCGCCTATTGCAGCGGCGCAGAGACGTGTTCGTGAACGATCATCCACTTCCCGTCCTGATTCTCGAAAATGACCGTCCAGCGCAGGTTGCCCATGTCAATCTTGCCGGCTTTTGACGTCATCTCTTCCTTGATGGTCGCCGTGGCCCAGACCAAATCTCCGTGAGAATGGATAGCCGCATCATCGTTCATCGTGAACTTCGCGCTCTTGTAATTCGAAAGAAGAGCTTTTGATCCTTTTTCGTACTCGTCCCAGCTTGCATATTTTAAAGGAGCGATGTCGAAGAAGGTGTGCGGACCGCTGGCATAGAACTTTGCAACATTGGCCGGATCAAGCGTTGACCAGCAGTCCCAAATTTTCTGCAGGTAGGCCTTGTCGGGGGCTGGCGGGGCGGATTTCTTAGGCGAGCTCTTGGCGATGCCCGACAAACCGAGGGCGAACAGGCATACTACGACGATAAAAGGGCGCTTCATTGTTGTTATGGTTCCTCCAGGATTCGGCGGAATTCTCGCACACCGCCCGCCGAATGCCAAGCGCGCATTGACCGATTTCCACAGCGCACGCTAGAATGGTTGAGTTTGCCTGTACTCGCCGACCCGTTCTGGGGACGCCTGCCCTGGCTGCTGAAGCGCCGTGGCAAAACATAGCAAGCAGAGGAAGTTCAGCGGGAATTTATCGGTCCCTCAGGATTGCGCCTGTGCGCGCGTGGTTGGTTCCGGTGAGCTGATTTTCAAGACACTTTGATGGAGGCAGACGTATGTACGCGGTTATCCGCGCCGGTGGAAAGCAGTACCGGGTGGCGCCCGGCGATGTAATTCGAGTAGAGAAATTTGCGACCGGTACCGATGGTCAAGTGAGCTTCCCCGAGATTTTGGCGGTCTCGGGAGGCGAAGGCAAGATCGGCAAACCTGAGTCGCAGGCCAGCGTGGTCGGCGAGGTAGTGGAAGAAGGCCGCAGCCCGAAGATTCTGGTCTTCCATTACAAGCGCAAGAAACAATACAAGAAGCTGCGCGGACACCGGCAGGCGTTCACAGCCGTGCGCATCACCGAGATTAATTTTGATGGGCAAAGTTTTAAGGCTCCGGAGTTGGCGAAAAAGCAGCCCAAGCCAAAGAAGGTCGCGGCAGCGGATGAGCACGAAACGGGTCACGCGACGGAGCATAAGTCGGGGGCAAAAAAGGGTCAGGCCAAGAAGAAGGCCGCCAAGAAGACTGCAACCAAGAAATCAGCAAGCAAGAAAAAGAAGTAGCGAAATCTGAATCGAGAACTGAGAGCTATCGATGGCACATAAAAAAGGACAAGGAACTTCACGAAACGGCCGCGATTCGAACGCGCAGCGGCTGGGATTCAAGGCATTCGGCGGGCAGATCGTCCCCGGTGGAACGATTATCGTCCGGCAACGCGGCACTCGCGTAAAGCCAGGACTGAATGTAGGCCGCGGCAAGGACGACACTTTATTCGCCAAGATTACTGGCCGGATTAAATTCCTGAACAAAGGTTCGATGGGCAAATTTGTGATGGTTGAGCCCATGGAGATTGCCGAGTAGTTCGCTTCTCTGCCTGAGCTGTCTGTTGCGTGTTCGCGGCCGCGGCGAGCTGTCCAACGCGGCTTCAGCCTCGCCTTCGGGACGAGGCTTTTATTTTTTACTGTCATCCTTCCCTACGCTCGGGATGACAAATGTATGTAGATACAACCATGTTCATTGACGAGGCAAGAATTCGGGTGAAGGCGGGCGACGGCGGCAATGGCTGCATGGCCTTTCGCCGGGAAAAATATGTTCCCCGCGGCGGGCCTTCGGGCGGCGACGGTGGCAAGGGCGGAGATGTCATCATGGAATCCAGCGAGCGCCACAACACGCTGGTACATTTTCGCTTCAATCCGGAATACAAGGCCGAGCGCGGACGGCATGGCGAGGGCTCGAACAAGAGTGGGCGAGAAGGTGAAGACATTATTCTGAAGGTTCCAGTCGGGACCATAGTTTACGACGAAGAAACCGGCGAGAAGGTATTCGATTTTTCCGGTCCGGATCAAAGCATGGCGATTGCTCGCGGCGGACGTGGTGGCCGTGGCAACGCCCGTTTCGCAACTTCCGTGCATCAGGCTCCTCGCGAGCATGAGCCCGGCCGCCCCGGCGAAGAGCACAACTACCGCCTGGAATTAAAGTTGTTAGCGGACGTCGGATTGGTGGGATTTCCGAACGTAGGCAAGTCGACGTTGATCTCACGTGTCTCCGCAGCCCGCCCGAAGATTGCCGATTATCCCTTCACTACTCTGGAGCCCAACCTTGGCGTGGTTGCGGTGGGTGAGGCCAACAACGAAATCAGTTTTGTGGTGGCCGACATTCCCGGCTTAATCGAGGGAGCGCACACTGGTTCGGGACTGGGCACCCAGTTCCTGCGCCACATCGAACGGACGCGTCTGTTGGTTCACTTGGCCGATGTGTCGGACGCCAGCGGCCGTCCGGATATTGTGAAAGATGTGGAAGTGATTATTGGTGAACTGGCGAGTTTCGGCGCGCACCTGGAAGACAAGCCCATGATTATGGTGGCGTCAAAGATCGATGTCGCCAATAAAGAAAAAGTGGCCGTGCTGAAGCGTTACTGCAAGAAACACAAGCTGAAGCTATACGAAATCTCAGCCGTGACCGGCAAGGGAATCGAAGAGCTGAAGTTTGCCATGGCCAAAGAAGTAAACGCATTGCGTGAGCAAGCGCTGCAGCAGTCCGAAGCTGGCGAGCAGCAGAACGCCTGATCGCAGCTTCATGCCCGGGGCAGTTGGGCTCCGTGTTGAAAGCGATATTGCAGAATCTTAGCAGCTAAGGCAGGGGGCATCTCTTCTCCATCCCTCTGCACGGTACGCACAACTTCTCCACGGCAAACCACTTCTGTTTGTGACAACCCTGCAATCTCCGTCGGCAGCACCAGGTTGATTTCCAGAATCACATTCGGCTGCAAAAAATCCTCCGCCTGGAAGAGCAAACCAGAGCGGCTAATGTTTTGGGTCTTGCCATCATGCCAATTTTCTTCGTCGAGACGACGGTACTTCAGCGGCAGGTTCAGTTGAAAACGCTGTGCGCGTGACAATGGCAATTGTTGCAGCTCTGGCGCTATGGCGTGCGTTGTTTTGACAGACATGGGGACCTCCCCTGGAGTCGAATTCAAAACCTCACGAACTGTGTCTTTCAGGTCACGAAGGGTGAACGGCTTCTGCAGCAGGCGTATGCCGGCGTCCAGCGTGCCGTTGCGGCCGATCACGTTTTCGGTATAGCCGGACATGTACAGCACTTTCGTGTTGGGACGGATTTCCAGAATTCGCTGAGCGAGTTCACGGCCGTTCATCCCCGGCATAATGACGTCGGTCAGAAGCAGGTGAATGATTCCTTCGTGCGCCACCGCAATCTGCATCGCGGCGGCTCCATCCGCAGCCTCGATCACGCGGTAGCCCTGCTTCTCCAGGAATTGGCGGGCGAGATACCGCAGGTTGACCTCGTCCTCGACCACCAGAATTGTTTCCGATCCTGGCACGCTTTCGGGCTGCGCAGGCGCGGCAGTCTGAGCAAGACTCTCTGGGGTTTCGGAGACGCGGGGCAAATAAATCTTGAACGTCGTGCCCTTGTTGGGTTCGCTGGAGACCCAGATGTAGCCACCGCTCTGTTTTACGATTCCGTACACGGTTGACAGTCCAAGTCCAGTGCCCTTCGGGCCTTTCGTCGTGAAGAATGGTTCGAAAATATGAGATTGCGTTTCCGAGTCCATTCCCGCACCCGTATCGCTAACGGAGATGGTGACGTAACTTCCTGGTTTGAGCGGTGCGTGGAAGCGGGCGTAGCTTTCATCGAGCGACGCATTGGCGGTCTCGATCGTCAGCTTCCCGCCGGAAGGCATCGCGTCGCGCGCGTTCACTGCCAGATTCATGATTACCTGCTCAATCTGACTCGCATCAGCCCGAACTGCGCCCAACGCAACGGCCGGAACCATAACCAGATCGATGTCCTCGCCAATAACCCGCGTAAGCATCTTCAGATTCTCCGTGACCACGCCATTGAGATCGAGAATCTTCGGAGTCAGCATCTGTTTCCGGCTGAACGCCAGCAACTGGCGGGTCAGCGATGAGGCGCGTGCGGCAGCGTTGGCGATCTCCTGGGCCGGAGTTCGCAACGTTGTGTCAGCCCCAAGGCGCTCGAGCAGGAACTCTGAGTAACCTGAAATAACCATCAACAAATTGTTGAAGTCGTGGGCTATGCCTCCCGCGAGCCTTCCTACGGCTTCCATTTTTTGCGACTGCAGAAGTTGCTGCTGCAGGACACGCTGCTCGGTGACGTCCTCGGCAAACAGTTCAAAAGTTTTTTCTTTGGCGCCATCAGAAACGGCCCGACCCGAAAGGCGAACTACGGCACTACGCCCGTCCTGGCGCATCCACTCAACCATTAATCCAGTGAAGGGCGTGGTCGCACGCAAGTGATCGGCTAATTCGAACCACTGTTGGGTATCGGTATAGAGCCCTCCAAGATGCGTACCGATCAGTTCCTTCGCGGAGGCATATCCCAGCATTGCCAGCAGCGCCGGATTGGCATCGAGTAGTTGTCCCGAGGAGTCACAGCGGCAGATTCCGTAGGGAGAGTGGGATACGAGCGATCGAAAATTCATTTCCGAGCGCCGCAAATTCTCCTGGGCCGCGCGCAAGGCCGCGTTGAGCCAGCAGATCAAAGCCGCTAGCACAACGAACAGCGCCAGCCGGAGCATGGTCGAACGAAACTGGGCCGGGGATTGTTCTCCAGAAAACGAAAAGTAGGCGCTTACGGTAATGGCGAACGAAGTTGCCACCAGCCCCGGCTTCCACCCGCCGTACCAAGCGCTTACCATGACCGCAACGGCGAACACAGCCAGACGGCTCTCCGTGATATTGGGGAGCAGCAGCGCTGGAATGAGCGCCAGAGTCGTGCTGAGCACCGCAACTCCATAGCGCAAGATAGGCGCACGGGTAGGTTGGATGCGGAGTAGGGGGAGGCTTACTCGCATATGGACGGATGTTAGTGGTGAAATTATAAATGTGCGAGATTACAGGAGTGCATTCCAGATTCTCGACTGCGGATGGTTCGTTGGCCAATTCGTTCGTGGCGATCGGACACCAGGAGAATGTGCCAAAAGGACGATGGCGTGGACATGGTTCCGAGCTGTGATTCACGAGACCTGAACCTTGAGCTTGCCAACCCCGTCGTGAACGATCAGACTAAGCGCGCATGAATATAGGCCTTTTCGGCGGTACCTTCGACCCGATCCATCGCGGGCACCTGGCGCTGGCGCAAGCCGCACGAGAGCGCTGCAAGCTTTCTCGAATTCTTTTTGTACCGGCGAATGTTCCGCCGCACAAGCAGGCTCAGCCCTTGTCCGAGTTCGCTCATCGCTATGCAATGATCGCGCTGGCGACCGAACAGGAAAGGGCTTTTGAGCCGTCTTTATTAGAAGCTCCTGCAGATTCTGAAGGAAGAAGTTCCTCCCAGGGCGGTACCAAGAAGAGCTTGGAGAAGCCCAACTACACCATCGACACGGTTAAACGCATCAAGCAGTCGCTCAAGAGATCTGACCGGCTGTTCTTGCTAATCGGTATTGATGCCTTTGCTGATATTGCCAAATGGCACGAATCAGAGGCGTTGTTTCGCGAGTGTGAATTCGTGGTGGCTGGCAGGCCAGGGTTTTCTCTTGCCGATGTCGCTAACGCACTGCCTCGGAGCCTGCGGCCGCGGCAGGAGGTGACGCGTCCCTTTCACAAGCAAGCCGCCCGCGGAGATCTCGTGTTAAGTGGGGTGACCATTCATCTGCTGGATCAGGTGTATCAGCCCGTTTCATCTACAGGGATTCGTCAGGCTGTAGCCGCCGGAAAATCACTGGCGCGTTTCGTAGAACCATCGGTAGCGGATTACATCAAGAAGACAGGCTTGTATAAAGTCGTTAACGGTTAATCGTTGGTCGTTTGCGTAAACCGCTTGCGCAAGTTTCATCTCCGCCCGCGCGAAGCGAGAGTGGGGGCTGTTATTCGTTTACAATAACAACTCAGCCATCTTGGGCTAACGACCAGCGGCTAACGACCAAACGACTAGCGACCAACGACCGTTCCGACTCTCTGCATGAAAAAAAACGAATTGAAGCAGCAAGTAACCGCAGCCATTCAGGCCTGCCTCGACAAAAAGGCCGAAGAAATCTCGATTCTCGAAATGGAAAAGGGTTCGGGAGCTTTCACCGACTATTTCGTACTGTGCAGCGGAACGAATCCGCGGCAAGTGCAGGCGATTGCCGATGAAGTGGAATTGCGCTTGAAAGCAGCGGATGTGCGGCCCGCGCACGTTGAAGGGTACAAGCAAGGAGAATGGGTGCTGGTCGACTACGTCGATTTTGTGGTGCACGTGTTTTCAGAAAAAGCGCGCAAGTTCTACGATTTGGAGCGCCTCTGGAAAACCGCCAAGCGCCTTGAGCCCTCTGAACTGAAGCCGCTGCCTAGAACGGGGAAGAAGACGAAAGCAAAGGCTTCAACGACCATGGTTGCGCGCCGCAAGCAGGCCAAGGCGGTTCCTCGTCGCAAGAAAGCATAATCGCTAGCCGCTCGTATGACCACTTCTTCCAAAGCGGAACCGGAATGGGGAAGCCAGTACCGCCTTGTTGCCTCCGACAAGTGGAAGGCGAAGTCGGCGGCAATGGGCAAGGCGGTTACTGCTGCGCTCGTCGAGTATGCGCAACCACGCGCAGGCATGAGCATCCTTGACCTGGCGAGTGGCACGGGAGAACCTGCCATTAGCCTCGCCATGCGCATCGCGGAAGAGGGTAAAGTTACGGCTCTTGATCTGAGCGCAGATCTGCTTGAGATCGCAAAAGGACGAGCCCAGGAGCGCGGATTGCGTAATTTTGTCGCGCAGCAGGGTGATGCTCACTCGTTGCCTTTTGCCGACAACAGTTTTGATCTCGCCACCTCCCGCTTCGGAATCATGTTCTTTCGCGATCCAAGCCTCGCTTTGCGGGAACTGCTTCGCGTTCTTCGGCCTGGTGCCCGTGCGTGTTTCCTTGCCTGGGGACCATTTGAACAGCCTTATTGGCAATCTACGATGGCAATCGTCCATCGACATGTGGGTGGTCCGCTGTTGCAGCCGGGTGGGCCCAATCCGTTTCGCTTTTCCACGCCTGAAAGCCTATCCGGATTGCTTCGGGGCGCAGGGTTTCGCGAAGTCCGTGAAGAGACAACAACCGTGCCCTGGACCTGGCCCGGTACGCCGCAAGAAGTTTGGGAGCAGGCGCGCGCTGTGTCAGTGCCGTTTCGCCCCATGCTGGAGCGCGTGCCCGCAAATCTGTGGCCCCAGATTGATGCGGAGGTGTTCGGCGCCATTGGGCAATACGTTCGGGGACAGAACATCGAGTTCGGAGCTTCGGTGGTATTGGCATCCGGAAGCAAGTGAAGATTGTCCGCCGTGAAGATCAAGATTGCGTGGATTGGGAAGACGAAAGAGCCGGCGATTCAGTCGCTCACGGATGAATACCTGAAACGCATTTCGCGCTATGTCCAGGTCGAAGGAATTGCGTTGCGCGATGAAGCTGCGCTTCTGCAACTGTGCGGGCGGGCAGCCTCCGGTAAGACGGCGGGTGGCGGAAAATCGACGTTGGCGCTCATGGATTCCCGTGGAAAGCAATTCACATCCGAAGAGTTCGCACATTTCCTGGAAGATTATCAAGATCGCAATCCGCTGCCGCTGGTCTTGGCTGTCGGGCCGGCTGATGGATTTACCGACGAGGTTCGAAGCGCTGCGCAGCATACAGTTTCACTTGGCAATATGACCCTCGCCCACGAACTGGCTCGCGTGGTGTTGCTGGAGCAAGTCTACCGGGCATTCACGATCTTGAAAGGTCATCCATATCATTCGGGACATTAAACGCCGCTCTGGGATAGGAACCTTTGTGTTTGTTTGACCGTGCGGAGACATCTACAGTTAAGCAGGTGTGAGTTGCAGCGGGTGTCTAAACTGTTGGCGTTCATAACGCGATCATCGGAGAATAGGGTCATGAGAGATGTGATGGAACTCTTGCGAGCGAAAGAACAAGAACTGCAAAAGGTTAGGCGGCAAGTCGAAGCGCTGCGAGTCGCCGCGCCATTGTTGGGTGGAGAAGAAGACAGGAACGCTCCGAAGACAGGTTCGAGCGGCAAGGGAACCAACAGTCTTAGTTGATTCTTTTATCTGTCTATTTTCTGCTGCATTTCATCGCGCCGCTGCAGATCCGCGTTTACACATCACTGGGTGACGGTGGCCTGGTAGCTGACGGCCTGCCAGTGACCATTGCGGCGAACCCAAACCCTGGTGTAGCGATAAGGCCCGCTGAAATCTTCTCCCAGTTGATGCCCCTTTACGTCTGCCCGGGCAGTGACCACTGCGGTATCTCCGTAGAGGCGGACCACCATATCGGTGACGCTCATGGATTCGTAACGAAGTTGTCCGCTGCGGCGTGCGGAAACCGATTCTTGTTTGGTGGTCACCTGCCCGAGTGGCGTAATGGCGACGTAATCGTCGGCGAGGGTGTGCAATACAAATTCGGCATCGCGATGGAGGCTGGCTTCTTTCGCTTGGCGCTCCATGTCGACGATCTGGCGAATCGTCTCCTGGTCGGCTGAATCGAAACCGGTTCTGGGATGAAGAGCAACGTGCTGAGCGCAAAGGGCTGGCAACGACGCCAGCAGGAATGACAATAACAGCAAGCAGTTGTTGATCACGCGAGACCTCCCACAGTGTGCCTCGGGACAAAGGTCGACTTGCATTCGGATACGCTGGTTTTGATGCATCGGTTCCGTGGAAAGTTCAGGGTTCTTCACAAGCATCATAACTCGGAGTTAGAGATCAAGAGCACAATCAGAATCGCAATCGGGCGGAAAGTACGTGGTCACACAGTTTTTTTGAGAGTTCCCCGCCGGACTGGGCCTCGGATTTTCTAGTAGAATCAAGCCTCCTGTAAGCATCCTCTCTTGCAACCATGACAGACGTACGCCGCGGCCTCATCATCGTGAACACCGGACCGGGAAAAGGGAAGACGACTGCGGCCATGGGCACGGCTTTGCGGGCCGTGGGCCAGGGAATGCGGGTGTTGATGCTGCAATTCCTGAAAGGCTCATGGCACTACGGGGAACTGGACGCGGTAAAGGCTTTTGGCGACAAATTCGTGATGAAACAGATGGGACGCGGATTTGTGAAAGTGGGCGCCGTGAAGCCGGATCCGGAAGATGTGAAAATGGTGGAGGAAGCCTGGGCCGAAGGCGAAAAGGCGATCCAGTCCGGGGAATGGGATTTGGTAGTGCTGGATGAGATCAACTATGCGATCAGCTACGGCATGCTGGACCCCGCAGCAGTAGTCGAAAGCCTCAAGAAGAAGCCCGAAATGGTGCACGTCATCTTGACGGGAAGGAACGCACACCCCACAATTGTCGAGGCTGCCGATACGGTGACGGAAATGCGGCAAGTGAAGCACGCTTACGAAAAGGGCGTGATGGCGCAGAGAGGAATCGAGTATTGAAATTGAGCGATTTTGCAGTCGGGCGATTGAGCGATTGTTTCAAGCTTTCAGATTCGATTTTCAATCGCCAACTCACAAAATCACTCAATCACTAAATTCTTATGGCTTGGTTCAAACGTGAATCCGGGGAACTCGACACTTCGGGGCAGAAAACGGTCCGCACTGAAGGGCTATGGGTAAAGTGTGAGGGCTGCCGGCAGATCATCTGGAAAAAAGATCTGGAAGAGAATCTGAACGTTTGCCCGAAGTGCGAAAAGCATTTTCGCATCGACGCCCGAAAGCGCCTGGCCTTGCTGCTGGATGAGAATCAGTATGAGACGTTGGACGGAAATATTTCGTCCACCGACCCCCTCAAGTTTGTCGACCTGAAGCCCTACGCTTCGCGCCTGCGGCAGGCACAGCGGGACACCGGCTTGAAAGATGCCGTGATTAATGCGCAGGGTAAGTTATTTGGCCGACCCGTGATCGCCAGCGTGATGGAGTATGCCTTTATCGGCGGCAGCATGGGAGCCGTAGTCGGAGAGATGATTACGCGCGCGGTGGAGCGCGCATTGGACTCGAAAACGCCCCTGATTATAGTTTCCGCCTCAGGCGGAGCCCGGATGATGGAGGGTGTAGTTAGCCTGATGCAGTTGGCGAAGATATCGGCGGCGCTGGCTCGGCTGGATAAGGCGAAAGTTCCCTACATTTCTCTGCTGACGGATCCGACTACAGGCGGCGTGACTGCCTCGTTTGCCATGCTGGGCGACCTGAATATTGCCGAGCCTGGCGCGCTGATTGGCTTTGCCGGGCCACGCGTGATTGAGCAAACGATTCGGCAAAAACTTCCCGCTGGATTTCAGCGTAGCGAATTTCTGCTGGAGCATGGCATGCTGGATGCGGTAGTTCCTCGCAAAGAACTCAAACCTTATATTGCGCGGGCACTGGATTTCATGGTGGCGTGATGGGGTGCTCAGCTTCCCGCCTGTGAGGAACAATCGGAAGAGCGACCGGCTTTCAACTCGAAGCACAATCCTGTTTAAAAACGGGCGCCGGCTAATCTGCCAGCATCCATGCGGGCGAAAATAGGTATATTTGCTGAGACAAAACCCGCTAGCCATCTGAGTTTCCAACCCGGACCAAAGATCCTCAGATGGGCAACGGGTGTCTCCTTATCTGGAAGCATGTGCTTTGAAAGCACGGGTTTTGGAACCAGCTGTTCTACGTGCGACCTGGCCGAGTTCATCGGCGTTAAAGGCGTGGGTATCACCTTTGTCTGCAAACTCCACCGCAACTACATCGCCTGCTTCGCTATCAGCTGTCACGATGCCGACTCGTCCTCGAAATGAGGCCACCACGTTCTCTACATCTTTGACTTGTACTTTATCTCCAGTCTTCATATATCTCCTCTCAATCGGCCACCTTACTTAGACCAGCTTTGCGCTGGCCCTCGCATAGCTCAGGATGGTTGAGTAAAGTATACGTTTCCATTTCTGTTTCCCTGATCAGAACACTAGCAAGTCCTGATTGATTTCCAGGCCGGCATTCCCAAAATGGCCTTGGTAGCCTTGCGGGAAGTGATTCTGCCGGTCGTCAACAGCATGTCGCCAGCATGTATTGGCCAGTCCCTGCAGTTCCTTGGCTCGTCTGCTGTCTCGCCCTTGATCCTTGCGGGCTTAAGATGACTGGGGCTGCCGGTCGAATCCTCAAGGCGGTTTGATAATCTGAGGGGGAGAGAGACTCTAACGGAAAACGAACGACAAAGATCCTAAGACTTTGGCCACTTCCTACGAAACCGCAGTGACCCGGATGTTCGCGCTCGGTCATGAGCTGGCGCAAGCGCCTTCGCACAAGTTTGACTTGGCGCACATGCGGATGCTGTTGCAGGCGATGGATCATCCAGAGCGACGTTTCCCGGGCGTGCTAATTGCCGGCACGAATGGCAAAGGTTCGACGGCGGCGACTCTGGCTTCAATTCTGCAAACGTCGGGATTGAAAACCGGGCTATATACTTCGCCCCACCTGATTCGGATCAACGAACGGATACGGGTGAACGGCGTAGAAATCGGTGACGACGATTTTGCGTCTTTGCACGGCGAAGTGGATCGAGTTGCCGAAGGGCTGATTGAGCGGGGCGAATTGCCGTGGCATCCCAGTTTTTTCGAGATGATGACGGCGATCGCGTTCGCCCACTTCGCGAATGAGAAAGTCGAGTTGGCGGTGCTTGAAGTGGGCATGGGCGGACGGCTTGATGCTACCAACGTTGTGGAACCTCGGGTGAGCGTGATTACCGACATATCTCTGGACCATCAGAAATATCTGGGCGAGACGGTGGGCGAGATTGCGCGGGAGAAAGCGGGAATTATTCGTCCCGGCGGAGCGGTGGTGACGTTGCCGCAGCAGCCCGAGGCGAATGATGTAATCGGAAATACGATTCTGGAACTTGGGGCTCGCGCGGTGAATGCTGTTCCGTATGTGCCTCCGGTTTCACCGGGGAGTTCCGAATACCTGGTACCAAATGCCAACTCGGGCAAGTCCGGCTCTATTTACCGTTATCCGCTCCAAGTTCTCGGAGAGGAGATTTTGGTGGAGTCGCGGTTAGTGGGGCGGCATCAGTTGCGCAATATTGCGCTGGCCATCGCGGCGGCGGCAGAGCTGCATCAGCAAGGGTTCGGCGGCATCACTGCGCACAGCATCGAGAACGGAATCCGCGAGACGAATTGGCTGGGGCGCTTTCAGGTGATTCGAGCGCGACCGGGATGGCCGGAGATGGTGATCGATGTGGCGCATAATCCTGCGGGCGCGTGGGCATTGCGTTCCGCCCTTTCAGAGCACTATGAGGACCGTCCGCTGATTTTTGTTCTCGGAGCCATGCGGGATAAGGCAATCTCAGAAATGGCGGAGATTTTGTTTCCGCTGGCTGATCGGGTGATCGCGACCCGGCCGGAAAATCCGCGTGCGGCATCGCCGGAGGAGATTCAGCAGGCCGGGGCGCGAACTGGGGCGGAGATCGAACTCGTAGAAGATCCGCAACAGGCTCTGGAAAGAGCCCGAACGCTCGCACCCGCCGGCTCGGTGATTGTAATTACCGGCTCTATTTATTTGGTGGGCGAAGTGATGCGCAGTATGGGAAAACAAGTGTGAAGCCGCGTCACACGTCGGTTTTCCCCTAAAATAGAAGAGTGCAGGAAGCAAACTCACCCGTGGAAGTCGAACGTACGCCGCAACCGGCTGCCGAAGCCGAGCCTAGGCGAAGTCCGCATGCCATTCGCGGGAAGACCTACGGCTGGTTGAGCCGGTTGCGTTCGTATTTCATTCTCGATCTTTTGATCTGGTTTTATACGCTTCTCTTAGGATTGCTTGCTCTCCCTGGCGGGCTCTTCGACCGTAGTGGACGACGTTTGCATTGGTTTTCACAAGCCTGGTCGTGGCTCATCATGAAAACGATCCTGTCACCGGTTAAGGTCACCGGCCTCGACCGGATCGATACTTCGAAGACCCATGTCTACGCCGTGAATCATGCCTCGGCTATGGACATTCCGTTTCTTTACGTCCATCTGCCATTTCAATTCCGCATTGTCTTTAAGAAGGAATTATTGGTGTACCCGGTGGTGGGTTGGCAGCTGAAACGCTCGGGGCAAGTGTGCATCGATCAGCAGAAGCCGACCAATTCAATCGCTGCGATTCGTTCGGCGGTGAAGAGCCTGAAGTCGGGCATGCCGCTAGTCATTTTTCCGGAGGGCGGACGCACCCCGGATGGCGAGATCAAACCTTTTCTGCCAGGCGCCTTTTTCCTTGCCATTAAAGCCCAGGTGGATATCGTTCCGGTGGCTTTGATCGGAACCTATGAGCTTTTGCCGATGGATACGTATCACATCAAATGCCGCCCGCTGGAGATGCGTGTGGGCGAACCCATATCGACTGCGGGGCTGACAATGCGGGATTTGGAGGCGGTTTCGAAGAGGGTGAAGAAGGCGATGGAAGATCTGTACTACGAGCCATCCACGCTGTCGGCGTCTCCCTAACTGATGTAACTGTCTCGTCCTCGTCGTGTTTGTCATCCCGATTAAAGCGAGGGACGTTGGGGTTTGCTCATGGCAGCGGCACTCCCAGCAGATGCAAGAACCATGGTCCCTCGCTTTGCTCGGGATGACACCTTTTAGGGAGATGCTCAGCTCTGTCCTCTGCTCGGTTTGACCCTCCTGAATCCCTCCAATAAACTGAAAGACTCAGAACTCAAATTTTATGGCAGACAGTATTCATGTGAAGCTTCCGGACGGAAGCGTGAAGGATGTTCCCAAGGGGACGACCGCGCTTGATATAGCGAAGTCCATCAGTCCCCGGCTCGCCGACGCGGCGATAGTTGCGAAGACCAACGGTGACCTAATCGATCTGACCAAGCCCTTGGAAAAAGATACTGACCTGCGATTGCTCACCGAGAAAGACTCAGAGTCGCTCGAAGTTTACCGCCATTCGTCTGCCCATCTGCTGGCGGCAGCGGTGCTGGAACTTTTTCCGGAGACGAAACTCGGCCATGGGCCACCGACCGAGAGTGGATTCTTTTATGACTTCTACCGGCCAACTCCGTTTACGGCGGAAGATTTGGAGAAGATCGAGAAGAAGATGCAGGAATTGGTGCAGCAGAATATTCCTTATGCGCGCGAATTTCTGCCTCGCGATCAGGGGCTGGCGGAATTCAAAAAAGAAGGCGACTTCATGAAGTGCCATTTCATCGAGCAATTCACCAAGCCCGATGAAAAAATTTCTATCTACCGCACCGGCAAGTTCACCGACTTTTGCCGCGGTCCGCACATCCCCTCGACGGGGAAGATCAAGGCATTCAAGCTGTTCAATGTCGCCGGCGCTTACTGGCTGGGCGATGAGAAGAATCAGCAACTGCAGCGCATTTACGGAACTTCGTTTTTTTCGAAGAAAGATCTTGACGCGCACTTGCGGCAGCTGGAAGAAGCGAAGAAGCGCGACCATCGCGTGATCGGTCAGCAACTCGATTTGTTTTCGATTCAGGAACTGGCCGGCCCGGGGCTGATTTTCTGGCATCCCAAGGGCGGCATCATACGCAAGCAGATGGAAGACTGGATGCGCGAGGAGTATTTGAAACGCGGCTACTCGCTGGTTTACACGCCGCATGTGGCGCGGCGGCAGCTGTTCTTCACTTCCGGGCACGAAGGCTACTACTCGCAGAACATGTTCGATGCCATGGAACTCGACGACGCCGAATATCGGCTGAAGCCGATGAATTGTCCGGGACACATTCTGATTTACAAAGACTCACTAAAGTCGTATCGCGATCTTCCGGTGCGGCTGGGTGAGTTGGGAACGGTTTATCGCTACGAGCGCTCGGGAGTGATGCACGGATTGTTGCGCGTGCGCGGATTCACGCAGGATGACTCGCACATCTTCTGCACGCCGGAGCAGGTTGAAGGTGAGATTACNGGNTGTCTCGACTTTGCCTTGGATGTGCTGAAGGATTTTGGCTTCGACCAGTTCCAGACTGAGCTTTCAACCTGGGATCCGAATGACCGGAAGAATTTTGTCGGCAGCGAAGAGCAGTGGATCCACGCTACCGAATCGCTCAAGAAGGTGCTGGAACGCCGGAAGATTGAATACAAGACCATCCCGGGCGAGGCGGCGTTTTACGGGCCGAAGATCGACATTAAGTTGGTGGATGCGATCGGGCGGTTGTGGCAGCTCTCGACGGTGCAGGTCGACTTCAACCTGCCGCAGCGCTTCGGCCTGGAGT
>JGI12635J15846_10002108_pt1 | contig 17414 bp, 17 predicted proteins | sample BlaSpr_A8_OM2_M2_FD_15846 | JGI IMG/M metagenome (IMG submission 15846) | reverse complement strand
TCATAGGCCGTTGCGAGCACACCGAGAATGGCGTCGGCGTTGTCATCGAAGTTCTTCAACCAACCGGCAGCGGTGCGCGCGTAGTGTCGCCCGTTCCAACGCCATTCGTCTTCGACACCGAAGCAATCCGGAAATTGCCGGATCAGGGCGTGGCTCGGCATTATACCGCCGGAGAAAAAATACTGCGCGATCCAATCGGTCTTGTCTTCAGTGGAAAAGCGGTAAGGCACGCGCCGATTGGTAAAGATATGGATGAACATACGTCCGTCAGCATCGAGAGCATCGCGCACGCGCAGCAACAGCGGCCGCCAGTTGGACATGTGCTCGAACATTTCGACGGACACCACGCGATCGAAGCGCCCATGCGGTTGAAAGTCGTTCATGTCGGCCGTGATGACCTCGAGATTTCTAAGCGCCTGAGCTCGTGCCACGTTGACAATGAATTCGCGCTGCGATTGTGAATTGGACACGGACGTGATCCGCGCCGCGGGGTAGCGCCGCGCCATCCATAGCGATAGCGACCCCCAACCGCAGCCAAGTTCGAGGATACGCTGCCCATCGGCGAGACTCGCGTGTTCGGCGGTGACCGACAGCGCCCGCTCTTCCGCCGCCGAAAGGGTTTCGATTCCTTCGTCGTAGAGGCAGCATGAATATTTGCGTTGCGGGCCGAGGATCAGCGAGAAGAACCGTTCGGGAATCTCATAGTGCTGGGCGTTTGCCGCAGCGACGTGCGCGGCGATCGGATAGCAAGCCATCTCCGCCGCGAACTCGGCATCCGTATCGGGTGGAGAACCCGACAGCTTCCGCTTTGTCCTGCCGACAAGCCAGCTGATCGCGGCTTGTGTCATCGCATCGGGCCACGGCACGCTTTCGCCGAAACCGATGATTTTTTGCGGCAAGGTCACAGCAGTTTGTTCATGGGGTGCGCGGTGGCGTCGGGAAGAAGGCGTTGGTCCGCCCCTGGTAGGCGCGAAACGCGTCGCCGCGGCGCTCGAGCATGTGCTCTTCCAAAGGAGGAATTCCCGAAACATGCACCAGCAGCCAGTACATACAGAGCGGCCCCGTGATCGCGATCCAACCCAACGTATAGCCGCCAGTAAGATCGATCGCGAAAATAGGATAGGCCAACCATCCGTACCACTCGAAGAAGTAATTTGGATGCCGCGACCACCGCCAAAGGCCAACGTCGCAGATATGATCGCGGTTCGCCGGATCGGCGCGAAAGCGCCGCAGCTGGGCGTCAGCGATAGCCTCGCCGCCAATTGCAACAATTAGGAAGAGGGCCGCTAACACGTCCTGCAGGCGAAACTCTGGCGACGGATTGCTCGCCGCAAGAAACACCGACAGCACCAAAGGAATACTGACCAGGGCTTGCTTTTGCAGTAGCCAGAACATTTGCCGCGAAGCATCAGCGCCCCATACTTGCAAGAGTTTTGCGTAGCGAGGATCGTCGTTGATCCGTACGGTCCTTTGCGCGATATGAAATCCAAGGCGCAACGACCAAAAAGCAAGGAGGACCGCAACCACGACAGGTCGGGTTATGGTTGAATGGCTAATCGCGACAAGCGCGCTGATGCAACCGGTTAGGCCTAGCCCAAAGGTCCAAGTGACATCGACCCAGCCCGAATTTCGGGTACTGCGCCAGACGAGCCAAGCGCCGGCCATGACGACTGAGAAGGCCGCCGCGACAATAATGACCGCAATGGCAAATTCTCCGATAGTCATGGCACCGTTTCCGTTTGCTCGGCACCCCGGTAAGGGTAGGCGGTCTCCGCCACGAATGCGGTAATATCGCGCAATACGGGCGCCAGAAATCGCAGCGCCGGCGCGAATGCGCCTATGATAGTGAAGTGGCCCACCCACGCATAAGTCCTGACAGTCGCTGAGTCGCGGCGGCACGTAGGCGCTCGGCAAGCCGCATTGAGTTGCCCGGCTCGACCGTTCGGTCATTCGCTCCAGAGACGAGCAGCGCCGGCGGCGCGCCGGACGTCACATGAGAAATCGGCTGCGTCGTCGCATCATTGGCGCCGCCGAAAATGGTTTTTAACGTGCCGTCGCGCAGGGGCAAGAAATCGTAAGGACCCGAAATGCCGACGATGCCGCGAATGTCGCCGCCTGGGACCATGTCGACGGTCTGCAGCCAGCGGTGGTCGAACGCGAGCATCGCTGCAATATAAGCTCCGGCCGATTGACCCATTACGTAGACGTTGTTCGGATCGCCCCCGAAACGCGTGGCGTTATTCTTCGCCCACCGCGCGGCGCTGGCGGCATCGTCCAGAAAACCGGGATAGCGTGTCTCGGGATAGAGTCGATAATCAGGTATGACCGTCAAATATCCCCGCCGCGCCAGAGCAACCCCCAGGAACCGATAAATCTCCTTGCTGCCGCTCTGCCAGGAGCCACCGTAGAAAAAGACGGCGACCGGTGCCGCAACGGCGGTCTCCAGCTGATAGACATCCAGCGTTCGGCGAGCGCCCTCGCCGTAGGGAATTGATCGCGCGATTTTGATACCTGGCTTCCATGCCAGGAGATTCAACACCGCGGCCGGCGACGAGCCCATTAGAAGCGTCGCGAGCATGTCGACGCGCCTTCAGAAATTGCGGACGAGCGATGCGACCGCTGATTCAGTGCCAAAGTCGAATGTTGCCGGGGCATCGAGGCATGGAACATACATTGGGGCTCGGTCAGAGACGGATTAACGGCGCGATGAGCCGCCCCAACCGGCTTTGCAGCTGGATGTTTCCTTGCAATGCGATCAGGCAGATGCAGGCGACGCCGTCCTCCACCACCGGATTGTGCTCCACGGTTTCGTCGGCTTCGTCGAAATCCCCGGCCCCGTAACGGCCGAGGTCGTGACGAAAAGCGCCCTGGAGAACGCAAGTCCATTCCGTCCCGGTATGCCGATGACGGGGCAGCCGCGTTCTCGGCGCCGCCTTCAACATAAATACGCGAACGCCTCCTTCGGACGGCAGATCAACCGACCGCCATCGGACGCCCGGCCCGATCCAACGCCATGAACCCACTGCAAATTGCGATAGCGGTGCCGGCAAATCCGACGCGGACGGTAAATCCGGTCCGGATACCGCTGCCTCCACTTCGCCGAGCCGCGCCAGCGTTTGCTCCAGCGCGTCCGGGCGCAAGCCGGTCGGCTCAATGTTTTCGAGCAGCGCACCAGCGACGTGCTCGAACGTCCGCGCCGCACGGCGACAAGGGGCGCAGAGTGACAGATGCGTCGCGACCACCAGACCGCGCGCCTCGTCGAGGGCACCGGAAGCTAACGCTCCGAGCGTCGCGTCGCTTGGATGGTGTGTAATGCTCATTTCAAATCGCCGAGCAATTTTCGAAGACGTCCCATGCCGAGGCGCAGACGCGATTTGACCGTTCCGACGGGAAGATCGAGCAGTGCTGCGATATCGGAATGGGCACGACCTTCAAAAAACGAGAGCTTCACGACGCGCACTTGTTCCGCCGGCAATTGATCAAGCGCAGTACTGATGCGTTCCGAACATTGTGCCGTGTTAAGCAACGCGTCGGGGCGATCGGGTTCTTCAGCTGCGACCGGGGCGTCGGTCGCGTACAGGGCAGCCAGCTTCTCGCGGCGCAAGAGATCAATGCGAAGATTGCGCGCTATCGTATAGACCCAGGCCGACGCGCTGGCGCGGCCCGGATCGTAATAGGTAGCCTTGCGCCAGATTGCGAGCATGGTTTCCTGAGCAAGATCCTCCCCGGCATCCGCGGTGGCGCCCATGCGCATCAACATCGACTTAATCCGCGGTGCGTAAAACCCGAACAACGCGGCAAAAGCGGCACGGTCACGCCGGCTCGCAATCGCGCTAATCCAGTGGCGAGGATCCTCCTTGTTAGGAGCGCCATCATTACCGCCCATGGCCGCTCCGTGCAGGAGGGACCCGCGCCAGAAGCGTGGCGAGTCCGGTCGAATTATTGCGGCAGCCACCTGCATGCCCATTATTACGAACGGCCCCAGCGTTTGGATCATTCGGAAAGCAAACGCCAAGTGATCCGACGTCCGGGTCTAATCGTATCCAGACGGACGGCGCGAATAGATTCTCGAAAGCCAACCCGATTGAGCGGCACGAGCGGCCTATAATGCACGGCAATTTTGCAGCCCGTAGGACGATAGCGGTCATAGGCACCGGAATCTCCGGTATGTCAGCGGCCTGGCTGCTCAGCCAAAAACATGACGTCACGGTCTACGAATGCAATTCTCGCATCGGCGGCCATTCTAACACCGTTATCGCACCTGTAGCGAAGCGATCCGTTGCGGTCGACACTGGATTCATCGTCTACAACGAGCTGACATACCCCAATCTCACGGCGCTTTTTGCGCACCTCAAGGTTCCAACTCAGCTATCCAATATGTCGTTTGCCGTTTCGCTGGGGGATGGTGACATCGAGTACTCTGGCAGCAACCTCGCCGGCCTTTTTGCCGAGAAACGCAATCTGTTTCGGCCCCGTTTCTGGTCAATGCTGCGGGACGTGCATCGTTTCTATCGGGAAGCGCCGCGCGACCTCGCAATGCTCGACGAATTCCACACGACACTTGGCGACTATTTGGACACTAACGCTTACGGTCAGGCGTTTCGCCATGACCACCTGCTGCCAATGGCGGCTTCGATCTGGTCGGTACCCGCCCAAAATATCCTCGACTATCCGGCTGCATCATTTATCAAATTCCAGGACAGCCATGGTTTGCTCAAGCTCCGCGACCGTCCAGCCTGGCGTACAGTTATCGGTGGCAGCCGCAGCTATGTCGAGCGGCTGACGCGGTCCTTTGCCGATCGCATCCGCGTCTCGGTCGGCGCGGCCGCTTTGAACCGCGATCGCGATGGCGTGAAGGTCCGTGACGACACGGGGTGCGTCGAGACTTACGACCAAGTCGTGGTTGCAACCCACGCCGATCAAGCGCTGGGCCTGCTCGCGGACCCCACCAATCAAGAGCAGCACTTGCTCGGCGCGTTCGGCTATAGCCGCAACACAGCGGTCCTGCACTCCGACCCAGCGCTGATGCCGAAGCGGCGCGCCGTATGGGCCAGCTGGAATCACATTGGCTACGACGGCGACGGCGACGAAAAGATGTGCCCAACCGTTACCTACTGGATGAATTCGCTGCAGCAAATTCCGAGCGAGACCCCGCTTTTTGTCACACTAAATCCCAGGCGAATGCCACGCGAGATTTGGCATAGCGAATACTATGAGCATCCGTCATTCAATTCGACCGCGATCAAAGCACAGCATCAGCTTTGGTCGCTGCAGGGCCGGCTCAACACTTGGTATTGCGGCTCGTATTTTGGCGCCGGCTTCCATGAAGACGGGCTGCAAGCTGGACTCGCCGTCGCGGAGGCCCTCGGCGGCGTCAGGCGGCCCTGGAACGTCGCCAAGGAGTCCGGCCGCATCGTGCTGAACCAGACGCCCGTCAGCGTATCGGCTACGGAGCAGCGCGCATGATGCCCCATTCGGCACTGTACGTGGGTGCGGTAATGCACCGCCGTCACCGGCCCCGCACTCACTATTTTCGTTATCGAGTGTTCTGGTTGCTACTCGATCTCGATGAGGTTGGCCTCCTGCCGCAGGAACTCCGATGGTTTGGGTACAACAGATTCCGTCCGCTGAGTTTCTACGACGCCGATCACGGCGATGGCAGCCAAACTCCGATTCGCGATCAGGTTAGGCGCCACCTGCGAATGGCAGGCATTGCCCCCGCTGATGGCCCGATCCGACTTCTCTGCATGCCACGCATCTTCGGTTACGCCTTCAATCCACTGAGTATCTATTTTTGTTATCGATCTGACGGCTTTCTTGCTGCCGTTCTCTACGAAGTTCACAACACCTTTGGTGAGCGACATAGCTATTTGGTCGCGGTCGAGCCGGGAGTCCAGGAGATCATCAACCACCGTTGCCAAAAGGAATTCTACGTCTCGCCGTTTATGGATATGAACCTGAGCTATGAGTTTCATGTCGCGGGCCCCAACGAGCGCATCAGTGTCGCCATCGATACTTTCGATCGGACCGGTCGGGTCCTGACCGCGGCACTCAGCGGCAAGCGTTTGGCGCTGTCGGATGCGACTCTGCGCGGGGCTCTGGCGACGCATCCGCTACTGACGCTGAAGGTCATTGCCGGCATTCACTGGCACGCGCTGCGGCTATTGCTCAAAGGGTTAAAAGTGCGGCCGCGGCCGCGACCCCAGGAGAACCCAGTTACGGTGGTCAGCGTCACGAGGCCGACGTGACGCTAACGCGCCCAACGGCGGCAGGCGAACATCGTGCGACCAGCGCTGGGTCGCGCTTGAATCTGGTCAGCCGCTCCATCAATGCGCTGTTGCCGGCACTAGAGAATGGACGGTTGCAGCTAGTTCTACCCAACAACGCGGTGATCGAACGCCGCGGCAGCGAGCCCGGCCCTGACGCTACGCTGCGGATCCATCGATGGCGGGGATTGTGGCGAATTCTATATGAGGGCGAAGACGGCTTCGTAAACGGCTACATCGACGGCAACTGGACAACACCCGACTTGCCGCAACTCCTCGAGCTTGGTCTGCGTAACGAACAAGCTGTTTCGCCAAAGGCGAAAAAGCGGCTTTTGAGCCATGCTCGCAATCGCCTCGAGCACGTGCTGCGAACTAATACCAAGCGCATTAGCCGGCGCAACATCATGGCCCATTACGACCTTGGCAATGCGTTCTTCAGTGAGTGGCTCGACCGGGGCATGAGTTATTCTTCGGCGCTCTACAGGGGGGCCGAAAGCCTAGAGCAGGCGCAAGAGCAAAAGATTGATCGCATCGCCCAGCTGCTCGCCCTCAATGGCGGCGAACGCATACTGGAAATCGGTTGCGGCTGGGGTGCGCTCGCCGAACGTCTCATTCGCGGATTCGGCGCGACTGTGTTAGCCCTCACGTTGTCGGCCGAACAACTGCGCTTTGCGCGGTCGCGTCTGGCCGGCGAACTGGAGCTCGGCCGCGNGGATTTGCGGCTGCTCGACTATCGTGATGTCGAGGGTCGTTTCGACAGGGTAGTGTCAATCGAGATGATCGAGGCGGTCGGCGAACGCTATTGGCCGGCCTACTTCGCCAAGCTGCGCGCCTCATTGCGCGACGGCGGCGTGGCCGTGCTTCAAGCCATCACCATCGCCGAGAACCGTTTCGCGGCCTATCGTAAGCGGCCAGACTTTATCCAGCGCCATATCTTTCCCGGCGGCATGCTTCCGACGCGCTCCATCATAGAGCAAGAGGCGTCGCGAGCCGGTCTCCACCTCGTCCACCATGAGTCGTTCGGCGACAGCTATGCTAAGACGCTTCATGAGTGGCGTAGCCGGTTTCTTCGGTCATGGCCGAAAATAGAACGCCTTGGTTTCGGCGACCGCTTCCGGCGGATATGGGAATACTATCTCGCGTACTGCGAGGTTGGATTTCGCGGCGGCATTGTCGACGTAGCGCTTTACGTGTTCGAAACTTCAGCCTCGGAACGATAACGCTGGGCCGCGTTGATTGGCATCCCGGGGGCGCTTCCGATGCCTTTCGGCAACTCCTTCGTATGCGCGGCCGGCCTCTCGGTCACGGACGCTTATGCAAAGCCGTGGCGATGATGGCGCCCAACGTAGCACGGCGGACGATCGTTCCGGTAGTTTAGAACATTCAAGATTTGAATTAGGACAAAGGGAGTTAGGAAAACACCCCCCGGAACTGAAAGCTAACGGAGACCTCGTTCACCCGTCGGCGACGTCCGAAAAGGGTCAGCAACGACGTTTCGGGGCGTCGCCGGTATGTCCGTTCTTCATCCGATCTTGGACATCAGACATGGCGTTCGCCGCGGCAGAAAAGTGCCAGAAGCGGACATGACGGTGTTAGAGACGCGTCGCGACGCGGCGATAGTGACGAGGCCCTATGCGGCGATAGCGTGCCGACGCGAGAAGTTGCGGAGAAAGGGGATGAACTCTCTTGGGACTCTTTTACCCCGCGATGAACGGCATTGCCGCAGCAAGCACCTGCGCTTTCGACATAGGCCGGTCGAACGCACTAGTCCAAGGCTTTACGCCGCGCACGCGGCGCACTTCGGCGGCGTGACGAGCTTCAACCGAGTGTATTCGCAGCGTGGTCGTCAGGAGAGCGCCCCCGCCGGTGAGATGAGGTGCTTGTCCTTTGTAGGCGGCTACGCCGGTCTCCTCCAAAGTTTGCGACACCAATGCAAAGGTCCGAAAATTCTGGAAGATGTCCGGGTATCTCCCACGCGCGGTAAAGTCGAACCGTGGCTTGGCGATTGCCGCCCCACCCAAGGCGCCGGACAGGGTCGCCACATGCTCCGATTCATGCCGGCTGATGGTGCCGAAGACCCCGCTGAACTGTCCAGGCACGACTCCGGAGTTCAGCGCGGTGCGGTAAAATTCATCCTCAAGATATTCGAGGGTGAGCGCGAAATTGAGGATGTCGACGACCTGCCTCGGCAGGCCTTGCGAGAAGGCCTCGGTCGACACCGCGGCGAGCACGACCGGAGTTGTCGCCAAAGCGCCGAGCTTGGCACCGGCTTTCAGGAACAGATCGCGCTTGGAGGCGATCCGGTTGGCGAGATCGGGATCTAGCGTATCGAGGAGTGCGTTCGAAGTCATGGAAATGGTCCTTGAATGCGTCGGATCAGGGCAATCGGGTCGCGGTGACCGGCGTTGCGATGAACGGCGCAGCGGCCATCAGCACTTGCGACGGCGGACGTGAGACATCGAGGCCCATGAAGTCGACGACAGAGATGCCGGCGAAACTGCCCGACAACGGCGAGAGGAGGTCACGCAGCACCGCGGCATGGCGTGCCTCGACCGATACAATAGAGCCAGCAGCCGCCACGATTGAAGGATTCTTGATGTACTGGCCGCCGCCATTGTAGGCCGACACGCCCAAATCCTCGAATGTGCTGGCGGTATTCAGAACGCTATCCCGGCTGGCGAAATTCACCGCCGAGAAGTTTGGCGTCAGGTTTGGGATGCGGTTGGGGCCGAGCGCTTGCGCAAAGAACGCGCGGTGGGCGATTTCGTGATCCCTGATGTCGCGCAGTGCGGCATGCTCGTAGCCGGTCATGCCACCATAGGGATTGGCCAGCACCTGCGTGTAAAACGCCGCCTCGAGCTGCTCCAGCGCATACGCGTAGTTTAACACGCCGATATCGCCACCGCCCAGGTCGACCGCACGTGCTTGCGCGAACGCTTCGTTCAGCTTGAGACCGGGTACGTCGACGCCGAAGACCGCTGCAGAAGCGGCAGCAGCCGCAGCCCATTTCAACATCGATCGCCGCGACGCGCGCTTGTCGCGCTGGGGAACTAGGGGGGACCATTCAGACATCGCCAGACCAACCTCCAGTTACGTTTGTCACGTTATTGCCCCGGGTTAAAAACATACGGATGCTTCGAGCCTGAGTTTCAGCCTCGAGCTAAACAACACGCCAATCCCGGCGAGCCGTCCCACGGGAGGTACGCGGCTTACCGCATGCTATCCTGGAAGTTTGGCGTCCGAACGCCGAGTCCGAATTCGTCTTTGAACGTCCAATTGGTGTGTTCGAGCGTCAACGCGAAAACTTAGGCTACAAACGCATCGCCACGAGCGCCACCATCAATCCATACGCTGGACGCGGTCCGCTCGCGGTGTGACGCCGACGTCGGGCGACGAAATCTGGCCCCGACAAAAAATGCGGCGGAGTTTCCTCCGCCGCATCGTCTTATTCCTTCGCCGGCAGAACTATGCCGCCTTAATGAACGGCTTCACGATCTCAAGGACCTTGTCCTTGCTCAGTGGCTCGTCGAAGGCCGCACTCAGCGCGTCCAGTGGCAGGCCGCCGAGGTTCTCGATATTGGCGCCGCCCTGGGTGAAGTCGGCTTCGCCGTTATAAACCGGCTGCGTTATCTCCGGCAGATCGCCGCGAGAGTTGCTGATGATCCACGCGGGCTGGCCCCGAATGAGCCGAACCGTAGCTGCATGCCGTGCTTCGACCGAATGGATCTGCAGCGCCACAGTTAGGATGGCGCCGTCGCTCATTAGATTGCCGGCCTGTCCCTTATACGCGCGAACGCCGGTATCCTCGAAGGCCTGCGAGACGGCCAGGAATGTCTTATAGTTCGAGAACACGTCCTCGAAGTTACCCTTTGCCGTGTAGTCGAACTCCGGCTTTTTTACCGCACGGCTGCCGAGCGCGCCTTTGAGCACTTCGACATGGGCGGCTTCATGCTTGCTGATTCTCTCGAACGCGTCGCGATTTTCGGATGGGATCAGATTGCTGCTCCCCATTGCGGTTCGATAGAACTCATCCTCGAGGTATTCGAGCGTCAACGCGAAGTTTAGGACTTCGGCAATTTTCACCGGCAGCTTTTCACCTTGACCGAAGGCGGCGGTGGAGGCGACACCCATTACCGTGGAAGCCGTCGCCAAAATACCGAGTTTGACTGCCGCATCATTGAAAACGCCGCGCCGCGACGTCATGCGGAGGGCGAGTTCCGGGTCGATACCGGCAAGAATGGTTTTGTCGTTTGTCATAATACTGTTCCCTTTGCCGTTAGCCGACGTGTTCGGCGGTGATGTGGGTCTTCACGAATGGCGCCGCTTTCGACAGCACGTCGCCCGGCGCCAGCTCCTGATCGAGACCTTTGTCATTAACGACGCGTGCCGGCATGTTGGAGTGGTTGCTGCTATTATTATCGGCATTGGCCTGCGCGTTCGAAGCAAGCAGGTATCTGATCGCGGCCGCGTGGCGTGCCTCGACCGAGACGATCTTGCCGGCGATCAGGAGGTATTCCTCCTTTTTCAATAGATGTCCGGCCCCATTGTAGGCGCCGACCCCAAGGTTTTCGAATGTTAGGGCGGTCGTCAGCACACTATCTCGGCTATTAAAATCCACCGTGGAGAAATCGACTTCGAGGTCCGGAATGGCTTCCTTTTTCAACGCGACCTTCAGGAAATCGCGGTGCGCGATCTCATGGTCTCGAATGGCGGTCAGAATGTCGCGATCCGCCGATTCCATGTTGCTGTAGGGCGATTTGGTGACTTGCGTGTAGAAGGCGGCTTCGAGCTGCTCCAGGCCGTAGGCATAGTTCAGAATGCCGACATCGCCTTTACCAAGATCCACGCTTTCGCCTGCCTGGGCGCCAGCGGCGGCAAAAGCCTTCGCCATGTCGAAGCCAGGCATTCTGCCCCCTAATGCAAGCGCGCCGATGGCGGCCGCACTCGACCATTTTAGCAGGGCGCGGCGTTCAGTGACGAAGGCCGGCCCGTCGGCGGCCTGGTATCGGCGATGAGGATCGCTCATGTTTTCACTCCGGTTCGAGAAATCTATCTGAAAGGCAGATCGCAAAAATGAACGTTGGCGCGTTAGGCAAGTTCCTGCGTCTCTCGTAACGCCCAGTTAGACTTTGTCTCGCGGCGTCCAATAGATGTGCTTATCCGTCCTGCGGGATTGTTTTGATTTTTGTTGCAGTAATCGGAGTTCAATGCGTCGTCAGGAGTAGTCACGCGTGCTCCGGGCAACCTCTCATGACAATGGCGCAACAGTTCGGGGCGTTTGAAATCGGCTCGGAACTGATTAGCGATGCGGGTTATCCGGCCGGCTAATAGCTTTGGGCCAGCGGTTGGACTTTCTGGTTGCGGCCGTGCGGCTGCATTACGCCGATCAATCGCGTCGGTGCGCCGGCAGTGTTGCGAAGGATGATGCAGGCGTTATCGATTGTAGCGTAGCTGCCATCCGCTTTTCTGAAACGGAAGTGATCCCGCCAGACCAAGTCGCCGGCGACGCAGGCCGCTTGCATGCCCTCGACGACACGCTGTCGCTCCCCCGGGTGGATGCGCTCGTGAAAGTGCTTGACGTCAGAAACCAAGGGCCGGCGACCGTCATANCCGAGCGCTAAAAATGTCCCATCGCTCCACCAGACCTTGCCGGTGAAGACATCGACCTCCCACAAAATCTCCTGACGGATCTGACTAAGACCTCGCAATCGCTCTGCCACCACGTGGATGTTCCCGTCGGAACCTGAGAATTCCGCACCGCGGAAGCGACCGGGCGCGACCCCGAAAGCGCGATGGAACGCGTGCGTAAACGAGCTGCGGCTCGNATATCCGGTCTGCACCCCGATTGCCTTGATAGGAAGCGTGGTGGATCGCAACAGCCGAGCGGCCTCATTAAGACGGATAGAAGCCAGGAACTCCATAGGTGCGCGACCGAAACTTGCGCGGAAGGCGCCGGCAAAGGCCGAGCGGCTCATACCAACCAGAGCCCCGAGGCTGGAAAGGGTGTGCGGCTCAGAAAACTGAAGATTCATGGCGGCGACCGCGGGTGCAAGCCGGTCGCGCCATTCGCCGTTTGCCGCTGAAGCCGCGATATTGAAACGGGGCCGTTTGAGATGGTGAGCACCATTCTCGCCCGAAGGCACCACCTCTGGATCGACCAACGTTACTTGCTCCCGGTTTCTGTGACCGATGAAATAACATAAATGGGTTTCGTTCGGCCGCATCGTTGCGGCCTGCCGAGCGTGTCTTCCTAGACTAGGATTACACTTCGCGCGCAGATCGGCGCTGTTCAAAACGGAACGGTCCTAATTTTTTTGGGGCCCGCCGCCGCAAGGGTTGCGGCTTGTTGAAGTTAATAAAGGAACCTGCAACCAAGCCCTTCTAATAAAGTTTCAGCATTGCGGCGGTGAAATCTGCATTGCCATTTTCAGTTTGCGGGAACGATGAGTGTATTCCTTTGTTGCCACAAGGAACGTAACGCACGTTCCTCACAACAAGGAGAATTGAGAATGAAACGTCCGGGTATTATGGCGATGTCCGTCGCATTGGCGATGGGATTGGCTACCACCGCTTGGGCAGCAGAAGGTGCCGATAGCGGAACCGCGGGGGGAACTTCCGGAACCGGTAGCATGGAGTCTGGAAGCGGGACGGGCAGCAGCGGTATGAATTCAAACGGCAGCGGTATGAATTCAAACGGCAACGGAATGAAATCAAACCAGAACGGCATGAAGTCGAATGGGATGAACTCGACCGGTAATGGCATGAACAAAGGCAACATGAACGGCCAAAACTAAGTTTTGTCCCGAATAAACACGCGCGCGGGGCGGTCGAATGCCTCTGCGCGCGTTTTTACTTGTCTTGAGCGCCGGATCACGGACTACGCAGAGGCGCTTACTTACGGGGCGAACGGATTCTTGATTATTTGCCAGTCTCGCCCCGTCTGATATGCGGGTTGACGTGCAGGACCACATTCAGCAATGAATTGTGAACCTCCAAGACTCCGTTGTAATTGATGAACCCCAACTCCCGAAATTTGTTCATGAACGTTCTCATCTACAATCCGCTCACTCCCGACAGTGGATGCCTGCCGGCGCTGTGCCCGTTCGAGTCCCGCACCATGGGCATCGGGCCGCAGATTGGGCTAATTTTCCCGAACCCGTCGTTTCAGACATACTTCAACGTGAAGACCTATTGGGACGTAGACACGCAGAATCGCGCCTCCGGCGCCAGCGTGTGGGTGACATTAGCCTTTTCCCCGAACCCGTCGGACGCGGAGAAACAGCCGCCGCCGATCGTCACCAAATCGCCGCAGCAATGAGGTTGCCTGGCCATTGTTGGTAGCGACTGCGGTAAGTCCGTTCTGGGTCATTTTCGACCGATCCATTCAGTGCCCGTGCCGATCAATGTCCGTTGTTACTCCAATAGCGACGTTATTGTTCGGCGCAGCGAAGTGGCGCTAAGTGCCAATATCCGGCGCGTCCACAGAACAGGAGATTATTCGACGAACGCGCGCCGACGTGAGTGAGTTGAGTCGTTCAGCAATCTCACTCGCGTCGACTGCTCACTTCGTCGGCCCATGCAGCCAATGATGCGTCGCGCGCTTCCACCCACTCGGCGAAAGCTTCCTGCCAATCGTCGCCCTTTGCCTCGGCATAACGTAGCCATGCCTTCTTTTCGGACAGCTTAGCCCTGGCAACCTTTGACGAAATTTCATCGGGCATTGCGCGATCTCCGACGATATGACTCGCGACCTTACCACGAAAATACTTCTGGCGCTGGCCAGATCCGCTCTTGCTCACGAGGTGCATGTCGGCTTCGCCCCAACTAACAGACATTGATCGTCCGCCTTTGCACGTCGGCTTTGGGCCTGTCCAAAAGCCGACGTTGGTCACGCGCGTTCTGATTTCGGCTAAGTGCCAGCAGCAGTGCAAGCGAACAACGGCACCGAGGTTAGGTGTGCCGAGGGGTCAGCTATCTGGCGATTGGTAACGTTTTGCCACTGTCACTTTGCTCGCGATCATCGTCACCGTGCGATGTATATCGGCAAGGCGTTCAACGACTGCGGCATCATCGAGACCTGGGATGCAAACGACCTCTTTATGCGCCGACGCGAGATAACGACCCCTGTCTTAAATCCATTCTCGCCACGGCTTTAGGCCAATTCGGAGTTAGGTGTTTGACACCGCTTGCCGCAGCATTTCATAGAGGTCCTGCTTCGATAGCTTTAACTGCTTCGATGGCTTCATACTGGGCTCTGTGCCTGTAAGTCGCGGTTGGCGCCGCGACTCTTGTCGGGCGATGGGTCGTGGCGTTGCTGCCGCGTTTGATTTTGTCTGAGCTTTTTTCATAGCAGATAGATAAGAACGCGGCCAACGGCTCGCAATGCGACCTTTGCTAGTCGCAATTAGGTTGAAAAATCCATTCCCTACGGGGGGTTACCAGTCATCGGTCGCGATGTGCACATCGGAAAATCCGTTCAGGAGGCCAAGGGCGCGGCATGGTATACGCCACCTTTCCTCGGATTTCTCCTGACGATCAGCAGCAGACTCTAAAACATGTCCGTTATGGTGCGCATTTCGAAGCTGAAACAAACATCGTCCGATGTCGGCTCCGGGTCAGACTCGGACCTTTAAAGATGTCCACGTCCTATTCGCTTTCCCTCCGATCGCTACCGATTTGCGGATCACGGGAACGGACGAAACGGGCCATTAACGACAGAATCGTAAAGGGCCTTGCAAGTCGGCGACGCGCTGGGGGCGAGGCATTACCACCGCATGGCGGCGGTGTGGACGGGATCATCCCAAAGCGTGGTCAGATTTTGGTTAAGTAAAGTGACCGTAATCGAGCAACCCGCCATGTCGAGCGATGTCACGTAAGAGCCAACCAGCGAGCGGCTGATTTTCAGACCGCGGTTTTCCAGAATTTTCCGCGCCGCGTTGTACATAAGATAAAGCTCGATCGCCGGTGTGCCGCCAAAACCGTTGACGAACAGAAGCGCATCGCCCGAACTGGGGTGATCGAAGTCGGCAACGATCGCGTTGATCATCTCTTTCGCCAGTGCCTCCGCACTCGCGAGCTTCACGCGCCGGCGGCCGGGTTCGCCGTGAATGCCGACGCCCATTTCCATCTCATCGTCGCCGAGCGAGAATGTCGGCGTGCCGGCAGCAGGCACCGTGCAGCTTGTCAGCGCGACACCGAGTGAGCGAGTCTTCGCGTTGACATCGGTGCCAAGCTCCACGCAAGCCTTCAGGTCGGCGCCCTTTTCGGCTGCGGCGCCTACGAGTTTTTCGACAACCAGCGTTCCGGCCACGCCACGGCGGCCGGCACTATAGGTCGACTTCTCCACGGCGACGTCGTCGTTGGTCACGACGGTCGCGGATGTCCCTTCGAACACCTCCGCAGCCATCTCAAAATTCATGCAATCGCCGGCATAGTTCTTGACGATGAACAGAACGCCGGCTTTGCCGCCAACGGCCGCCGCCGCTTCNAGCATTTGATCCGGCGTCGGCGATGTGAACACTTGTCCCGGACAGGCGGCATCGAGCATACCCGTTCCGACGAGACCCGCGTGCAGCGGTTCGTGGCCGCTGCCGCCGCCGGAAATCAGCGCCACCTTATTAAGATTGGGCGAGCGGCGCCGGACGAATTTGCGCTCCGGCCCGAGGCTGACNATATCGNCGTGCGCGGCGGCGAAACCATCAAGGCTCTCTGCCAGCATCGTATCGACCGAGTTGATAAACTTCTTCACGTCTGCCTCCCGGNGTCGCGGCGCGNCGGCCGTCATTTTTCATATTGTAGGATCACCACCAAACGACGCACGAACTCCTGCATCAAATCGTCNATCTGCCGGTTGCGCGTGCTATTGCCGAAATCAGGCACGTGAAGCGTAATGCTCCGCTCTCGCGGCGTAGCAGCGAGTCGGTCCACACGCCGTGGATGCGCACGAGCGTAGGCCTTGAGGAACGCGGTCTTGTGTCGCGGCGAAAAATGGCAGACCTCGAAGATCGTATTCAGATGCTGGATAGGAATAGGAACGGGATAAGCCGGATTGGAAATCTGGCTGACAAAACTGCGGTTTTTCCCGATCGCATGCGCAAGACGAATGCGCATGCCCGAGGGCCGTGAATCCAACACTTCCTTGAATATGCGTTTGTACTCGGCAACCGCGCTGACTGGGCCGGCCTCGTCGAGCGCAGCCTCACTCACGGCGGCCCTCGCGGCCGAGCTCATCGATCGTCCGTTTTATGTGTGCGAGTGCCGACGGATTGATCGAAAGTTCGCGCAGACCCTGCGACAATAGCGCCGGAACACAACGCGGGTCGCCAGCCATGTCTCCGCACAGGCTGACCGCGACCCCGCTCCGTGTGCCGAACTCGACGACGCGGCCAATGAGATCGAGCACCGCCGGATGGAGCGGATCGATCAGCGCTGCAAGAGCCCCATTCGACCGATCGCACGCGGTCACATATTGCGCGAGATCATTTGATCCAATCGAGAAGAACGCCGCTTTGAACCGGTCGATCGTCAGTGCTGCCGCCGGCACCTCGACCATGATACCGAGCGGCGGAAGTACGGCGTCAATGCCCTGCGACTGCAAACGGCCAACGGCCTCGACAAACAAAGCGCGGCCCGCCTCCAGTTCATCCGGCGTCGTGACCATAGGAAACATGACTTTTAGATTTCCGCGTACGGCCGCGCGCGCCAGCGCGCGCAGCTGAACGCTGAAAATTTCGCTATGTCTCAAGCACAGCCGCAGGCCGCGAACACCAAGAAACGGATTGGCTTCGCCGTCCTCGGTAAATCCCGACACCGGCTTATCACCCCCGGCATCGAACGTCCGAATGGTCACCGTGCGATTACCCGCCCAGCGAAGCACGGTGTCGTAGGCCGCGTATTGGGTATCTTCGTCGGGCAATTCGGCTTTTTCAGCTAGCAGAAACTCGGTTCGCATCAAGCCGATGCCGTCGGCATATTGCGCATCCGAGTGATTGATGTCCTGGACCTGCTGGATGTTGATCAAGAGTCGTATCTTTTCGCCCTTCCACGACGCTGTCGGTCGCCGCAAGATCGCTCGCGCCGAAGCCCGGTTCTTTCGATGCAGCTCCCGCCGCCTCTCAAACAGACCAACTCGCTCAGAACTCGGATCAA
>JGI12635J15846_10002107_pt1 | contig 17420 bp, 12 predicted proteins | sample BlaSpr_A8_OM2_M2_FD_15846 | JGI IMG/M metagenome (IMG submission 15846) | reverse complement strand
CGGGAAGACGACCGATCTGGATAAGGTCGCCGCGCTTTATGACTATGTGGCAACTAACTTCCACTACATAAGCCTGTCGTTTGGAGTAGGGCGATTACAGCCGCACGCCGCAACCGACGTTCTTCACAATCAATACGGCGACTGCAAGGACAAGCATACGTTGCTGGCGTCCCTGTTGTTGGCCTCCGGATTCCATCCGTCCACTGTACTGATCAATTCCAGCCGCAAGCTTGATCCGGACATGCCTTCCCCGGCGCAGTTCGATCACGTAATCACCCTGCTGCCTCTGGGCAAAGAAGAGATATGGATGGACACCACCACGGAAGTCGCTCCGTTCCGAATGTTGATTTCGAACATTCGGAAGAAGCAGGCGCTGGTGATTCCGCAAGAAGGCGTGGCGCGCTTGGAAGAAACGCCAGCTGACCCTCCAGTACCGAACAACCAGTTTCAGCAGCTTGAAGGAAAAGTGAACGAATTCGGAAAATTAGACGCCCATATCAAGATTGTGGCGCGAGGGGACACCGAGTTGTTCATGCGGGTCTTGTTCCGTCGGGTTCCGAGTTCCAAGTGGGACCAATTGATAAAGCAACTGAATGCTGCGAGCGGATTGAGCGGAGAGATCTCGAATCTGAAGGTTGGCGATCCGGCTGCGACTAAAGAACCCTTCCAGGTTGAATACGATGTCGCGGCACCAAATTTCTTCGACTGGGCGAAAAGGAAGTCTCAGGTAGCGCTTCCCTTTTCGCAAATCAGCCTGGTAGATGCTGACGCTGATGACGCCAATGCACAGCCGATTCAGTTGGGATCTCCCGGTGAATATGTTTACCACGTGAAGCTGGAATTTCCGGCGAAGTATACGGAACGCCCGCCGTTAGCATTTTCGATGAAGCGCGACTATGGCCAATATAGCGCTAACTACAAAGCTGAGGCGAACGTTTTCACCGCCGAACGCAGCCTAACTTGGACGAAGCGTGAATTGCCCGTTTCACGAGCCAGCGATTATCTGTCGTTCCGGCGAGCAGTTACCGAGGACACCGAGCAACGCCTTTCGGTGGACGGAAGCGCGGCCGGGAACCCTGAGACAAGTGCTGATTTAAAGGGCAATGATCTGTACGACGCCGCTAACGCGGCTCTGGATCGTGGCGACTACCAGATTGCGATCAACTTGTTCAAGAAGGTAGTCGAGGCCGATCCCAAGCACAAGAGTGCGTGGACGAATCTGGGTCGTGCCTATATGGGTCTTCGACAAACCGATAATGCTGTTGCAGCCTTTCGCAAACAGACCGAAGTTAACGAGTACGACGAATCTGCCTATAACAATTTGGCCTGGGCGTATTCCACGGATCGAAAGTATGACCAAGCGGCCGAGGCGTACAAAAAAGCGATTGAGATCAATCCCTTGAGCGAGTTTGCCCATGCTGCTCTTGGGTACATGTACTCGGAGGCGAAGCAATACGATAAAGCTGTGCCCGAACTGGAAAAGGCTGTATCGCTCAAGCCTGATAACCCCTTGTTGGAAGTGAATCTGGGCAACGCTTATTTGAATCTTGGACAAGACGACAAAGCTATCGCCGCCTACGACCGAGCAGTGGAGATTTCGGCTACACCAGAGGTTTGGAACGATATCGCATACGAACTTTCGCTGAAGGGCTCTCATCTAGACCGCGCCCAGCAATATGCCGAATCAGCAGTTGCAGCACTCAGTGCTTCCCTGCGCAACATCACGCTGCAGCAACTAAGTCCCCGCGACCTGGGTTTGGTGCCGGGCTTGGCTGCCTATTGGGATACTTTGGGCTGGGTGTACTTCGCCAAGGGAGACCTCGAAAAGGCGGAAAAGTATATTACGGCTGCGTGGCAATTGAGTCCGCATGGCGAAATCGGAGAACACCTCGGGCAGCTATTAGAAAAACGTGGACAAAAAGATGCGGCAATCCGAATTTACGCTATGGCTGATTCGGGATTGCGCCCCACTCCCGAAACCAGAACGCGTCTGGCGGCCCTGGCGGGCGGCGAGAGTAAGGTTGAAGGGATCAATCAGAGATACCGCGACGACCTGCAAAACCAGCGTACGTTTGTGTTGGGTAAAGTGGCTAGAGAGACCGGGAGCGCGGAGTTTTTCCTTATGTTCGCGAAAGGTGGCTCTGACACAACGGTCGAAGACGTGAAATTCGTGAGCGGCGATGAAAATCTAAAATCGCTGGCGGAAGACCTGCGGAACGCGAAGTATGGATTCAACTTCCCCGACGATACACCGACAAAAGTCTTCCGCCGTGGCATCCTCAACTGTTCAAAGGCATCGAGTGATTGCAGTTTTGTGATGATCCTTCCGGAAGACGTTCGTTCTGTGGACTGAACTCGGCCGGATTGCTTATTTGATTCACATCCCGCTCAGAGTTGGTTCGCGCTCGTGCCAGGTGGTAGCTTGCTCATATTCGTACGCAAGTTGCAGCACTGTCGCCTCAGCCCAGTGCGCTCCGATAATCTGCAGTCCAATAGGGAGACCCGCATTAGTGAAACCGCAGGGGAGCGAAATGGCGGGGAGCCCCCAAACGTTTGCTGGACGCGTGTTGCGCAACAGCAGGATTTCCATAGGGCGAAGTGAATCTGGATCTTTTCTTAACTCGGCAATGCTAGGCGCGGGAATCGGCGTAGTTGGCGTAACCAAGACGTCAATCTCTTCAAAGATCTTTGCTATATCGCGACGAGTGTGTTGCAGCTCTTCGCGGCATCTCAGAATGTCTGCAGAAGAGATATCTTCTCCACTCCGGATGCGACGCAACGTTTCTGGCTGATAGAGGTGCGGACTCTCGCGTACAAATTTCGCGTGATAGGCATACGCTTCACCGGACTGAAGAGTGCGATCTTGCGGGACAGGCAAATCGATTTCGCGATTTTCATGGCCGAGCGTTTGAAGAACCGAGAGAGCTTCTTCCACGGCGGACTCTACCTCGGAATCGAGGCCTTCGTAGAAAAACTTGCGTGGGACGCCGATTCGGAGAGGTTTCATTCCCTGTGCCGAAAATTTAACACCATCAGACCCATCGCCTTTGCCTCCGTCAACAATGGCGTGCAACATTATTGCGGCATCCGCCACGGTTCGGGCAATTGGCCCTACGTGATCGAGGGATGGCGAGAGCGGAATCACGCCTCGAACGCTGACTCGTCCATAGGTCGGCTTGAGCCCCACGACCCCACATAGGGCCGCAGGTTCCCGGATCGATCCCGCGGTATCCGTTCCAATCGCACCATAACAGAGACCGGCGGAAACAGCTGCAGCAGAGCCTCCCGAGGAGCCGCCAGAAATATGCGCCACATTCCAAGGATTGCGCACATCTCCGTAATAGCTAACCAGCGAACTTCCGCCGTAAGCAAATTCGTGCAAGTTCTGTTTGCCTATCAAGACAGCGCCAGCCGCTTTCAAACGCGAAACGACGTCGGCATCCTGTTTAGGCACGCGATCTTTAAAAAGACCGCTGGCCGCAGTCGTGAGGACTTCGGCGGTATCGATCAAATCTTTAAGCCCAAGCGGAATTCCGTGAAGCGGCCCTCGCCATCGGCCTCGGCGAATTTCCTCATCCGCTTCCGTGGCCTGAGCGAGTGCGGAATCGGCTGTGATTGTGATGAAAGCGTTAAGCGCGGAATTTAGTTCTTCGATTCTTGCGAGACAATTATTAGTCAGTTGCACTGAAGAGACTTCCCGCGTCTTCAGCAAGTCCGCGAGTTCCGCGATCGATCTTTGCAATTCCGGCCTCGATTATTTGTCCAAATATTATCGTCGAATCACCTGCGGCTTCGACGACGCTTGAAGTCTATAATTTGAGGGTAATCTCTTAGCGAAGAATGGTCAGCGTATGGCGCATCTCGTAGAGGCTCCCGTTAGTACTCAAGGATTTCTGTTGGACGGAAAGTGGATCGAAGCTGGGGATGCAATCGAGATCCGTTCTCCGTATGACAGCAGCATCGTAGGACGTGTTTTCCAAGGCCGGCGCGAACACGCGGAAGCTGCAATTGCGGCCGCAGTGAAGGCTTTTGGGACGACGAGAAGATTGCCTGCCTTCGAGCGGCAAAGGGTGTTGCGACGCGTCGCCGAGGCCCTCACCACGCGCAAAGAAGAATTTGCGCACACTCTGGCTCAGGAAGCGGGGAAACCCATCAAAGCAGCACGCTCCGAAGTCGAACGCTCAATATTCACATTCACGGTGGCGGCGGAAGAGAGCACGCGAATTTACGGGGAATACCTTCCGCTGGATTGGCAGGAATCAACTGCCGGCCGCTGGGGTATCGTCAGGCGTTTCCCGTTAGGGCCGGTTGCCGGTATTACACCGTTTAATTTTCCCCTCAACTTGGTTTCGCACAAAGTCGCGCCGGCAATCGCGAGCGGTTGCAGCCTAGTGCTCAAACCCGCGCCCCAAACTCCGCTGAGCGCTCTTCTTCTGGCAGAAACAATTCAGCAGGCGGGATGGCCGGATGGAGGACTGAACGTGATCCCGCTTTCGAACGAAGATGCGGCGCCGCTGATAACGGATGACCGCCTCAAAATGATCAGCTTTACCGGCAGCGCTAAGGTCGGCTGGGAAATAAAGAGCCGCGCCGGAAAAAAGAAAGTCGTTCTTGAGTTAGGGGGCAATGCAGGCGTCATCGTCCATAGCGATGCCGATTTGCAGTACGCTGCGGATCGCTGCGCATACGGCGGTTTTACTTATGCGGGGCAGTCGTGTATTTCAGTGCAACGAATTTTGGTCGAGCGATCCGTCTTTGGGAAATTGGCGGAACTGCTGCTCGAGCGCGTGAAAAAGCTAGTCAGCGGAGATCCCTTGGATGAATCCACCGATCTGGGGCCAATGATCCGCGAAAGTGACGCGGTCCGTGTGATCGATTGGATACAAGAAGCAGTAAGCGGCGGGGCGAGGCTGCTGTGCGGAGGTCATCGCGACGGCTCATTGGTCGAGCCGACTGTGCTTACCGGAACCCGGCCCGAGATGAAGGTGAATTTCCAGGAAATCTTTGGGCCGGTTGTGACGCTTGAGTCTTACGAAAAATTCGACGAAGCGCTTCGACAAATCAATAACTCTCCATTTGGCTTGCAGGCGGGCGTTTTTACCCGCGATTCAACGCTTCTGTTTAAGGCATTCGAAGAGCTTGAAGTCGGTACTGTCGTCGCAGGGGATGTACCAACCTTCCGCATCGATCAGATGCCATATGGCGGAGTGAAAGACTCCGGTCTAGGACGGGAAGGTTTGAAGTATGCCATCGAGGAGATGACGGAACCGAAGCTGCTGGTAATGAATTTGCGATGAATCTGGGCAAAGGCCGCGTAGGGACAGCCGCCCTCGGCTGTCCGATCGCGAAGCGATGGCGCCATTCGTTTCAAACTCGATTTCGGCTCCAACCACGGTGGTGAGCTTCGCTCACCTGGACAGCCGAGGGAACTTGTTGTGGAGCAGAAAGCTGTAAGAGCGGTGGCTTGACCCAACAATGGCACGAGCAGCAAGAATATTCTCCTTCGCGCTTATTCTCTTTGTCCTCCAAGGAATACTCTACACAGCGCACCGAGGTTTAGACTGGCCTGAGATCGCCATCCTAGCTCCGTTTTTCGCTGTCTGTGCAACATTTATCTGGATAAAAAAAATTCCAAAGTGAAACGCGATTCAAAACAGCCCACTACCGAAAATTTAAACCGCACTTTCCAAATCTGTTCAAACTGTTATAATCACGAGTTTTCTAAAACAAGACGCAATTCATAACTAGTTAATCGAGCAACGCTGCATGAACCGGGACCGTGTTAGGTTCCGCTGCAACTGGAACGTTCTGATCGATGCAGATTTTTCATCGCAGTGCCAACACACTTTCCAAAGCCACGATCGTAGGAACTGTGTTCCTGGTCGGCGGACTGCTCTGGGCCACCCTCCAGTTGCAGCGTTCGCCTTACGTGACTTACGAGAAGGTCGCGAGGCCGCAGCCCGTGCCTTTTAGCCATCAGCACCATGTTGCTGGTGCCGGCATCGACTGCCGCTATTGCCACACTTCTGTTGAGACCTCGGATTTTGCTGGCATCCCTCCCACCCGGACCTGCATGAATTGTCATACGCAGATTTGGGCCGGGGCGCCTATGCTTGAGCCCGTACGCGAAAGTTATCGAACCGGGAAATCTCTGGTTTGGACCCGCGTTAACGATCTTCCAGACTTCGTTTACTTCGATCACAGCATTCATATCAATAAGGGAGTGGGCTGCAACACCTGTCATGGACCGGTAGATCGCATGCCGCTGATGTATAACTACGCTTCCTTGCAAATGGAATGGTGCCTGGACTGTCACCGCTCTCCGGATAAATATCTGCGGCCGCGGCAGGAAGTCTTTAATATGCGGTACGAGCAGCCGTCGAGTTTGAAGCCTGTCGTTCTGGATGGACTGACATATACGGATCAGCATTCCTTAGGTATTGATCTGATAAAGAAATACAACTTGCGCACCGTGGCCGATATCACCAGCTGTTCGACCTGCCATCGCTAGGAAAAAGAAGAAGAAGATAGAAAGAAATTTCGTGGCAATGATGGAAGAAAAAAACGGAAAGCAACACCTCGAGGCAGTTTGTCCCAGCAAGAAAGACAAACTGGATCTCGAAACTGCTCGCGCCCGCATCGCTGAAACCAAGGGGCCCGAGTATTGGCGGAGCCTTGAGGAGTTGGCGGGCAGCACCGAATTTCAGGAGATGATGCACCGCGAATTTCCGAAGGGGGCGTCTGAGTGGGCGGATGCGGTCTCCCGCCGCGGCTTCATGAAGCTGATGGGCGCTTCGCTAGCCATGGCCGGAATGACTGCATGTACCAAGCAACCCTTGGAGCCGATTGTGCCGTACGTCCGTCAGCCGGAGGAAGTAATCCCGGGGCGACCGATGTTTTATGCCAGCGCGTTTTCATTGGGCGGATATGCCACCCCTGTATTGGTGGAAAGCCACATGTACCGTCCTACGAAGATTGAAGGCAACGATCAGCATCCGGCGAGCCAGGGCGGGACGGACGTTTTCGCGCAGGCTTCCATTCTTGATATATACGACCCGGATCGTTCCCAGAACATTACTTATCGTGGCGAGTTGAGCACGTGGGGCGCATTCATGGCGGCGATGGAACAGCCATTGATCGCACAGAACGCCGCGAATGGTTCGGGAATTCGGGTTTTGACCGGAACGGTCTCATCGCCAACTTTGGCGGACCAATTCGCTCAGATGCGCGCTCGTTATCCACAATCGAAATGGCATGTCTACGAGCCAGTGAATCGCGACAACGTGATTGCTGGCGCGCGGATGGCATTCGGCCAGCCCGTCGAAACCATCTACAAATTGGACGCCGCAGATGTAATTGTCTCGCTCGACGCCGATTTTCTGTATGGGGGTTTCCCTGGCGTCACCCGCTACGCGCGCGACTTTGCCAAACGCCGCAATCCTGATTCGGGCAACATGAGCCGGATGTACGTGATCGAAAGCACGCCCAGTTCCACAGGTGCGAAGGCCGATCATCATTTGCCGGTACGTGCAGTCGATATCGAACCGTTTGCTCAGGCTCTGGCGTCCGGCGTCAGTAGCGGCTCGCAGCCCATGTCGCTGAAAGGCGAGCAGCAAAGATATCTCTCCGCGATTGTTAAAGACTTACAGAACCATCGCGGGGCGAGTGTTGTTATTGCGGGAGATCATCAGACTCCGGCTGTTCACGCCCTGGCACACGCGATCAATCAATCTCTCGGAAATGTTGGAAAGACCGTCTTCTACACCGAGCCAGTGAATGCGAATCCAGTAAACCAGAGCGATTCGCTTAAAGACTTGATCGCTGACATGCGGGCGGGCAAAGTTCAATTCCTGCTGATTGCTGGCGCGAATCCTCTTTATGACGCTCCCGCTGACCTTGGCTTCGCTGACGCTCTACAGTCCAGCAACATTCCTCTAAGAGTGCATCTCGGCCTTTATCAGGATGAAACTTCGCAATACTGTCACTGGCATTTGAACGAAACTCACTACTTGGAGTCGTGGGGTGATGCGCGTGCCTACGACGGTACCGTAAGCATTGTTCAGCCACTCATAGCGCCGCTCTACGGCGGCAAGAGCTTGTATGAAGTTATGGCTTTGCTGGCTGGCCAATCCGAAATGACGGGCCACGAGGTAGTGAAGGATTATTGGCGGTCGAAACATTCCGGCGTGGACTTTGACGCGTTCTGGCGAAAGTCGCTGCACGATGGATGGATCGAAGGCACGGCATTCACGCCAAGAAGCGAAACAGCCAAAGGCGCAGCGGCGTCTTCGTCAATCTCGTCATTAGCAAGCAACGCCGGCGACAACAGCCTCGAAATTAATTTCCGCCGCGACCCTTCCATCTACGATGGACGCTTCGCGAACAATGGATGGCTGCAGGAACTCCCCAAGCCAATGACGAAGATGACATGGGATAATCCAGTCCTCGTTGCGCCCGCAATGGCGCAGCGAATGGGATTGAAGTCCGGAGATCTAGTTCGCTTGGACTTGAACGGAAAGAATCTTGTTGCCGCAGTTTGGATTCAGGCGGGCCATCCTGACAATTCGGTCACCACGTTTCTTGGATACGGCCGCAGCCGAGCTGGACGCGTTGGCACGGGATTAGGCTTCGATGTCTATCCGCTTCGACCGAGCGCCACTCCTTGGTTCACCGCGGGCGCGAACATCTCGAAAACGGGTGGAACATATTTGCTTGCCTCCACTCAGGGCTATCAGACGATGGAAACGCCAAATGGAGACAGCAGGCCTTTGGTGCGTACGCGAAGCCTTGAGGAATACAAGAAAGAACCGAATTTCGCGCAAGACGATAAGCCGCCTGCAGAGCTCACGCTTTATCCCGGCTACGATTACAAGAGCGAACCCTATTCGTGGGGAATGACCATCGATCTAAATTCCTGCGTTGGATGCAATAATTGCATCGTTGCCTGCCAATCGGAAAACAATATTCCCATCGTTGGCAAGGAGCAGGTCAACAAGGGCCGCCACATGCATTGGTTGCGAGTGGATGCTTATTACCAGGGCGATCGCGATAATCCCAAAGCATATTTTCAGCCGGTTCCCTGCATGCAGTGTGAGAACGCACCGTGCGAGTTGGTTTGTCCCGTGGGTGCAACGACGCATAGCACCGAAGGTCTCAACGACATGATTTACAACCGTTGCGTGGGGACTCGCTATTGCTCGAACAACTGTCCTTACAAGGTGCGGCGGTTTAATTTCTTCTTATTCCAGGACTGGGAAACCCCGCAATACAAGATGATGCGGAATCCCGATGTGACCGTGCGCAGCCGCGGTGTGATGGAGAAGTGCACGTATTGCGTGCAACGGATCGCCGAGCATCGCATTGACGCGGAGGTTGCCGATCGCAAAATCGCCGACGGAGAATTGCAGACCGCATGCCAGCAGTCGTGTCCGGCGAACGCGATCGTTTTCGGAAATATTAATGATCCGAACAGCGAGGTTTCGAAGCTGAAAGCCAATTCACGGAATTATGGACTGTTGCAGGATTTGAATACGCGCCCACGGACGACGTATCTGGCGGAAATTCGAAATCCTAATCCTGAACTGGAAGCGCAGGCCTGAGTAAAGAATGGTGAGACCAACCGAAGTCGAAGTAGGCGAGGACAAAGTACCGGTACTTGCGCCAGGGCATACCTTCGTCTCGCTTACAGACAAGATTAGTAACATCGTTCTTAAACGGCCGATCAAGCTGGGATGGGTCTTCGGATTCCTGGTCGCTTTCTCCGTCATGCAGGGATTGCTTTTTGGCGCAACGTACCTCTTCCTGAAGGGCGTGGGCATTTGGGGCGTGAATATCCCTGTCGGCTGGGGATTCGCCATCGTTAACTTTGTGTGGTGGATTGGAATCGGTCACGCCGGTACGCTGATTTCGGCAATTCTACTGTTGCTGCGGCAATCGTGGCGAAATTCGATCAACCGATTTGCTGAAGCGATGACACTCTTCGCAGTCGCCTGCGCGGGAATGTTTCCCGTTTTGCACTTGGGCAGGCCATGGCTTGCATATTGGCTATTCCCTTATCCCAACACGATGGGCTATTGGCCGCAGTTTCGCAGCCCGTTAGTTTGGGACGTTTTTGCCGTCTCAACGTACTTCACCATCTCGCTTGTGTTCTGGTTCGTTGGATTGATCCCCGATCTGGCGACGCTTCGGGATCGCACCGACAATTCTTTAATACGTTTCACCTACGGAGCCCTCGCCATGGGATGGCGTGGGTCGGCGCGTCACTGGGCGCGATACGAAACGGCATATTTGCTGCTGGCGGGTTTAGCTACTCCTCTCGTGCTGTCGGTCCATACGGTCGTGAGCTTCGATTTCGCGATTGGCATCGTTCCGGGCTGGCATACGACCATTTTCCCTCCATACTTCGTTGCCGGAGCAATTTACTCCGGATTCGCCATGGTGCTGGTTCTCGCTATTCCCATCCGCAGATTTTATGACGTGAAAGATCTCATTACGGACCGTCACCTCGAAAATTCTGCCATGGTCATGCTGGCTACGGGGCTTATCGTCGCTTATGGCTATGCGATGGAAGCGTTCATGAACTGGTATAGCGGAAATCCCTATGACAGTTTCTTGCAGTGGAACCGGCTGCATGGTCCGTACGCGCCGTATTACTTGGCCCTTTTGTTTTGTAATATTGCGCTCCCGCAAATTTTATGGATTCGCAAATTCCGTACCAATTCAATCTGGCTTTTCCTGATTTCAATGGATGTTCTGGTCGGAATGTGGCTAGAGCGATTCATCATTGTTGTGGTCAGCCTGACTCGCGACTTCACCACATCCGCCTGGGGAATGTACTACCCGACGCGATGGGACTGGGCCATTTTCATGGGAACTCTTGGCATGTTTACGGCGGCCATGTTCCTCTTCGTCCGCATCCTCCCGATGATTTCAATCTTTGAGCTGCGAACCCTGCTGCCGGAAGCGGAGGTGAAGCACGAATGATTGTGGAACCTATTTTCGGCATGATGGCGGAATTCGACACGCCAACTGACATTGTGGTCGCGGCCCGGCGAACTTCGGAGGCGGGATACAAGAAGATTGACGCTTACAGTCCGTTTCCAATCGAGGAATTGGCTGAAGCCATTGGTTTCCACCACAACGGCGTTGCTCTGATCGCGCTTATTGGCGGACTGCTCGGCTTATCCGGCGGGTTCATGCTGCAGTGGTGGGTGAGTACCATCAGCTACCCGGTGAATATCGGCGGCCGGCCGTTCAATTCATGGCCGTCCTTCATTCCAGTCACGTTCGAGATGACGATTCTCTTTGCGGGATTGTCGGCGGTTTTTGGCATGCTGGTATTGAACGGATTGCCCATGCCTTACCATCCGGTGTTCAACGTGCCGCGCTTTGTGCGTGCGACAGAGGACAAGTTTTTCCTGATAATTTTTTCCTCTGATCCGAAGTACGATGCGGTTCAAACACACGCTTTCCTTGAGAGTCTGGGAGCACGGTCCATAGCGGAGGTTCCCAGCTAAAGTGGTGAGCCTTCGCAGATTTTCGTCGCTCGGATTCCTGGGACTGCTTGTGCTGGCGGGATGCCGTCAGGATATGCACGATCAGCCGCGTTTTAAGCCGCTGGCGATGAGCGATTTTTATCCCGACATGCGCTCATCTCGACCGCCGGTCGAGGGCACTGTCGCGCGCGGTCAGTTGCATTACGATACATATTTTTACACAGGGAAAGTCGGGAAGGATCCCGGCGATTACATGCCATTTCCAGTGACCAAGGAGGTGTTGGAGCGGGGCCAGGAGCGCTTCAATATTTATTGCGCTCCCTGCCATTCGCGTCTGGGCGATGGCAATGGCATCGTCGTGCAGCGGGGCTTCCGCGCTCCGCCGTCCTACCACACGGATCGCCTGCGCAAGGCGCCATTGGGATATTTCTTCGAAGTGATGACATATGGGTACGGGGCGATGCCGGAATATGCCCCGCAAGTCCCGGCGCGAGATCGCTGGTGCATTGTGGCTTACATCCGGGCGTTGCAATTGAGCCAGTCCGCGGCGAACTCCGATGTTCCGTCAGGACAACAAGTCCCGTCCGAACCTCCACGGTTCCGAGGTGATCCCGGTTCTGGCGCAACCCAGCCCGAGGTTGCTGCACCGGTCAGTAATAAGGAAGAGGGATCGCAATGAGGCCGGTCCGCGTAACAAATACGGATCTGATGGCGCCGCCGGTTGCGCAAACCATTCAGCAGCGATCGCTCGTCGTTGGCGTTATCTTTGCGATCATCGCGACAGTTTTCGCGTTTCTTTCCCCTGATCAGTTCTTCCGCTCGTATCTAATCGGATACATGGCATGGCTCGGGCTGTCATTGGGATGCATGGCATTCCTCATGATTCAGCACATGACCGGAGGGGCTTGGGGGATTGTGATGCGCCGCTACCTCGAGGCAGCCACGCGTACCCTTCCGCTAATGGCCGTGTTGTTCGTTCCGCTGATTCTCGGCATGCGTCATCTCTACATTTGGACGAATGCCGACGCGATGAGTCATGACGAACATTTAAAGGCTCTGACCCAGTCGTATCTGACGCCTACTGGATTTTTTCTGCGTGGGGTGATTTATTTCGCGATCTGGATGTTCATTGCCTATCGCCTGAATAAAGTTTCTGCGGAGCAGGACAATCCGCCAACGCGCAACCTGAGTCCGCGCTTTCGCGCTATAGCCGCTCCCGGTCTGCTGCTTTACGCTCTGACGATTTCTTTCGCGATTATCGACTGGGTGATGTCGCTCACGCCGCCATGGATCTCGACGATTTATCCATTGATTTATATCGTTGGGCAGTGCCTTTCTGCGATTTGCTTCGTGGTCGTGGTTGAGCGGATATTTGTTTCGTACAAGCCGGTTTCAACCTATCTAAGGCCCAAAGAAGTTCAAGACCACGGCAAATTCATGCTCACTTTGATCATGTTGTGGGCGTATTTCTCATTCTCACAGTTATTAATTATGTGGGCGGGAAACCTTCCAGATGAGATTACGTTCTATACCCGGCGCTTTCACGGAGGTTGGGAACTCCTAGCAATATTTTTGCTGCTGGGCCATTTTGCAGTGCCATTCGCAATACTCCTATCACGCCCGTTAAAGCGTGATCCGCGGCGATTGGTTTGGGTTGCAGTGTGGCTCATGTTCATGCGCTATGTGGATCTTTACTGGTTTATCGAGCCCAATTTCCACGACGTGTTCTATTGGCATTTTCTCGATGGCGTGGTTCCCATTGCTATAGGTGGTTTATGGTTTGCGTTCTTTTTCCGTAATGTGAGAAGTCGTCCACTTTTGCCGTTGCATGATCTGCACGCGGTTGAGCTTCTGGAAACGGTCCATGACTGAGCACCCACAAAACGCTCATAACCCGGAAGTCAGATTTGACCCGAGGGACCTTCCCCCCAAGGCCATCTTAGGATCACTGATTGCCTTGGCCGTGGGCTTAGCGACTGTGTATTTCATCGTGCTGGGAATGTACAAATTCGGGGACTGGTATGAGCGGACCCATCAGACAGAGCAAAACCCGATGGCGCAAGCTGCGGATGCCGATATTCGAGATATAAATCCGGCAACTGCGAGGGCTCGAATCGACAAGAATTTTTCGGCGCCGCGACTGGAAACAAACGAGCGAATCGAGAACAACGAATTCACGTTGCAAGAAGAACAGAAGTTGCACAGCTATGGCTGGGTGGATCAGCAAGGTGGAACGGTTCGTATTCCGATTGATCGCGCCATGGATCTGATTGCGCAACGCGGTCTGAACACGACGCCGAAGACCGGAACCGTGCCCGAATCCGTTACCAATACGATTTATGCGGCCGCGGAGCGCGCCGACCATAGTGAAGGAAATTCATCGCCACAACCTTCAAACACAGCAAAAGTGAAAGGGAAAAAGTAGTGTCTCGCATCAGGAAGTGGAGCAATCCGGTACTACTGGCGGTGGTGGGCGCAGGGCTGTCCATCACGGCGTATGCCCAGAACATGAGCACGGGACTAATGTCGCCCCCGGCAAGCATGCGCCCACCGGGTTTGAAAAATGTTGGCATCCAGCAAAACCTAAATGGACAAATTCCTGCTGATCTCGTCTTCCGTGACGAAACTGGGAAGACCGTTCGCTTGGGAGATTACTTTGGCCAAAAGCCGCTGATTTTGAGCCTTGTCTATTACCGCTGCCCCATGCTTTGTGGCGAAGTATTGAGCGGTCTTTCCAGCGCGTTGAAGGTTCTCAAATTCAATGTCGGCGATGAGTTCAACGTGTTAACCGTAAGCTTCGATCCGAAAGATACATCCCAAATCGGGGCCGCCAAAAAAGCGGAATACATGGAAAGATACGGGCGTCCCGGTGCAGATCAAGGATGGCATTTCTTAACCGGTCCGCAGAGCTCAATTGACGCCCTGACGAAAGCTGCGGGATTTCAATATCAGTACGATCCTAAGACTGAACAGTTCGCTCATTCCACCGCAATCATGATCTTGACGCCGGAAGGGAAGATCGCGCAGTACTACTACGGCGTGGAATATGCGCCAAAAGATCTGCGGCTCGGGCTGGTTCAGGCTTCTGAAAACAAAATCGGCACAATAACAGACCAGATATTGCTCTACTGCTACCACTACGATCCCACGACCGGGAAGTATGGCGCGATGATTTCCAGAATTCTTCAGCTATCGGCAATGGCGACAGTATTGATATTGGGCGTGTTCATGACTTTGTTGTTTCGTCACGGGTCTGACGCCGAACATCGAGCGGCAACACGGGTCATAAATCATGGTTGAGACTTTTCCACTTTGGCCGGTGCAGGCTTCGTCGATAGCGTGGCAACTCGACTTGCTTTACGTGTTCTTGCTCGTTCTGTCGCTGGTGACGTGCGCTGCTATTTTCGCTACGATTACCGTCTTTGCCGTCAAGTACCGTCGTCGTCATGGACGCGAGGCTGAGCATATCGAAGGCTCCCTGGTTTTGGAAATTGGTTGGTCGATTATTCCGCTGGGCGTTTTTCTTGTCATCTTCGCGTGGGGAGCAATCCTCTACTTTCACGAGCGCACTCCGCCGCGTGATTCAACCGAGGTCTATACCGTTGCAAAGCAGTGGATGTGGAAATTCCAGCATCCCGAAGGCCAACGAGAGATCGACGAATTGCATGTTCCAGTGGGCCGCGACGTAAAACTGATTATGACGTCGCAGGACGTGATCCATAGCTTCTACGTTCCGGCATTTAGAATCAAGCAGGACGTTGTGCCTGGGCGCTACGTTACAACGTGGTTCCGCGCGACGAAACCTGGCACGTATCATTTATTCTGCGCCGAGTACTGCGGCACCATGCACTCTGGAATGATCGGGCAAATCGTGGTGATGGAGCCATCCGATTATCAGGCGTGGATGGCGGGCAGCAGAACTTTCGGCTCTCTCGCAGCCGCTGGAGAAAGCCAGTTCTCGCAGCTTGGATGCCCCACATGCCATAAGTTTGAAACTCAGGGTCGCGGGCCGACCCTTATTGGCGTGTACGGCAATCCCGTAACCTTGGAAGATGGTCGCACCATCATCGCCGATGAGAACTATATCCGGGAATCTATAATGAGTCCGGGCGCGAAAATAGTTTCCGGATTTAAAAACATCATGCCGGTGTTTCAGGGATTGGTAAGCGAAGAACAAATGAATGAGCTTGTGGCGTACATCAAATCGATAAGCGCTCCGCCGGTAGGATCGGCGGGAAATCCAACACTGGTACCGCCCGGCACGCAACCACAGCATTCCAAGGAATAGCAATGGCTACCGCAGTAGTTAGCACCGAACGCGAGAACTACATNAATAGTGAATACGGCGTCCGCTCATGGCTTCTCACTACCGATCACAAGCGGATTGCGCTTCTTTACCTACTTTCAATCAGCTTCTTCTTTTTTATCGGCGGATTTTTCGCTCTGCTCATCCGCCTGGAGTTGCTAACCCCTGCCGGAGATCTAGTTCAGGCGGACACCTATAACAAGTTGTTCACCATGCACGGCCAGATCATGGTGTTCTTTTTCCTGATTCCATCGATTCCCGCGGTGCTTGGAAATTTTCTGATTCCGATGATGGTGGGAGCGAAAGATCTCGCCTTCCCGCGTATCAATCTTCTGAGTTGGTATCTCTACATTATCGCCGGGGCCATCATGCTGCATTGCATTTTGACCGGCGGCGTTGATACCGGATGGACCTTTTACACTCCCTTCAGTACGGCTTTCAGCAACACCAAAGTTGTGGAAGCGGGGCTCGCGATATTTGTCGCTGGATTCTCATCCATTCTCACCGGCCTGAATTTTGTGGTGACGGTTCATCGCATGAGGGCGCCGGGGCTTACTTGGTCTCGGCTGCCGCTTTTTGTCTGGTCCCACTACGCGACCAGCATCATCATGCTTTTGGGGACGCCCGTACTCGCCATCACTCTTTTGCTTGTTGTCTTCGAGCGAGCCTTCAATCTCGGGATATTTGATCCCACTCGCGGCGGTGATCCTCTTCTATTCCAGCACTTGTTCTGGTTCTACTCGCATCCTGCGGTCTACATCATGATCCTGCCGGCAATGGGAGTAGTCAGCGAAATTGTCCCCTGCTTCTCGCGCAAAAGGGTTTTTGGTTATAGCTTTGTGGCGATGTCGAGCATAGCGATCGCTGTCTTCGGATTTCTCGTCTGGGCACATCACATGTTCGTGGCTGGCATCTCGCTCTACTCGGCATTGTTTTTTTCAATCCTGAGTTATCTAGTGGCCGTGCCTTCGGCGGTCAAAGTCTTCAACTGGACCGCGACTATGTACAAGGGATCGATTTCGTTTTCGACCCCAATGCTTTACGCCTTTGGCTTCATCGGGCTATTTACCATTGGCGGCCTTACGGGCTTGTTCCTGGCTGCCTTGGGATTCGATGTCCACGTCACCGACACTTACTTCGTAATCGCGCACTTTCACTACATTATGGTGGGCGGCGCCGTCATGGGATACCTTGGCGGCATTCATTTCTGGTGGCCTAAGATTTCCGGGCGCATGTATCCCGAAGCCTGGGGCAGGCTTGCCGCGGCAATTGTGTTTATCGGATTCAACCTGACCTTCTTCCCACAATTCATTCTCGGCTATCTGGGGATGCCGCGACGCTACTGGCAGTATCCGCCGGAGTTTCAGGTATTGAATGTATTCTCAACAGCCGGCTCCACGATATTGGCTGTCGGGTACCTCTTGCCGATAATCTATCTATTGTGGTCGTTGCGTTATGGAAAGATTGCCGGCGACAACCCATGGGGGGCCTCCGGCTTGGAGTGGATGACGCCATCTCCTCCACCGAAGTTCAATTTTGATGAGACTCCGGAAGTAACCTGGGAAGCCTACGACTACGAAAACATCCCGATGCCAGAGGAGGTTTCCCTTGAGCGATAG
>JGI12635J15846_10002106_pt1 | contig 17430 bp, 13 predicted proteins | sample BlaSpr_A8_OM2_M2_FD_15846 | JGI IMG/M metagenome (IMG submission 15846) | reverse complement strand
CTCTACGCGCGACCGTTGCAATTATCCGCTACCGAGGGGAGTCTGCGGATCGCGGAGCGCGTCGTGTGCATCTTGTTCTGCATGCTTTTTTTCGGGTGGGCAGCAGTATTCATTATCGGCTTCCAGGAGTTCGTCGCCATTATGACGGGCCTTGGCCGCTGGATCGTCGTGTTTGGTATCGTCGGAATCTTCTGTTCGCTCGGAACGATGCTCTTATGGTGGAAGGTAATTCAGACCTGGACGGTGTCAGCTGCAAGCCTTTGGATTAAAGTCCACGGCACAGGTCTCGCTCTCGCATGCACAGGTTTGCTGTGGTTCGCCTTGCTGTGGAACCTGATGAACTTCAACCAGCACTACTGACCCGGCGCGGCTAGTGCACAACTCCACCCGCTCGTGGAATAGACAACAGGATTCGCGAAAGCCACAGGCGATTGAGCGTGGACAGGAAGGGCGAACAGCAGCGCCAAAACGATGAAGAGGAGGGCAACTCTCATTCAAACTCCAGGCTGGGCAACGTAGCAACCGACTTCGCTTAGTTTTCAGATGGCGGCCCGAAACACTATCGTCACGATTATAGCTAGTTAACTTGGATGGGGCATATGGTATGGGGTACCGAAGGTGCTGGGGGCTAAAGTTGTTCAGCGGGGCTGGTACTGCTCGTCATTGACGTGCTCCAGCCACTCGACGGCTTTCCCATCGAGCGCTTCTTGAATCGCGATGTGTGTCATGGCGGTTGTCGGCGACGCGCCGTGCCAGTGTTTTTCTCCGGGCGCGAACCACACAACATCGCCCGGCCGAATTTCTTCAATTGGCCCACCCCAACGCTGCGCGAGGCCTGCACCGGCAGAAACGATAAGTGTCTGCCCGAGCGGATGCGTGTGCCACGCCGTGCGTGCGCCGGGTTCGAACGTGACGCTGGCGCCGACCGCCCGCGCGGGCTGCGCGGCTTGAAAGAGGGGATCAATCCGAACCGTACCGGTGAACCAGTCTGCCGGACCTTTGTTCGATGCCTGTGAGCCGCTGCGCTTGATGTCCATGACGTCTTCCTTTCAACGATTGCCTCGGTCGATGGTAGCAGGTCAGGCTACCCGTTACGCTGCGGAACAGGGTGTAGCATCGCTCGTTGTGCGCCGCTCCTATCCCAGTGAAAATGAAGAAAACGCAGCAACATTGCGAATTCTTCCGCGCGCCTAGGTGAGGTTTCTGAATGGATTCAGCGGCAGCGAGTGTTCCCAATTGGCGTTCGACGCCGCGGTTGGTGCTGTCCGCATCTGCGGCGGCCGTGATTGTCAGTCTGGCAGCCATAGCGTTCATCCCCGCGGCATTACAAAACATCGGCTCATCGAAATTTCTTCCGCACGTCTCTTGCTACCTCTATAACAAGCAATTGGTGGCTCTGCATTTGGGTAGCGACGCGGCGATCTGGCTCGCATACCTCGCGATTTCCTGCACTCTGGTGTATCTGGTTTGGAGGACGCGTCGCGAGGTTCCCTTCAGCTGGATGTTCCTGGCGTTCGGCACGTTTATCGTCGCGTGCGGTTTCACGCATTTCATGGAGATTGTTGTTTTGTGGCATCCGCTGTATTGGCTCGCCGGCGATGTGAAGCTGGTGACCGCGGTCGCATCCGTCGTGACGGCGATCGCTCTTCCGAGCCTGATTCCGCAAGTGCGTACGATGATCGTGTCGGCGCATGTCTCGGAAGAGCGGCGTCAGCAGCTCGAAAAAGCGAACCAGGAGCTGCAACAGATTTCGTCGCGCATCATGTCCGTGCAGGACATCGAGCGGCGGCGCATCGCGCGCGAACTGCACGACGGCGTCGGCCAGTATCTGGCCGCAATCAAGATGTCGTGCGATGTCGCGCTGCAATCCGCAACGAATCCCGAAGAATCGGTGGCATTACAGGATGCGCTGAGTGTGCTTGAGCGCTGCACGTCCGATGTCCGCACGATGTCGCACCTGCTTCATCCGCCATTGCTCGAGGAAATGGGGCTGGCCTCCGCGATCCCCTGGTACGTCGAGGGATTTACCGTGCGCAGCGGCATCGAGGCTGACCTGCGAATGCCTGGTCATTTGCCGCGGCTCCCGTCGCTGGTGGAGCTCACCGTGTTTCGCGTGCTGCAGGAGAGCCTGACCAACATCCTCCGGCACTCAGGCAGCAAGATCGCGATCATTCGCGTCGCGCTCAACGACGGAATGATTGACATCGCCGTCGAGGATCGTGGCAAAGGGCTAGATTCCGTAGACGGAGAGCCGTTCAAGAGTGGCGTCGGCATGGCGAGCATGCGCGAGCGCGTGCGCGAGCAAGGTGGCGAGCTGCGGATCCATTCCACAAAATCAGGTACGCTCCTGCGAGCGGTGATACCATGTGCCCGCGAGGAGGACAAATGTCCAAGCGGATCGTTGTCGTAGACGACCATGATGTCGTCCGGCAGGGAGTTCGGCTCATTTTGCGCAGTCGACCCGACTGGTCGGTCGTGGATGAGGCTTCGAATGGCAACGAAGCTGTTCAAAAAATAAGGTCGCAGAATCCCGACCTGACGATTCTTGACATCAGCATGCCGGAAAAGGATGGTCTCGAGGTTCTTCGCGATTTGAAAGCCGACGGCACCGCGCCGAAGGTGCTTGTACTCTCGATGCACAACTCTAAGGAAGTGATCGCGGCAGTCCGCGATCTGGGAGCTTCGGGTTACATCCTCAAGACAAACGCGGCGCAAGACCTGATTCGCGCGATGGAAGAAGTTTTCGCCGGAGGATCTTTCTTCCCCGGCGCCAGCACAAAAACCTCTCCGGCCGGAGCACCCGGTACAAAAGCTTCCGACCCAAGCCGAGGCAATCTGTTCCGGTTGCAGCTCGGCTTTTCAGGCGCGCTCGGGTACTGAACATCGCAAGCGCGAAAGCAATCTGTTACCAATCGATTTTTTCGGGGAAATATTCTGCGACCAGATCTTGGTAGTAAGGAAGGATTTGTTTCTGGTCGGGGCGCTCGCGTCCCTTGGAATACAAATCGTAGTTGTTGAACTTCCGCACCCACTCAAACATCTTCTCGTCGTGATCGCTCATCAGGTGACGGTACGCACCATGCATGTGCGCCGGATAGAATGAGTGATACCGCAGCATGTACTGGCCTTTTTCGGGAATATATTTCCGCGTGACCTCGAAAATATATTCGTCGTGTCCCCACGAAAGATGGACACTCGATAGGCCGCAGTTCGGCTCGTACACACCGTATTTTGTTCGATAGTTCGAATTCGTGCTGTCTGGATTCGCCGCGAAGAATTCCGGAAACACAATTTCGCTCGAGTAAGCGCATCCGACGGGGAACGTGTCGCCAACCACCGCCCACTGCGGCTCGCCGTAGAGGCAAAGCACTTTCCCGAGGTCATGCAGAAATCCGGTCAGCACAAACCACCGCGGGTGGCCGTCCTTACGAATCGCCTCCGAAGTCTGCAGCAGGTGCTCGATCTGTGTCAGGTCCGTGTCCGGATCGCTGTCATCGACCAGCGTGTTCAGATAATCCGCCATCTCCCAGATGCTTTTCTTGTCGCGGGTTAGGCCGCTGAATTCCGCCTTCTTCTGCAAGACAAAGTCATAGGTCTGATACGCGTGATTCTGCCGATAGAACTCAGTTACGGTCGGATTCGCTTCTGCCTTATAGTTGCGAAACTCTTCCTCGGTCTTGCCCTGACGATACCGGGTGGCGACAAAGTCGTCCCAATCGTCGATTTTCTTCAACGGGGTGTCGGCAACTCTCATGGCGACTAGAAGTATGAGCGCGTGCGGAAGGCTGCACAACAGCGATAATTTGGCGAAGAAATGGGTGTTTTCTGCCGTTTTTTGCTGGATTTGGCCGATGCGGGATTTCAGGTTCGGAGTCGTCCGCTTCTGTGCTAATTGGCTGGAACCTGAAATCCTGCTTCGCCGAACTGCCACAGCAAGAAACAATATTGATCGGCCAGTAGTTCCTCGGCTTGCGCCTTGGTGCCGCCGATCGTGCCATGCCCGCCTTGATAGTCCACCCGCAAAAGTACAGGCCGCTTGCTTCCGGTTGCAGCCTGCAGCCGCGCCGCCATTTTTCCTGGTTCCCACGGCACAACGCGCGGGTCCCTCATGCCGGTGGTAACCAGCACCGCCGGATACTGCACGCCGTCCTTCACGTGGTAGTACGCGCTGATTTCGAGCAGGTTCTGAAACCCTTCTTTGTCATTGAGCCCGCCGTATTCGGGAACATTCAGCGGCCCATCCGGCGAGAACATATCGCGAATCATGTCCGAAAGCCCCACGTCGTCGAGAATCGCGGCGAATAAGTCCGGGCGTTCCGTGAATGCGCGGCCGATCAAGATCCCGCCGGCGCTGCCCGCTTCGCCCCCAAGTTTCGCGGGAGACGTGTACTTGTTCTTCACCAGAAATTCCGCGCACGCAATAAAGTCGCGCCAGGTGTTCGGTTTGTTCTTCAGCATTCCCGCTTCATGCCACTCCGGTCCGTACTCGCCTCCACCTCGCACGTGAGCCACTGCAAGAACGCCGCCGCGTTCAAGCCACGCAAGCGTTCGCGGACTAAAGTACGGGTCCATGTTTATGGCGTACGCACCGTAGCCGCTGAGAAAAGTCGGATGCGACCCGTCCAGCGAAATGCCTTTTTTGTGGACGATCGAGAGCGGAATATTCGTGCCGTCGTAGCTCGGTGCCTTCACTTCGACGGATTCCAGATCGTCGGGATCGTCATGTGGGCCGACCGGTTGTAGCTTTGTGTCGGTGACATGTCCGGTTTTAGGTTCATACGCGAAAATCTTCGACGCCTTAATCCACCCCGCAAGTCCAAAGTAAATCCCTTCGACTCGGGGATCGCCTCCGATCACGCTGACGCTGCCATCAAATGGAAGCTCGACGGGTTTCGCCGCGCCTCCCGTGTAGGGAATGTGGAGGAGCTTTCCGATGCCGCCGTCCAGCTCTTGCACGTAGAGAGCATCGGCCATCGCAATCGTGTTCTGCACGACCGCATCGCCCGGTGGAACGATCACGGTCGCATTTGCAATGTCGGGATGAGCCGCGCTGACCTTCAGGACCTTCGATCGCGGCGCACCCTTGTGAGTCGTCAGAAAAAGTTCGCCGCGATGGAGGCTGATATCGGTCACTTCATCGGACGGGTCGATGATTTTCGACCACCTCGCGCCGGGTTTCCCGGCGCTTGCCAGCGGCGCCGTGTACACCGTCAGATCATTGCTGAAACCATGAGAAAGGATCGCGTAGGCCGAAGTTTCGCCGGGCCATACCACGACCGTAGCGCCATCGGCCGGATCGAGCTTGATGTCGTCGATCACGCCGTAACCAAAAACGGCGACATCAGTTTCCGGATCGGTTCCAACGCGATGCAAATAAACTCGACTCTTGAGGCGCCGCTCCGCCGGATCCATTCCGGCTTCCAGCTTCTGAAACCGAATGTGATAAAACGACTTTCCATCGTCGAGCCAGTTGATCCCTCCGTACCAGCTGCGGTCGATGATCTCGCCGGTCTCGCGGCCCGTCGTTGTATCCAGGATGTGGATTACGGCGTCTTCGGAACCCGCTGGAGAAATACCGTATGCGACGTAGCGGCCGTCATACGAAGGGTAGAAATAACTCAGTGTGAATTTTTCGCCGCCTGAACCCGTCTGCTTCGTGGGATCGACGAGCAACTTCTCCGGCCCATTCACTCCCGTGTGCACATAGAGTTTGGCGACGTCTTCGTCAGGCATGCGTTTCAGCATGTAGATACGGTCGTTCCGATAGCGCTGGAGATCCGTCACCCGCGCCGGCCCCGTCGCGTCGTACTCTCGAATTTTCTCGAGCAGCGCGCTGCGTCCTGGAATCGCGGCCAGAACCGAACGCGTGTAGTCATCTTGTTTCTTGAACCAGCCCGCGACCTCAGGATCATCCAGCTTTTCCATGTAGCGATATGGATCTTCGACCTTTGTGCCGAAATAGGTGTCGGTCACGGGCCGCACCGGTGCGACCGGAGGACTGCCGGCTGTTGCCTGCGACTTACAGCCGAACAGAAATAGGCAGCTGGCGAGAACGATTCCTGTCGAAAGAAATGAAATGTGGGACCGTGAGCAGGGCATTGAGGACTCCTTTTCGGCAATCTCTCGTATGGTGCGACGAGCCTATCTCATCTCAGGAAGCGGGCCAAATGGCGGCATAGGAAAGTCGGCGCTCTCTTCGGTGAGTGCGCGGTGTACGATGTCGCGCGAAATCGGTTCGGGAGAACGGGATGAATCGACGGGATCTGTTGAAAGCAGGAGTAAGCATTTTGCCGGTGGCGTCGCGGCTGGGAATCGGCGCAGTTTGCGCNGGAAGTATCGTCATGCCGGAAACGCACGCCGAGGCGCCGGCAAGCGAATCGTCGCAAGAGGCGGTATCGAGTTCAACTCTGCCCTGGCNGCGCCGCATCCGCCGCGTCGGCCAACTCAACATGACCGAGCACGATCCTGCTGCCATGAACGTCGAAGCCTGGGCCGACTTCTGGGCCAGCGTCAAAGCCGACGTCGTCTTCATCAGCGTCACCGGCATCCTCGCCTACTACCAGACCAAGGTTCCGTTCCATCGCAAAGGCAAATTCCTCGGCGACCGCGATTTCTTCGGCGAATGCTGCGCCGCCGCAAAAAAGCGCGGCATGCGCGTCGTCGCCCGCATGAGCCCCGACCTCAACTGGGACGATTGCCTCGAAGCTCATCCCGACTGGTTCGAACGCCACGCCGACGGTAGCCCCAATCGCAGCAAAGAGGAGCCGCGCCTCATCCGCACCTGCATGTTCACCGGATACATGACCGACTACATTCCCGCGATTATCCGCGAAGTGAACACGTCGTATGACGTCGACGCCTTCTACTGCAACGGCTGGCCTCCGCTCGGCGAACTTCCCAATTGCCACTGCGAAATTTGCAAAAATCTGCCGCAGTCAGGCACGCCCGCCTACTGGGACAAATTCAACGACCGCATGGAATTTCTCTGGAAGACCTACGACTCGCTCGCCAAAGAGAAAAAGTCCGACAGCTTTTTCTTCGCCAATTCGGGAGGCGGCGCGCGCTCGGCCATGAATCTCGATCGCCTCGGCAAACTCTGCGACTGGTTCCAAGGCGACAATCAAGGCCGCGGCGGCCAGGACGAACCCGTCTGGCTCTGCAGTCTGCAAGGCCGTGTCGCGAACGCCATCCAGGAAGGGAAGATGGCGACCAACATCACCGGTACGTGGTCCACGGGCCCTGTGCGCTGGCGCAACACCGCGAAGTCGCCACAAGAGTCGATGATCTGGACGAGCCAAACCGCTGCGGCCGGACTAGTCCCCTATTTCCACGTCATCGGCGCCGAAACCGGACTCGGCGAAGATCGTCGCTGGCAGACGCTCGTCAAGAATTATTTCGACTGGTCGATGAAGCACGACAAGCACTACGCCAACAAACGCACCATCGCAAACGTTGGAGTCGTTATGGGCCAGCGCACCCACATGTTCTACAAATATCCGCCGTCCGCCGGGTTGAATTCAGCTCTCAATGAGCCTACGCAGCAAGCCCTGAACGGCATGTACTACTCGCTCCTCGANGGGCGCTTCCTCTTCGATTTCATCCACGAAGACCGCATGGACTCCACGCGACTCAACAGATATTCCGCGCTTGTTCTCCCCAACGTAGCGCTCCTAAGCGACACGCAATGCGACCAACTCCGCGGCTACGTAAAAAGCGGCGGCTCGCTCTTCGCGACATTCGAAACCAGCATGTTCAACGAGCGCAACGAGCCCCGCCGCAACTTCGGCCTCGCCGACGTCTTCGGCATAAAAAAATCCGGCGACGTCATCGGTGCGACCGGCAACGGCTACTACTCGCGCATCGAACGAAAGCACGAAATCCTCAATGGCTTCGCCGACACAAACTGGTTCATGGGCGCAGAGCATCGCCTTCCGATCGCGCCGACAACAAATCCCGTTCTTACCGTCGTCCCCGGCTTCGTCGCCTACCCGCCCGAGTTGGCTTATCCCCCGCCAGACCAATCGCACACAAACGAGCCCGCGATCGTCTTGAGCGAACAACGCAAGAGCCGCCTCGCCTACTTCTCCGGCGACATCGAGCGCACATTTTGGACGTCAGGCCAACCCGACCTAAGCCGCCTCATCAACAACACGATTCGCTGGATGCTACGCGACACTCAACCCGTCAGCGTAGAGGGTTCAGGCCTTATCGAAACATTCGCGTGGGACACCGAGCCCGGCTACGCGCTGCACATCCTCAATTACACAAATCCCAACACGCACCGCGGCTGGTACCGCGATTTTTATCCCATTGGAGCTCAGCGCGTGCGCTTCGACATTCCGAGCGGGCGAAAAGTATCGCGCGTGCAATTGCTCCGCGCCGAAAAAGACATCCCGTTCAAACGCACCGCCACCGGCGTCGAATTCACAATCCCGAGCGTCACCGAATACGAAGTCGCCGCAATCGAAACCTGAGCAGCCGCGACGAAGCGATCGTCTGACCTCAAGGGCTGCCAGATGTCCATCATCTACTGGTGTTGTTGGATCTGCCCGATCTGGCGCCAGGTCACCAGCTTAATGTTGAGTTGCGTCAGCAACGTACGAAACTCCTGCCCGGTAAAATAATCGAAATCGCGCTGTCGCCACGCCGCGCCCCAAGTCGCGCGCTCTCGAGTCGCCGCCTTCATCTCGTCATTGTCGTACGCCAGGTGAATCACAAACTCCGTCACGCCAGGCTGAAGATTCCCCAGTGCCGACGTGTAGAAGTCCGGCCACCTCTCGGCAGGCACGTTCGGCTCGATGGTCACCGTATGATCGATCACGATGTCATTCGGACCAAGACCCGGCTCAAGATACGGATATTGCGCAAACCAATCTCGGGTCACAAAAAACGGCAATTTGTATTCATGCGCCAGCCGCACAAACACTTCGAACAATTCTTTGTTCGTCATGATCAGCCGATATTGATGCGAATCCAGATGCGTCGGCCGAACTCCCATCGCCAGCGCGCGTTCGATCTGCGCCCTCAACTCGATTTCGACGTCCTTCGGATCGATGTGTGTCGTCGGCGACCAGTCATGCCAGAAGTAGCCGTTCTCATCGACCAGACTCGGCACTTTATCCCGCGGCGCGACCGGTCCCCAGCGGTAGTACACGCGCTCCGCAGTCAACGTCAGATGCAGCCCGAAATCGACATCCTGATGCGCCTTCGCGTAATCCGCGATTTCAGGAAACCACGGACAGGGAACCATAATGCTCGCCGAGTTCACCAGCCCACTGTTCAGCGCCGTCACCGTCGCGGCATTCACCGAATGCGTCACGCCCACATCATCCCCGTGAACGATGATCAGCTTTGCATCGCGCGCATATCCGAGCCGCTCGGCAAGCGTCTTTGCGTTTGTGTTGCTTGGAGCGACTTTCGTTTGCGCGTGGACGGTAAAGAGAGCCGCCGCGGAAAGCATCGAAAGCATCAAGGCGGTACCAGTTCGAAGGTCGAGCATCGGCCTCTTTCAATCGGGTAAGTTTGGCGTCGAAGCGCGTCTCTGTCACGCCACGCACCTCGCGTGAATCATATCGCAGCTCGTGTCCGACGGTGGGCCGATAAACGCGCCGAATCAAGCGTGCTCACGCGTTGACAACGACTAGTTTGTCCCTCAAACTCGCGCATTCTTCGACGCGCGCAGGGAGGGATGCTTGCTTCGGAAATCTATTTGGCGAGCGGTTCTAACGGTGAGCCTGATCGCGCAATGCCTCGCGCCGGCGCTCCGCGCTCAAGACTCAATCGAAAAGCTCGCGACTGACTTCTGGGCATGGCGCGCCGAAACCGCTCCCTTCAACGACGACGATGTCCCGCGCATGGAGCGCCCCGCCGGACTGAAGCGTTCGTGGTCCGCGGCCGCCATCTCAAAGCAGCGCGCCGACCTGGCGGCATTCGAATCGCGCTACAAAAAAATCGACGCCACCAAATGGCAAGTCCCGCAGCAAGTCGACTATCGCCTGATCGGCTCCGCCCTCGCGCGCGTCCGCTGGGAACTCGACTACAACAAGCGCTATCAAACGGATGCCACGTTTTACGTCGACCAGTCGATGGCGCCGATCGTCGAAGCGATCCTGCCAACGCCGCCGTTCGATAAGACGCGCAGCGGCGACTTGATCGCACGCGTGCAAAATGTGCCGCAGATCATCGACGACGCCAAAGCAAATCTCCAAAAGCCGTGCGCGCCGTTCGCCAAGCTTGCCGTCGAATCGCTCACCGACATCCGCACGCAACTCTGGGAAATGGCACACGAAGTCACGCCTCAACTCAAAGGCGACAATTTGCAGGAACTCTCGCCCGGCGTCGAGCGCGCAGCGGCCTCGCTCGAAAATTATCGCGACTGGCTCAAACAGCGCGTCGCCACGATGCCGCCATGCTCGCCGGTCGGCCGCGAAGCATACGCGTTCTTCCTTAAAAACGTCGCGCTCTATCCCTACACGCCCGATCAGTTGCTCGAAATGTCGCAACAAGAATGGGCCCGCGCCGTCTCGGCCGAAGAAATCGAGCACCAGCGAAGCATCGAACTTCCTGCGCTAAAGCCGTTCGCAAACCTCGACGAGCAACTGCAAGCCACCAACAACCTCGAACATGCAGTGCGCCATTTCCTCACCCGACAAGGTTTGCTCACCGTCCCGCTCGATATGCCGCACTACACGGCGAAGCCGATTCCGACGTATCTTCAGGGCCTCGAAAATTTTGGCGAGCTCGACGATTTCACCGGCCCATCGCGTCTCTCGCAGGACGCTGTCCGATGGACCGCGAAGCCCACGCTGAACCCCGGATATTTCGAAGGCGCCACGCAGCGCGACCCGCGTCCCCTGATCATTCACGAGGGCGTGCCGGGCCACTACATGCAGCTCTGGCTCTCGTGGAAAAATCCCGATCCAATCCGCCGCCACTACTACGATTCCGGCTCGATCGAAGGCCTCGGCTTTTACTCGGAAGAAATGATGCTGCTCGCCGGCATATTCGACGATTCGCCCCATTCGCGCGAAATCATCTACAACTTCATGCGTCTGCGAGCCCTACGCGTCGAAGTAGACGTCAAGCTGGCGCTCGGCCAGATGAACAACGAGCAAGCCGCCGCGTACCTGATCAAAGCTGTGCCGATGAGTCCGAAGACCGCGCAGGCCGAAGCTGCGCTGTTCGCCACGCAACCTGGCCAGGCCATTTCGTATCAGACCGGGAAGCTTCAGATCATGAAGTTCCTGGCCGACGCGCGCGTCAAAGCCGGGGACAAATTCGATTTGAAGGCGTTCCACGATTTCGTTTGGAGCAACGGTAACGTTCCGATCGAATTGCAGCGCGCCGAGTGGTTTGGAGATTCGGCCTTGGCGCCAGCGGTTGTTTTAACGAAAACGACTTCGGCAACCGCGAAGGACGCCTCGGCTCCGAAACCGAAACCTCAAGCTCCGGCGGCCGCCGNGCCGAAGCCGAACTAAGTTCCAGCGCAGCGAAGCGTTACGACCTGAACCATGGCACTCGATCCCAAGCGTGCAGTTAGCGAGTTGAAGGAACTGCGTTCCCTCACCGGCGACGCCAACGGCGCCCAGCGCGTCGCGTGGACCGATACGTGGCTCAAGGCGCGCGAATGGTTCGCGAGCAAGCTTCGCGATCTGCCGGTCACGCATCATTACGACAGCGCGGGCAATAATTGGGTCACGCTCGCCGGCGACTCCGAAAAATCGCTTCTCATCGGCGGACATCTCGATTCTGTCCCCAACGGTGGTTGGCTCGACGGCTCGCTCAACGTTCTCGCCGGGCTCGAAATCCTCCGTCGTATCTCGACGCAATACAACGGCAAACCTCCGGTGACCGTGAAGCTCGTCGATTGGGCTGACGAAGAAGGCGCGCGCTTCGGTCGCAGCCTGCTCGGTTCCTCCGCGTTCGCCGGCACAGCAAGCGTCGAAGCCGATCGCGTTCGCACCGATCGCGACGGCACAAAAATGGAGGACGCGCTCCGCCGCTGTGGCGTCGAGATGGATCGCTTCGGCGAGGCCACGGAGGGGCAAAAGAACGCCGCCGCCTATATCGAACTCCACATCGAGCAAGGTCCCGTGCTCGAAAAAATGAACATCCCACTCGCGACGGTCCTCGGCACAAAAGGCGTCGAGCGCCACGCGATCACCTTCCACGGCCAGGAAGCGCACTCCGGCTCAACTCCAATGAACGCGCGTCGCGACGCGCTGGCCGCCGCCGCAAAATTGGCTCTCGAGATTCGCACGATTGCTGGCAAACACTCCGACTCGGTCTGCACCATGGGCAGCGTGAAAACATTCCCCGGCATTGTCACAGCCGTAGTCGGCCGCTGCGAGACTGCGCTCGATCAACGCGACCTCGATCCCGCCGTTCTCGCCCAGATGTATCGCGAAGCGCGCGAAGCCAGCGAGCGCTTTGCCCGTGAAGAAAAATGCACCGTCGAATGGTTGCGCATCTGGAGCATCGAACCCATCGCATTCCATCCGCGCCTTCTCGATCTGTGCGACACCGCAATTTGTGAAGTCACCAGAGCCGGCAAAGCTCACCGCATGCCGTCCGGCCCGCTCCACGATGCCGCCGAAGTCTCGCGCGCCGGAACCCCCACTGTAATGATGTTCGTGCAATCGCTCGGTGGCATCAGCCACAACAAGGTCGAAGACACAAAAGAAGAGCACCTGGAACTCTGCGTCGCAGCCTTCGACCGGCTCGCCAGCAAAGCGATGGAGTTTGTGCAGCAAGGGGCATAGGGCTACCCTGAGCACGATAATTACTGCTCTGGTTTGTATACTTCGCGGCCAGCGTAGGATAAAATTTCTCGCGGTTTGGTCGGATCATATCTGAAAGATTGCTGAGGAGATTCACATGGCAAAGTATTTACTCGGAATTCTTTGTGTAGCCGCAATGGCGATTTTTGCGCTGCCGGTGAGGGCAGCCGACGACGTCGTCTCCGCAGTCCACGGCACCGTAACCAAAGTCGATTCCGGCACCAAGACGATCGTCGTCAAGTCGAAAGACGGCACCGAACACACGATTCACTACGTCGATAAGACCGCCGTGCATGGCGCGGATGCGACCGCCGTCGGCGCAAAAGATTCGTACAAAGGCGTCAAGGAAGGTTCCGAAGTCGTTGTGCACTACACGGAAAAGGGAACCGAGAGGACCGGCGTCGAAATCGATCGCGTCGGCAAAGACGGCGTCAAGACCGTTGACGGCACAGTCGAAAAGGTCGGTGAGGGCGGAAAGACCGTCGTCGTCAAGACCGCCGATGGCACCGAACACACCTTCCGCGTAGCTGGACACGACACTGCAGTTTCAGCCGAAGAGATCGGCAAGGGCACGGACAAGGGCGCCAAGGTCACCGTCTACTACACCGAGACCGCCGGTAAAAAAGTCGCGCACTTCTTCGAGAAACTCTAACCAATCTGCACTCGCAACACTCTTTGGCAACCGGATCACATTCAAGGCCGAGGCGCGCTCACTTCGCAGTTACACTACTTAGTGTGAAGCGAAATCGATCGCGCCTCGGAATCTAGTGCTTACCGCTCCCGCTGTGCCTCCCGAACGAAAACCGCTCATCATTCTCTGTGTCATCGCCGCGCTCCTGTTAATGTATGCCACCCTCTGGCCGTTCAACCCCTTTCCGCACAACGACGTTTCGTGGCTTCCTGACGTCAACGGCATTCGTTTCGGGGGCACCGGAATCGTTTGGAGCGATGCAGCCCTACGACCCGTCTCCGGCTCGGCTTCCGAAGACGCCTGCGCGTTTGAGATTTATCTGTTTCCCGTGACAAGCGACGACTCCGGTAACTTTCTTACGTTTTCGTCTGACGAAAATCTCGACGCCGTTTTTCTTCGCCAGTGGCGCGAATCTCTCCTGGTCTACCAATCGCGGCCTGCACATACGCATGGGCCGAAGCTTGTTGATTTTGAGATTGACGGTGCTTTGCGTGTGAAGCATCTCGCGCTCCTGACCATCAGCTCCGGCGAAAAGGGAACAACGGTCTACGTCGATGGCAAACTCGCGTCGAGCGACCCGCATTTTCGGATTCATCTGGCCGATTTGTACCGAAACATCGTCTTGGGAACTTCACCGTCGAACTTCGAGGTGTGGCACGGCCAGATTCGCGGTCTCGCAGTTTACGACCAGGAAATTTTCCCCGCGCAGGCCGCAACTCACTATGCCGAATGGACGAGCGGCTCCGCTTCTCCGGCCGCAAACGCTGAAAACGCGAACCATCTTCTCGCTCGCTACGATTTTCGCGAACGCCGCGGCACAATCATTCGCAGCGCAGTTGACTCTGGGCCGCCGCTCATGATCCCGGCGCACTTCTCAGTGCCCCACAAGCCATTGCTCGCTTCTCCAATGGATGAATTCCAGTGGGACGCTAGCTGGCGGCGCGATGTGATCGAAAACATCCTCGGCTTCATGCCGTTCGGATTCGTGCTCTGCGGGTTGTTCGCCTTATCGCGGCCGAGAGGGACGGCAATTCTGATGGCCACGCTGGTCGGCGGATTGCTCAGCTTCACGGTCGAGTTTTTGCAATATTATATTCCGCGGCGCGACTCAAGCTTGACCGACGTCATCTCAAATACGACGGGATCGTTGCTCGGAGCACTCATCGCCCATCCAGAGTTAGTGCGCGCTGCGCTTCGCCTGGTGTTCCTGATTCCGCCAAAGCGAAAGAGCGAAGCAAACTAAATCTAGCTCGTCGATAGCGGGGAACATGTCCTCAACATTTCGCGCCGATCACGTCGGCAGTCTCTTACGCCCTGCCGATTTGTTGACCGCGCGACAAGTGCAAGGTGCCGGCGCCGCAGAGCGTCTCCGCGAACTGGAAGATGTGCACATCCGCCGCGTGCTTGCGCGCCAACAAGAACTCGGCTTCGAAATCTTCACCGATGGCGAACTGCGCCGCCGCAATTTCATGAGCGACTTCACCGACGCTGTCGATGGATTCGATCTCGGTGATGCCGTTGCGCGAAGCTGGAAAGCCGGCGACGCGAAAGCCAAGACTCCCGCGGTCAGCAGCGTCGCTGGCATCGTCACAAATAGGCTACGGCAAACGCGTCCGCTCACCGGACACGAGCTCCCATTCTTGAAATCGAACTGCCCGGGCAAAATCAAAATGACGCTGCCCAGCGCGACGCAATTCCCGGCGATCGCATTCAAATCCGGGCTCACCGATGCCATGTACAAAGACCGCTCCGAACTACTTTGGGCTATCGTCGAAATCATGAAGGCCGACCTCGCGCAGCTTGCCGGCGATGGCGTGAGCTACATCCAGATCGACGCGCCGCGCTACAGCTATTACATGGATCCGAAGTGGCGTGAATGGATCCGCAACGAGATGAGGACGGATCCCGATTCCGCGCTCGACGATGCCATGAAGGCCGACAACGCATGCTTTCGCGCGGCGCGCCGCGATGGCGTCACGCTCGCGATCCATCTGTGCCGAGGCAACAATCGCAGTCATTGGTACGCCGAAGGCGGCTACGACGCCATTGCTGAGAAATTGTTCGGTACGCTCGAAGTCGATCGGTTCCTGCTCGAATACGACGATGATCGCTCGGGAACATTCGTGCCATTGCGCTTCGTGCCGAAGGGAAAAACCGTCGTCCTCGGCTTGATCAGCTCAAAATTGCCTCAGTTGGAATCCGCCGACAATCTCGCGCGACGCGTCGAAGACGCTACGCGATTCGTCCCGCTCGAGAATCTCGCGATCAGTCCGCAGTGCGGCTTCGCTTCCACCGCAGAAGGCAACCTCCTCACCGAAGGGCAGCAGTGGGCCAAACTCAAGCTCGTCACTGATACCGCGAGGCGAGTCTGGGGCTGAGTTCTCGGCCACGTGCAACTTCGACGACTGAATCGAGTCCGTTCCAGCCCAACTTTTCTCCATCCGTCCGATTCAAAACTTTCACCATTGATTCGCCTCCAGCGGCGCTATCCTCGCTGCTATCTCGAAGCCTCGAGTCGGACGAGCTCATGTCTACTTCAACCGCATCGCCACAAATCACATTGGAAGTCCCGATTCCACCGAAGTCCACGCCAAGCGCATCGCACAACGAAGTTGCTGCAATTTCCCGCTTCCGCACGCGTTGGGGCGCCGACCTTGCTGTCCACGAAGGCAATCCCGACTTTGTGTTGTCGCTCGCGCGCGGCCTGCGCGTCATCGAAGCATTCGACAGCCATCTGCAAGGCTTGTCGATTGCGGACATCTCGCGGGCAACGGAACTCTCTCGCGCAGCCGTGCGGAGACTTTTGATCACGCTGGAGCTGCTCGGCTATATCGAAGCGGATGGTCGCAAATATCGTCTTCGCCATCGCGTGCTGCATCTCGGGACTTCGTATCTCTCGTCGAATTCGCTCGCGACGGTGTCGCTGCCTGCTGTGCAAAAAATCACCGATGACCTGGGCGAATCCAGCTCGGTCTGCGTGCTCGATGGCGACGAAGTTCTCTGCATCGCGGGCGCCGTGCGCCGCGGCCTGATGTCGCTCGATGTTTCGACCGGCAGCCGCTTGCCGGTGCACTGTACGGCCGCAGGTCGCGTACTCCTCTCTGCTTTGAACGAAGATCAGTTGCCCGCGCACCTCGAGCGCATTGAGCTAAAGGCGTTGACCGCGAAGACGATCGTTTCGCGTGAAGCGCTTACGCGCGACATCCGTCGCGTCAGCGAACAGGGCTATTCCATCATCGATGAAGAACTCGAAGCCGGAATTCGCGCGATCGCCGTTCCGATCGTATCGAAGGAAGGTCACGTCGTCGGATCGCTTGGCGTAGGTGCGCTCGCCGCTCGTGTCTCACTTGAGGAATTGCAGTCGCGCTTCCTTCCCGCGTTGCGCGATCAATCTCGCGCTATCGGTCAAGCCGTCTGACGCAGACTCGCCCGCTGAGCGGCCAACACAGGGAACCATCTCAGGCCCGGATTGGCGCTACGAAGGCTTTCCCTGCCGCAATTTATAGGTAATCTGCCCGAACATCCCGAGCCACAACTTCGCATCCTCAGCTGTGAGATTATGTCGCCGCATCAGCCGTCGCAATTTTTGTCCCGTCGTGACCGCGGAGCGGGAGTCGAGCGAACCCGACAACTCCAGCGCGTCGAGTAAGAGATTGGCGACGCGGTCGATGTCTCCAGCCGTAGCAGAATTTGCACTTTCAACGGGCGCCGCTCTCTTCGTTGATCGCGCCAGTTCGTAGAGACAAATCNCAACAGCTTGCCCGAGATTCATCGACCGGTGCTCATCTCGCGTCGGAATGCGCAGCAGCCAGTTGCAGTGGCTCAAATCCTCGTTACTCAGTCCGAATTTCTCCGAACCGAACAGAATCCCGATTTCCGATTTCTTTTCCGCTCTTGCCGAATTACGGGAACGCAAATGCTTGTGAATCGCGCGCGCGCCTTCCTCTAGAAATTTTAGCG
>JGI12635J15846_10002103_pt1 | contig 17442 bp, 10 predicted proteins | sample BlaSpr_A8_OM2_M2_FD_15846 | JGI IMG/M metagenome (IMG submission 15846) | reverse complement strand
ACGCAATTCGATGTTGTGCTCACGGAGAACATGTTTGGGGACATCTTGTCGGACCAGGCGGGCGGAGTTGTGGGAGCGCTCGGCTTGCTCGCCTCCGCCAGCATTGGCGGTCCGGTAGGCCTGTACGAACCGGTACATGGATCGGCCCCGGATATAGCAGGCCAGAACATTGCGAATCCGCTGGGAGCGATTCTTTCGGTGGCGCTAATGTTGCGGCATACTTTTCGCCTGCAAAAAGAAGCTGAGTGTGTAGAAGCCGGCGTCATTTCGACTTTGATGGGGGGGTTCCGCACGCGCGATATAGCGGGGCCGGAAGAGCGCGCCGTCAGCACGGTGGAGATGGGGGCGCAGATCGCGGAGTTTGTGCGCATGGCGGCGGGGACATACGATCGGGAAGCGTCTTAGGGACTAAGTCTTTTCGAGTTTGGAGGTAGACGGGCGGGGACGCCCGTCGCTCCATTTTAGAGTTTTTCGTGGGCGGCGATGGGAGCCGCGTTGTAGGCTCCGGTTATTGAGTACCAGCGGATGCGGAGGACTTCTCCGAACATGCGGATGCCGTCGCGAACTGGATTCAATCGCGTCCCTTCGCTGTGCGCCCAGACTACGGGAACCTCGTCGATACGGAATCCAGCGCGGCGAGCCAGAAATAGAATCTCAGGATCGAATCCCCAGCGCTCAATTTTTTGCAGCGGGAAGATACGTTGCACGGCATCACGACGGAAGGCTTTGAATCCGCACTGAGTATCGACGAAACGCATACCGAGCACAACCCGGAGAACAAGATTGAAGATTCGTCCAAAGGCTTGGCGATATAAGGGCTGACGCTCGGTCTGGAGCTCGGACTTGAGCCAGCGCGAGCCGATGGCTACATCCGCGCCTTCATGGATCGCGGCCAGCAGTTTCTGTGCTTCTTCGATGGGAGAAGAAAGATCGGCGTCGGTGAAGAGGCAAACGTCGCCGCGGGCGTGCAGCATGCCGTTGCGCACGCTGAAGCCCTTGCCCCGGTTGCCGGGATTTTCGACCAGCAAAATTTGGGGATGGACCTTGCCGTATTCGCGCACGACTTGCGCGGTATCGTCGGTCGAGCCGTCATTCACGACGAGAATCTCGACATCCCATTTTTGCTCCTGGGTGTAGCGCAGCAGGGCATCGAGCGTGGGCCGAAGCCGGTTGCTCTCGTTGTAGGCGGGAATAACGATACTGTAGGTCAAACAATCCTCCGAATTATGGGACTTACTATGGAACTAGGAAATTATGCCGCTTGGCGGCGCTTGTCGAGCAAAACCAGAAATTCTGAAACCAGTTCTCCGTCCCAGAGGCCGATTTCGGCCTCGTGACGCATCACGATGGCGGCTTCGCCGTGGCCGAACGCCGCCTTGTATGGGCGCGCCGTGCGCAATGCGTCATAAATATCCACCACCTGCAAAATCCGAGGAAGGAGGGGAATCTCTTTGCCGCGCAGGCCATCGGGATAGCCGGAACCATCAAAATGCTCGTGATGATGCCGGATGATGGGAAGGACAAGCCGCAACGACTTTAGCGGCCGGCAAATGGCCTCGCCGGTGATGGGATGCTGCTTCATAATCGTCCACTCGGCCGGGGTCAGATCGCTTCCCTTCTTCAAAATTTCATCGGGTACAGAAATCTTGCCCAAGTCGTGCAAATAGCCGCCCCGCCTTAATGCCACAAGCGATTCTTCGTCCAGACCTAAAAACCTGCCGAGATCACTTGCATTGTTGGCCAGGCGCTCACAATGGCCCTCGGTGTACGGGTCGCGCGCTTCCACGCTTAGACCCAAGGTACAGAGAACGGAGTCGACGGTCTCAAGTTCGTCGGTAAACTCCTTCAGCTTGAGCAGTGAACTGACGCGGGCAAATAATTCTTCGGAGCTGATGGGCTTGGTCAGGAAATCATCGGCGCCGGCTTCAATTCCTTTCAACCGGTCTTCTCGAGCACTGAGGCCGGTGATCATAACGATTGGAATAAGCCGTGTCTTGGAATCTCCTTTAAGCTCTCGGCAAACTTCATAGCCGCTCTTGCCGGGCATGACTACGTCGAGCAAAATCAGGTCCGGAGCCTGCCGGCGAATTTCAGCTTCAGCCGCAGCGGCGCTCTGGACGGCAACTGCTTCATAACCGCGGGTTGCCAGCAAATCGCGAAGCAACGCGGAATTCACCAGATTGTCGTCAACCACCAGAATCGACTGCCTCCGACGACCGGCGAGCAGATCAGCCACACCGGAATAAGAGTTCGATTGGGGAGAAAGGGTTGTCCGGCGCTTGTTTTGGGGGAAGTTCATCAACACTCTCCATTGCCGGGGATGGTATCAATTTGGCGCGAAATTGCAAGCTGGATGCTACTCATTAGTTTTAAGTCTTCCACAGCATCGGTGATTGCGCTATAGGGTCGATTCTGGGACCGTACCAAGCCGGCTATAACCGAACATTTTCAATGTTCAGAAGTCCTTGCGAGCGGTTGAGCGCTCATGCCAGTCTCGACGGATGCTGTGGAAGATTTTGGCTGGACGTCATTTAACCGCTCTTTTGAGGTGTGCGCTGCTCTTCGCCATCATGTGGGCGGGGATTGCCCGGGGCAACGCGGCTTCCAAACCTCACGTCATTTCTTTTGGAAAATGGACATCTGCGAAATGGCCGAATGCAACGGGACAGAAATTGCTCGATATAAAGGTGCGCGCTCTATTTGTAGACGCGCGGTTGAAGGAGTACACGACGGGAGTTCCGCACGAGTTGACCGATCGGCTGTTTGTAGTGAGGCGGGCGTTTCGGGTCAATGATGCGCTGCCTGGAGAAAGTGCGGCTGCGAGTGCTCCGAAGTGGGAGTGGCAGCGCGGAGGATGGCTTCTGGCTGATCGGCTTACGGGACGGGTGACGCAGCTCAACTTGCCGGAGTTTGATCCTCTTTATTCGACGGCGAGTTGGTATCGCGACTACGTCGCATATTGCGGCGTGTCGGAGGATGGCAAGAAACTCTACGTGGTTGTGGCTCAGGTTGGACGGCGAAAGGCGATCTTGAAGAAAGAGGATGGCGAACCGATTGGGGCGGACGAACCCGATTCGGAGTGTCCGGCGCCGGTTTGGGAGCGGACTCCGATGCGGGTTACATTTCAACCTAATGATAAGGAGAAGCTTGTGTTCTCGATTCGGAGCCGAGTGGTGGATGTGGTGAACGATGGGGAGGAGGCGGAAGAGTAGATTTGTGCAACTGAATCGGCTTAAGTTGCGGGCTGACCCTAGAGTTGTGGTGGACGGGCGAGGACGCCCGTCTCTCCATTGTCTTTGTTCTCGGCGCGGTTCTGGGCGCGACTAGAAACTTTGGCGCTTGTTACAAGGACTACTGACGCCACTATAATTGCGCTTCCCATTAGGATGTAGCGGTCGATGCGCTCGTGGAGGACTAGCCATCCTAAGAACATGGCTACTACGGGATTGACGTAGGCGTAGGTGGAAACTTTTGAGGTGGGAACGTGTTGCAGGAGCCAGATGTAGGCGGTGTAGCCGATCCAGGAGCCGCAGACTACGAGGTAGAGAATTGCGCTTACGCCGCGCAAAGTCCAAACGATGGTGGCGTGGCGCTCGAAGAGTAGAGCGAAGATTAAATTCGACAAACCAGCGAAAAGTACTTGCCATGCGGTGGCGCTGAAGGGATCGACGGCGGCGGTCTGCCATTTTTTTGAGAGGACGGAACCGAAGGCCCAACTGAAGGATCCGAGTTGCAAGGCGAGCGACCAGGCGAGTTGGTGATGGCCCACGGCGTTGGGATGAAGCAGGTCGGGCCAGATGAGTACGACTACTCCGGCAATGCCGATTGCGAGGCCGACTTTGCCGCGGCGCGAGATGTGATGATCGCCCAGGAGAAGGCTATCCAGCACCAGGAACCAGAGCGGGGTGACGGCGATAAGAAGAGCAGCGAGGCCGGTGGGGACGATTTGCTCGGCGTAGGAGAGAGTGAGATTGCCTCCCATGAGAAGCAGAATGCCGACTGCCGCGAGGCGGGAGAGTTGAAGCGCGGAGAAGCGGATACGGCGTCCGGTGAGGGCGCAGTAGGTGAGCATGGAGATTCCCGCGATTAGAAAACGCGCGGCGCACACTACGGCTGGAGGAATTTGTTCTACTGCGATGCCGATGCCAAGGTAGGTCGAGCCCCAGAAGACATAGACGAGGCCGAAGGCGAGCAATATTTTAAAACGACTTGCTGTGGCGGTTGCGCTCATTTAGGGAACGTTCAGGATAGCAGAGGGGGAGTGGAGCTTTTCGGTAGGCGGGGCTTACGTTGGCTACGATTTGATGCTGGCAAATTCAACATCTTTACCACAGGGGGCACAGAGGGTCACGGAGAGATGCCACAGGGAAAAGCGGACGAGCAAAATTGATTTGAGATTTGTTGCGGCGGCTAGACGGGGCAAGCCCGGTCTCTACAGGATGCGGGCGGTGCATGGTGAGAAACCTAGATCCCCGCTGCAGAGGGGTGGGTAGGGGTCCTTCGACTTCGCAGCACGAATCGCTTCGCGAGTCGTGCTGCTGCGCTCAGGATGACAATTTTTAGTTACTGCTGCTGCGCTCAGGATGAAAATTTATTTAGTTACTATGCGGCGGACCACATTCCCATCTCGGCCAGGATTTTGCTGGCGGCTTCGGTGCCGGAGCGGACGCAGTCGGGGACGCCGATTCCGTTGTATCCGTTACCGGCTAGAGCTAAGCCGGGAAGGTTTTGGCGTAGCGCTTCTATGCGCTGCAAGCGTTCTAGATGGCCTACAGAATACTGCGCCATCGCGGATCTCCATTTATAGACGCGGGCGAATAACGGTTCGGAGCGGAGATTGATGATTTGCTCTAGCTCTTTGCGGACTATTTGTAGAATCTCTTCTTCACTGCTTTCGAGAATTTGCTCATCGCGTGCCCCGCCTAGAAAACAGCGGATGATAGCGCGATCGGCGGGAGCGCGATGGGGGAACTTGTTGTGGACGAAGGTAGCGGCCAGCATTCGGCGGCCGGCGCTGCGCGGTATCAGAAATCCGAAGCCCGGTGGAAGGGCGCGGCGCACTTTGTCGTCATAACCAAGTGTCACGGTAACGGACGAGCTGTACTGGATGCTGCGCAATTCGGCGGACAACTTATCGTTCGCGCTTTGCAATACCGACGCTGCGGCTGGGGTTGGAGTCGCGATAATCACGGCATCGAATTGATCGCTCTGGTATCCGGCGGAAACCGTCCACCCATTTAATTCGCGAACTAATAACTCGACGGGCACAGAAGTTTTCAATGCGTTGGGATCGAGACTGGCGACGAGGGCATCGGTCATTTGCTGCATACCGTTTTTGAGGGAAGTGAACAACGGGCGCGCGGGACTTTTTGGCGCTGCGGCCATTTTTTTGCGGGCGGAGAGCATGGCGCGGCCGAGGCTGCCGTGTTTCGATTCCATGTCTGCGAAGCGCGGCAACACGGCGCGCACGCTTAATTGCGTGGCCTCGCCGCCGTAAACTCCCGAGAGGAGTGGATCTGCGAGCACTTCGACCATCTCGGGGCCATAGTGGCGTTCGATCATCTCAGCCACGGTTTCATCGTCTGAAGCCCTACGCTTTGGATGAAACCATTCGGTCGCCATGCGCAATTTTGTACGTACAGAAAAGAGCGGCGAAAGAACGGTGGGCACGATCTTGGTGGGAACCATGAACATGAGTCCGTCGGGCATTACGACCAGCTTGTTCTTGGCGAGAATGTAGGTCTTGCGAGCCGCATCGTTCGAGCCTATGAGTTGGTCGCCTAATCCGAGCCTGGTGCAGAGGTCGGCGGCCCACGGCTTCTCGGTGAGAAATGAATCGGGGCCGGCTTCGACCAGACATCCGTCGACTCGCTCGGTGAAGAGCACTCCGCCGAGGCGGGGCTTGGATTCGAACAGGACGTACTCTACGGGCGTACCGGAGCGGCGTTTTTCTTCGATGGTGTAGGCGGCAGAGAGGCCGGAGATGCCGCCGCCGATGATGGCGATTCGTTTCATAGTGTGGCTACGAGTTGTGGGGCCTCGAGCTACGGGCTTCGAGCTACGAGCGAGCTTTGCTCGGTTGATGACGGCTATCGGCTTCTTGCTTGACGCCGCTTGCCTTTATGCGTTTGCTTACTAGTTCTGCCAGGGCCGCGGTTAATGTCTTTGAGCCATTCAATGATTCTGCTCTCCATAGACGCATGTTTTCTTTGTCGGCGAATTGTTTGAAAAAGATGTCGATGTCGTAGAGGACTTCCACGTGATCGCAGAGAAATCCTATGGGATGAATGAAAACGCCGCCGTGACCTTTGGCTTTTAAATTCTTAATTGTTTCTTCTACCGTGGGGCCAATCCATTTGCCGCCAGACATGCCTTGGCTCTGGAAGGCGAATGTCCAATCGCCCGGTTCAAGTCCCACTTGCTTAGCTACGAGTTCTGCGGTTTCTTTGGCTTGACGTTCGTAGGGGTCGCCTTCGGCAATGGTGCGCTCGGGGACGCTGTGGGCGGTGAAGATTATCGGAAGTTTCGCGCCGTGCTCGGCGTTGGCTTTTTCCCAACTTTCGAGCAGCTTTTCTGCGAATGCTTTTATAAGGAGCGGCTCATCGTGCCACTCTTCGACGAAATCCAATTTGAAAGGGATGTTTCCGGCGGAGGTAACTGCGTTGCGATAGAGGCCAACGCTGGTGCGTGAATTTTGCGGGGCGAGGCAAATGGCGACTACGCGCTCGTAATTCTCGGCGGAGATTGTTTTTACCACATCGTCGATGAATGGCTTCCAGTTGCGCATGCCAGCGAAGACGGGCATGTTCAGCGACTGGGAAAGTTGGTGCGCTTGGAGAAGAGTCCAGCAGGCTAGCGGGGAAAAACCGATGAGGCTATAGCGATGGCGGATTTCTTCGATCACGGCGGGCGGGAGTGGACGGCCTCCGGTAACGTAATTTAGGAATTCGGGGATCTGGTCGGGATTCTCGGGGCTGCCGTGAGCTAATAAGAGGATGGCGGTTTTTTCGCGCGGCTTTGATACGAACGAACTTTTCCGATTGGCGCAGTAGCATTGGCTGGTTGATAGTCCAAGCGGGCAGGGGGTCATATTTCGCTCCGGCTTGCGGATTGGATATTGCGGGGAAAAGCAGGTCCTTCGCTTCGCTCAGGATGACAATTCGGAAGGTGGTGATCTGTCGAGGCACACGTCATCGTTTACCCTCCCCGTTTACTCTCCTCTACTGATTTGAAATCTGCGGAGTGATCGCGAATGTAATCGCATAGCGCTTTTACATTTTCCACCGGAGTTTCGGGGAGAATGCCGTGGCCTAAATTGAAGATGTGGCCGGGGCGTCCGGCGGCTTGCTTCAGAATATTTTCGGCGCGTGATTTTAATTCTTTCCAGTCGGCGAAGAGGAGCACAGGATCGAGATTGCCTTGCACGGCGCCTTTGAAGCCTAAACTCTTCCATCCGGTATCGAGCGGAATGCGCCAGTCGAGACCGATTACTTCGGCTCCGGTTTCTTGCATGGAAGGGAGAAGCGTTGAGCTGTCTGTGCCGAAATAAATCACGGGGACGCCGGTTTTTTGCAGGCGTCTCACCAGATCGGTAACATGCGGCAGAACGTAGCGGCGATAATCTTCCACGCTAAGGCAGCCAACCCAACTGTCGAAGATTTGGATGGTGTCGGCTCCGGCGCGGACCTGCTCGGTGGAATACTCGGCGGTCACGGCGACCAACTTCTTCATCAGTTCGTTCCACGCTGCGGACGCGGAGTACATCATTTTTTTGGTGAAAAGATAATTACGCGAGCCTCCACCTTCGATCATGTAGCTTGCTAGAGTGAAGGGCGCTCCGCAGAAGCCGATGACGGGAAGTTTGTTGCCAAAGTGCTTGCACACTAATTTCACAGCTTCGGAAACATAGCCAAGATCGGCGGCGCGGTCGGTTCGCAGGCTGGCTACGTCTTCGGCGGTGCGCACGGGCTTTTCAATTTTTGGGCCTTCGCCGGCAGCGAAGTGAAAAGGCAGTCCCATGACTTCGAGGGGAAGCAGCAGATCGGCAAAAATTATGGCCGCATCAACTTTTAGAATTTCGGCGGCCTCGATGGTGACTTGGGCCGCGACTTCTGGCTTCTTACATATCTCGATCAGCGAATATTGTTTGCGGATGGCGCGGTACTCTGCCATGTAGCGTCCCGCTTGGCGCATGAACCAAACTGGAGTGCATTCGGTGGGCTGAGCCTTGACGGCGCGAATGAAAAGAGAATCAGGGGCTGACATGAACCTTATAATTTAGCATCTTCGCGCAGATGCAGGATGTGACGTATCTCTCATATCCTCAATATGCGGCTAAGGCCGCAGTTGTATCGGGTCACGGCATATCATCATCTGAGTACTAGATCTGAGCACTAACACTTTGTGAGCGCGTCAAAGGAGTGGTTGCTTATGCTCTTCCTCGGTTTTTGTGCGCAACGTCGATTGCGAAACTTGGTCCTGGGTCTGGCTACATTTTTCTGCCTAATTTGTGTTTGCGGAGAGAGCTTTGGGCAACAAACGGCGCCGCAAAGCCCGGCGGTTGGTGGAACGACGAAGCCTGGCGCTGATAATGCGAGCGTCGACAAGGGAATCGCCGAAAAGGCAAAGCAGATGGGTACTCGTCCTGCCGAACCGCCAGCAGTGCTGCAACAGCTCAATTCCGCGATCGAGCAGCTTACCGCGAGGATATCTCCTGCGGTGGTTCAGATCCTGGTTACCGGCCTTGGGACTGTCGATGAAAATACTCGCGGTCAGGCAGCGGTCATCACTCGTGAGCACGTGATTGGATCGGGAGTAATTGTAGATGCGGATGGATACATAGTGACGAATGCCCACGTGGTGGAAGGTGCGCAGCGCATTCACGTGGCGCTGCCGATGGCCTCCGTAATTTTCCCGGATCAGATTGCGCCGGTGGGGAAACAGCGGGTGGTGGAGGCGCGGTTAGTGGGAATGCATAAGGACACCGACCTTGCTGTTTTGAAGATTGAAGAGGCGGGACTGCCCACGCTTTCGCTGGGCAACCGCAGGCCGGTGCATCAAGGCGAACTGGTGTTCGCGATGGGAAGTCCTGAAGGGCTTGAGAATTCGGTGACAATGGGAGTGGTGAGTTCAGTGGCGCGACAAGCGGATCCCAACCGCCCGCTGGTGTACATACAAACGGATGCTCCGATCAATCCAGGGAATAGCGGCGGGCCGCTGGTTGATTCCGATGGTTACGTGATTGGGATTAACACTTTTATTCTCTCTGAAGCCGGCGGAAGCGAGGGTCTGGGTTTTGCGATTCCGGCACGCATCGTGCACTTCGTGTATCAGAGCCTGCGAAAATATGGACACGTGCATCGGATCGAGGTAAAGGCTGGCGCGCAAACGATCACTGACAATCTGGCGAAAGGCTTGGGCCTAAGTCAGAATTGGGGCGTCGTAATCGACGACGTCACACCCGGAGGACCTGCGGATGCGGGGGGTTTGAAAATTGGAGATATCGTTGTAAAGGCCGATGGACGGGTCATTGGCACTCTACCCGCTTTCACGTCCGCTCTTTACCTGCATCCGCTGGATGAATCGCTGAAGCTCGAGATCTTGCGTGGGAAGGAGCGCAAAACACTTTTCATTGCGGCGCTGGAGATGACAGATCCGATGGATGCGCTGCCGAATCTGGCGACGGCGCGCGACAATCTGGTTTCAAGACTCGGCGTATTGGCGCTGGATTTGAACGATAATTTGCGCTCTGCGCTGGGGCCGATGCGGAACCCGTCCGGCGTTGTGGTGGTGGCCAGGGTTGCGGATTTCATGAGCGCTGCGACTGGACTGCAGACTGGCGACGTTATCCATACCGTGAACCAGAGTCCGGTAGATTCGTTGAGTTCTTTGCGCTCCGCTTTGAACCAGATCAAATCGCACGATTCTATTGTGCTGCAAGTGGAGCGTGGCGGGGGATTTCAGTGGCTGGCGTTTGAGATGGAGTGAGTGCTTTTACCACAGGGAGCACAGAGGGACAGAGGGGCACAGGGAATTAAAAGTCTTCTCCCGTTGTGGATTCAAGCCATCGACTTGGGATTGCTAAAGACGGGCCACGACGCGAGTGCGGTTATAATGGGCACCTTTCTCAAAAGGAGCTGCATGCGACCGTTCTTCGCTATTGTGCTGATCTTTACGCTGATCATTCCATCTTTGTCATTTGGTGCGGACCAAGTTATTTCAAGCCAAGCTATTAATCAAAATGCGCTGGTGGGTTACTCGCCGCGCGCTTCCCAAACTGAGCGCGAGTGGGAGGCTAAGCTTCGCGCAATTCCTGATCCAAACAATTTGCGTGAGTACATGCGGCGGCTGAGCGCGCGGCCACATCACGTTGGGTCGCCCTACGATAAGGACAATGCGGAATGGATTCTGGCTCACTTCAAGGAATGGGGGCTGGACGCGCACATTGAGCGGTTCGACGTTTTATTTCCTACGCCGAAGATTCGCGTGTTGGAGATGGTTGCACCTACGAAGTTCACGGCCAAGCTGGAAGAGCCGGCGCTGGCGATCGATCCGACCTCGAATCAGAAGTCGGAGCAGCTGCCGACTTACAATGCTTACTCGATCGATGGGGACGTTACGGCTCCGCTGGTGTTTGTGAATTATGGATTGCCTGAGGATTACGAAAAGCTTGACCGGCTGGGCATTTCGGTGAAGGGCGCGATTGTGATTGCTAAGTATTTGCATTCGTGGCGCGGGATAAAGCCGAAAGTTGCGGCGGAGCACGGGGCGATTGGCTGCCTGATTTATTCGGAGCCACAAGATGATGGGTACACGCGGGACAATGTTTTTCCGGCAGGGCCGATGCGTCCCCCGGACGGAGTGCAGCGTGGGAGCGTGATGGATTTTCCTTCGAGCAGTCCGGGAGATCCGCTGACGCCGGGGGTGGGCGCGACTCCTGATGCGAAGCGGCTGGCGTTGAAGGATGCGAAGAGCATTACGAAAATTCCGGTGCTGCCGATTTCTTATGGCGACGCACAGCCGTTGCTAGCCGCTTTGGCTGGGCCGATGGCTCCGGAGGCATGGCGGGGAACGCTTCCGATTCCTTATCACGTGGGGCCGGGACCGGCGCAGGTGCACTTGAAGGTCACATTCAATTGGGACATTAAGCCGGTCTATGACGTGATTGCGAAAATCCCGGGAAGCATTGCTCCGGACGAATGGATTATTCGCGGCAATCATCACGATGCGTGGGTGAATGGGGCGGAGGATCCGATCTCGGCGCAGGTTTCGTTGCTGGAAGAAGCGCGAGCTTTGAGCTTGTTGCTGAAGCAGGGATGGAAACCGCGGCGCACGATTATCTATTGCGCGTGGGATGGCGAAGAGCCAATGTTGCTGGGCTCGACGGAGTGGGTGGAAGCGCACGGCGATGAGTTGCGGGAGCATGCGGCTGTCTACATCAATACGGATGGGAACGACCGCGGCGTTTTGAATATGAACGGGTCGCATAGTTTGGAGCAGTTTATTAATGGCGTGGCGCGAGATATTGATGATCCGGAGACGGCGGCTGCTGGAAATAAGATGACAGTTTGGCAGCGGGCGCAGCTCACTGCCATTGCTGAAGCAAAGTCGGCGGAGGATCGGAAGAAAATCCGAGAGCGTGCTGACCTGCGTATTGGAGCGCTTGGTTCTGGAACTGATTTCACGGGATTCATCGATCATTTGGGAATCGCGACGTTGGACATGGGATTTGGTGGTGAGGATGAAGAGGGAATTTATCACTCCATTTACGACGACTTCTACTGGTACACGCGTTTTTCGGATACGAATTTTGTTTATGGGCGAGCGCTGGCGCAAACGGTAGGAAGTTCTGTGATGCGGCTGGCGGATGCGGAAGTGCTGCCGTTTGACTTTGTGGATTTCGCCGACACGGTGGAGATGTATACGAAGAATTTGCAGAAGCTGCTGGCCGATAAGCAGGAGGAAATTCGCGAGCGTAATCAGGAGTTGGATGAGGGAATGTTCAAGGCTACGTTTGATCCGAGGCATCCAACGGTTGCGCCGGCGCGGGAAGAGATTCCACCGCATTTGAATTTTGCTCCGATGCAGAACGCGGTTGACTTGCTTACTCGCAGCGCCAAACATTACCAGCAGGCGATGGCGCAGAGGCAAGCAAGTCTGGATGATGAGGCGTTCGCGTCAAAGCTTAGCGCTTTGAATCGGGAGTTGATTGAGAGTGAGCGGCGGCTGACTAATGCGGATGGATTGCCGCGGCGGTCGTGGTACAAGCATTTGCTCTACGCTCCGGGAGTTTATTCGGGGTATGGGGCGAAGACGGTTCCGGGAGTGCGCGAGGGGATCGAGCAGAAGCGGTATGCGGAGGCGGAGCAGGAGATTGTGCGCGTGTCGAAGGCGCTGGAGAATGAGGCGGGGCTGATCGAGTCGGCGGCGAAAGAGTTGGACGGAGTTGCGAAGTAGGGATTTGTGGCAGTGCGGGAGACGGGGCAAGCCCCGTCTCTACAGGAGATTGCTTATGGGACGGTTGGTTGTTGCTTCGGGTATCGATAGTGTTTTGGTTTTCAGGTATGCGTCCACGCTTGCGGCGGCTTTGCGGCCTTCTGCAATGGCCCATACTACTAATGATTGGCCTCGACGCATATCGCCTGCGGCGAAGACTCCTGGCAGCGATGACATGTTGTTTGCATCGGTGGCGACGTTGCCGCGCGAATCTAGTTTCACCCCTAGCTGATCGAGCATTCCATTTCTAACGGGCCCGACAAATCCCATTGCGATGAGGATGAGGTCGGCCTCCAATGTGAATTCGGTGCCGGGGATCGGTTCGAAGGTCGGAGCAGGGCCGACTCGCACGGCGTGCAATAGCTGGACATGACCGGCGTTCGAGTTGAAATTGGAGCCAGTGAATTTTGTGGTCGCGATGCTCCAGTCGCGGATGCCACCTTCTTCGTGCGCGCCTTCGACGCGGAGTTGCATCGGCCACAGTGGCCATGGCGTGAGTGGAGAGCGTTCGTCGGGCGGCTTAGGCATGATCTCGAATTGGTGCACGGAGAGCGGCTTTTGGCGATGACAGGTTCCGAGGCAATCGGCGCCTGTGTCGCCGCCTCCGATGATGATGACGCGTTTGCCGGTGGCCAGAATTTCTGCTTCGGATGCGATAGTGTCGCCCAGCGAGCGGCGATTTTGCTGGGGCAGGAAATCCATCGCGAAATGAATTCCTTGTAATTCGCGTCCGGGGACGTTGAGATCGCGCGGCTGTTCGGCTCCTCCGGCGAGGACGATGGCATCGAAATCACGGCGCAGATCTTCGACGGAGATGCTCTTGCCTACTTCTGCGTTGGTGATGAATTCGACACCTTCCGCAGACATTTGTTCGAGACGGCGATCTACGATGCGTTTTTCTAATTTGAATTGCGGGATGCCGTAGACGAGCAGTCCACCAATGCGGTCTGATTTTTCGTAGACCGTAACGGCATGTCCGGCGCGGCATAGCTGCTGCGCGGCGGCTAGTCCTGCTGGGCCCGAACCGACTACGGCTACTTTTTTACCCGTGCGGAATTTTGGAGGCTCAGGACGGATCCAACCTTCGGCGAACGCACGCTCGACTATATTTTTTTCGATTTGCTTGATCGTGACTGGGGGCTGAGTAATGCCTAATACGCAGGAGGCTTCACACGGCGCGGGACAGATGCGGCCGGTGAATTCGGGAAAATTGTTGGTAGCGTGCAACTGGCGCACCGCTTCTTTCCAGCGGCCACGATAAACGAGATCGTTCCAATCGGGAATCAGATTGTTGACGGGGCATCCGGTTTGGCAGAAGGGTACGCCGCAATCCATGCAGCGGGCGCCCTGGGTGCGAAGCTTCGGTTCGGGGAAATCCTGATAGATTTCGAACCAATCGTTGACGCGTTCAGTAGCCGGGCGCCGTGGGGCCAACTCACGCTCGTATTCCATGAAGCCGGTTTCTTTACCCATGTTGCACCTGCTCAACTGGGACCATGACATTCGTTGGAGGGCTTGGGATATAGGGCTTGCGACGGCGGCTTACTCCCAGAACGCGCTTGTGCTCGTGAGGGAATACTTTGATGAAGCGAGAAAGGGCTTCAGTCCAATTGTCGAGAATCCAAGCGGCGCGCGGGCTTCCGGTCAGCTGGTGATGGCGCGCCACCAGATCTTTTAGGAGTTGAACCTCGACTAGTTTCATTTCGACGATTCTTGTTTCGACGAGGCGGCCTTCTATGATTTGGGAATCGTGAGCTTCGAGCATCGGCTCCAGGTCGACGGAATCCAGGTTGCAGCGTTTTTCCGTGAAATCTCCGCGCTCATCGAAGACGTAGGCTACGCCGCCACTCATGCCTGCGGCAAAATTTCTGCCACATGCGCCGAGCACGACGACCTGGCCCCGGGTCATATATTCACAGCCGTGATCGCCAACACCTTCGATTATGGCGGTCGCTCCAGAGTTGCGGACGGCGAAGCGCTCGCCTGCTACTCCGTTGAAGAATGCTTCGCCGCTGGTAGCGCCGTAGAGGGCGACGTTGCCGATGAGAATATTTTTCTCCGGAGAGAAGGTTGAGCCGCGTGGCGGATAGACGATCAAACGGCCGCCTGACAGGCCTTTGCCTACATAATCGTTGGCGTCGCCTTCGAGGGTAAGAGTGACTCCTTTGGCCAAAAACGCGCCGAGGCTTTGGCCTGCTGAGCCTTCGAGTTGAATACGTATGGTGTCGTCGGGCAGGCCGGCGGACCCGTGACGACGCGCGATTTCTCCGCTCAGCATTGTTCCAACGGAGCGGTGAATGTTGCGGACCGGTAATTTGATCTCCACCGGCGTCAGAGTTTCGAGAGCGGCTTGCGTAGTGGCAAGGAGCTGGTGATCGAGTGCCTGCTCCAAACCATGGTCTTGCGCCTTGACGCAGCGGCGTGCCACGCGTGATGGAACTGGCGGGTTATAGAGGATGGCCGAGAGATCGAGGCCGCTTCCCTTCCAGTGATCCACGGCGGGTCGGACGTCGAGCATGTCAACGCGGCCAATCATGTCGTCCATGCGGCGGAAGCCGAGTTGCGACATGTATTGCCGCACTTGCTCGGCGAGAAAGAAGAAGAAGTTGATAACGTGTTCGGGCTGGCCCTGGAACTGCTTGCGCAGCACGGGATCTTGGGTGGCGATGCCGACCGAACAAGTGTTGAGATGACACTTGCGCATCATGACGCAACCCATGGCGATGAGAGGGGCAGTCGCGAATCCAAATTCTTCGGCGCCGAGCAGCGCGGCGATGGTTACGTCGCGTCCGGTTTGCAGCTTGCCGTCGGTCTGCACTTTGATGCGACTGCGCAGGTCATTGAGCAAGAGCACTTGCTGCGTTTCGGCTAAGCCTAACTCCCATGGGATGCCAGCATGCTTGATGGAACTTAGCGGGGAGGCGCCGGTGCCTCCAGTGTCGCCGCTGATCAGAACTACGTCGGCGTGAGCTTTGGCTACTCCAGCGGCCACGGTGCCGACTCCGACTTCGGCGACTAACTTCACAGCAATGCGGGCCTGTGGATTTACGTTTTTCAGGTCGTAGATTAACTGCGCTAGATCTTCGATGGAATAGATGTCGTGGTGCGGCGGGGGCGAAATTAAACCTACGCCGGGAATGGAATGCCGTATGCGGGCGATGACTTCGTCAACTTTGTGTCCGGGAAGCTGGCCGCCTTCGCCAGGCTTTGCGCCTTGCGCCATTTTTATTTGCAGTTCATCGGCGTTCACCAGATAGTTCGTTGTGACGCCAAAGCGGGCGGAGGCGATTTGCTTGACGGCGCTGCGGCGCTCGTCTCCGTTTGCGTCGGACTTGAAACGTTGTTCGTCTTCTCCGCCTTCGCCGGTGTTTGATTTTCCTCCGATGCGGTTCATGGCGATGGCCAACGTTTCGTGGGCTTCTTTGCTGATGGAGCCGAAGGACATTGCTCCGGTGTTGAAGCGCTTGACGATTTCTTTGGCGGGCTCGACTTCTTCGATGGGGACGGGCTTGGCGCTGGTTTTGAATTTCATCAAGCTGCGCAGCGTAGCCATGTTGCTGCTTTGCTGGTCAATGAGATCGGTGTATTCCTGAAATGTTTTGAAGCTTCCCTGCCGCACTGATTGCTGCAACTTGCTGATGGTGTCGGGATTGAGCAGGTGATACTCGCCATTGACTCGCTGGTGGTATGTGCCTCCTACGGCGAGTTCAGTTTCTGATTCGGTCAGCTCGCGGAAGGCGTGCTCGTGCTTGAGCTGAGCTTCGCGGGCTACGACTTCGAGGCCGATGCCTTCCAAGCGCGAGGCAGTTCCGGTGAAATAGGAGTCGATTAATTCTTTATTCAAGCCGATGGCTTCGAAGACCTGTGCGCCTTGATAACTCTGGAGCGTTGAGATGCCCATCTTGGCGAAAGTTTTCAGCAAGCCTTTATTGGTCGACTTGATGAAATGCTTCACGGCTAGTTCCGGAGTTACGCCGTCGGATAAATCTCCGCGCCTCGCCAGGCTTTCAACGCTTTCTAGCGCGAGATAGGGATTGATGGCGCTGGCTCCGTATCCACTGAGCAGGGCAAAGTGCATTACTTCACGGGGCTCGCCGGATTCGGTGATCAGGGCGACCTGAGTTCGCGTTTCTTCTTTAACCAGCAGGTTATGAACAGCGGCTAGAGCAAGCAGGCTGGGGATAGGAGCGTAATCTTTGTTCACGCCGCGATCGGAAAGAATCAGAAGCGTGTATCCGGCTTTGCCGGCTAACGACGCGCGCTGGCACAACTCGTCTAGCGCTCGCTTCAGGCCAAGTTCCCCTTCGCTGGCGCGGAACAGAGCGGGGAGGGTTATGGCTAACAAATCTCCTGTGGAAACACGACGCAGCTTTTCAAGTTCGATGTTGGTGAGGATCGGATGAGCGAGCCTGAGCATGTGGCAGTTCTCGGGCTCTTCCGAGAGGATGTTGCGCTCGGCCCCGATGTAGCTGATGAGCGACATTACGATCTCTTCGCGGATGGGATCGATGGGAGGATTCGTGACCTGCGCGAAGAGCTGCTTGAAATAATTAAAGAGCGATTGCGGCTTGTCGGAGAGGCAGGCGAGCGGAGTATCGGTGCCCATCGAGCCAACTGGCTCCTGGCCTTTTGAGGCCATGGGACCGAGGATCATGCGCAAGTCTTCATCGCTATATCCAAATGCACGCTGGCGGCGCAGCAGCGTTTCCGCATCAGGGTGGTGCATGCGTGTAGGCGCGGGCAACTGGTCGATGGTGATCTGATTATCTTTGAGCCACTGCGCGTAGGGCTGGCGCGAAGATAACTTCTGCTTTATTTCCTTATCGGGGACGATGCGGCCTTCGACGGTATCTACCAGAAACATCTTCCCGGGCTGCAGGCGCCCTTTCATCTTTATTTGGTCTGGCGCGATGTCGAGCACTCCAACTTCAGAGGCCATGATGACGT
>JGI12635J15846_10002102_pt1 | contig 17442 bp, 22 predicted proteins | sample BlaSpr_A8_OM2_M2_FD_15846 | JGI IMG/M metagenome (IMG submission 15846) | reverse complement strand
ACCCGCCGGCGATGGCTCCGATGACGAGGAACGGCTCGGCACCTGTGGCCACCGCCTCGGGCAACGGCGCATCCGATGCCTCATTGGAGAGATCCTGCTCGCTGGCGTAGAACCTGATGAAGGCCCGACGCTTGTGCGTGACCTGGTCACGGATCGTGCCGCGCAGCATCGGATAGCTGGCCTCGATCGCGTCGAGCACCGACTGCTGGGTCGTCGGGCCGGCAACGTCAACCTTNAGTTCGCCGTTCACGCGCGCCAGGTTGCGCAGGTGCGCCGGAAGCACGACCCGGATCATCGGAGCGTCTGGACTTCCACCGAGTAGACCGCCGGAAGATCGCGAACGATCGGAGCCCAGCTGTCTCCGGCGTCCGCCGATCCGTACACCTGCCCGCCGGTGGTGCCGAAGTAGATCCCGGCCGATTCCAGCGAGTCGATGGCCATGGCATCGCGCAGCACGTTGACGAAGCAATTGCTCTGCGGCAAGCCGTTGGTCAGCGCTTCCCATTCGTTGCCGCCGGTCCGGCTGCGGTAGACGCGCAGTTTGCCGTCGGGCGGCACGTGCTCGGAGTCGCTCTTGATGGGCACGACGTAGATCGTCTCCGGCTCGTGCGGATGGACGTCGATCGGAAACCCGAAGTCGCTCGGCAAATTGTCGCTGACTTCGCGCCATGACTCGGCGGCGTCATCGCTGCGCATGACGTCCCAGTGCTTCTGCATGAACAGCGTGTCCGGACGCGATGGGTGCATCGCGATGCGGTGCACGCAGTGGCCGACCTCAGCGTTCGGGTCCGGGATGCCTTCGGAGTGCAGCCCCTTGTTCGCGGGTCGCCAGGACTTGCCGGCATCCTCAGTCTTGAACACGCCTGCCGACGAGATGGCGATGAACATCCGATCCGGGTGCGTCTTGTCGAGGAGGATGGTGTGCAGGCACATCCCACCGGCGCCGGGCGCCCAGTTGGGACCGGTCGGGTGTTGCCGCAGCGCGGGCAGCTCCTCCCAGTTCTGGCCGCCGTCAGTCGAGCGGAAGAGCGCCGCGTCTTCGACGCCGGCGTAGACGGTGTCCGGATCCGTCAGTGACGGTTCGAGATGCCAGACGCGCTTGAACTCCCAGGGACGCGGCGTGCCGTCGTAATAGAGGTGCGTGCCGGTCGCGCCCTCGTACGCGAACTTGTTTCCGACCGGATTCCAGGTCTTGCCTCCGTCGTCAGAGCGCTGAATGATCTGCCCGAACCAACCCGTGTTCTGTGCGGCGTAAATCCGGTTCGGGTCAGCCGGCGATCCCTTGACGTGGTAGACATCCCAACCGGTGAAATGCGGGCCGCTGATCTCCCATTGCTTGCGCTTGGCATCCGAGGTCATCACGAATGCGCCCTTGTGCGTCCCAACCAGTACCCGAACTCCGCTCATGCCTCACTCCTTCCTGAATCCAGCCTTCGAGCTCTACGAGAATACGGCACGCCACCGCTTTAAGCCGGGATCTCTTCTTCCTCGATCGGGAGGTCAACGTGGTTGGCGGCGGGCTCCGGTCGGAGCACCGTCGCCGCGACGATGAGCGAGACGAATGCGAGTCCGGTGGCGACCGCCCAGGCGAGGTGGAATCCGCCGCTCAGTGCGGGGGTGACGGCCTGGCCGTGACTGAGCAGCTCACCGGTGCGACTCGTCGACAGCGTTGCCAGCACCGCTAGGCCGAGCGCACCACCGACCTGGGCGGTGGTCTGGATCAATCCCGAGGCGAGCCCTGAATCGCTCGGCGTCGTCCGTGCCATCGCCAGCACGGCCAGCGATGGGAAGGCCAACCCGCCGCCGATCCCGAGCAGCGCCATGGGGATGAACAGATTCGGGAAATAGTTGCTGATCATCGGACCTTGCGCGGCGAACCCGAGCGCGATGGTGATCAGGGCCAAGCCCGCCAGTACCACGGCGTAGGCGCCAAATCGCATGATCAGCCGGGCTGTGACGCCGATCGACAGCGCGCCCATCCCGAGGGCGACGGGCAGGAACGCGAGCCCAATCGCCAGTGGCCCGTAGTGGAGCACCCGCTGCAAATCGAGGGAGCCGAGGAAGAAGAAGCTGAACATCGCCGGGGCCGACAGGGCCTGGATCACGTTCGCGCCCGAGAAGTTGCGCCCGCGGAACAGGCGAAGCGGCAGCAACGGCGTAGTCGCCGTCGCCTGGCGAATGATGAACCCGACCACCAGCGCGATCGCGACCGCACCGAGACCGAGCGTGCGCAGCGAACCGAGTCCGTAGGTGGACGACTCGACGATGGTGTAGACGCCCAGCATCAATCCCGACGTGATCAGGACCGCGCCCAGCGCATCGGCGCCGCTCCGCAGGCCGATCCCGCGGTCGGACTCGAGGAGCCGTGACGCGAGGATGGCGATGACGATCCCGATCGGGAGATTGACGAAGAAGATCCAGTGCCAGCTGACCGCCTGGGTGATCAGGCCGCCGGCCAGCAGGCCGATCGAGGCGCCGGCGGAGGCGACGAAGCTGAAGACACCGATCGCCTTGGCGCGTTCCGCGGGCTCGGGGAACATCGTGACGACCATGCCAAGGATCACAGCGGAGCTGACGGCGCCGCCGATTCCCTGGAGAAAGCGCGCGGCTACCAGCATCGGCTGGCCGATCGACAGCCCGCATATCAAGGAGGCGGCGGTAAATATGCCGAGCCCGACGAGGAAGATGCGCTTGCGGCCGAGCAGGTCGCCGAGCCGGCCGGCGAGCAACAGGAAGCCGCCAAACGCGATCAGGTAGGCGTTGACGACCCAGGCCAGGCCGGCTTGCGTGAAGCCGAGGTCGTTCTTGATCGAGGGGAGGGCGACATTGACGATCGTCTGATCCAGCACGATCATCAAAAAGCCCGTGCACAGGATGTACAGGGCCAGCCAGCGTGAATCGCCCGACCTGGATGTCGCCTTGCCGCTTATGGTCAACTGCCCCATACCGTTCTCGCTCTTCAACCTCATTGCGCTTCTCCTCTATTCCGTGTCATGACCCCTTAGACGGCCCTCGGCGAGAAACTCATCGGTCTCGCCGCCCTTTCCACACCGGGGGCAGATATTGACCCTCGCTACTGATACGTCGATTGAGGGCAGGCCAAATCGACAGGCAGGGGTTGGAGAAGAGCGCCGCTAGGCTGGTTTCTGGAAGCGGCTGTAGGGCGAGCGGCGCTGCACTTCGGAGTTGAGCCGCGCCAGAGTGACGTCGTCGCCCACGTACTTGCTCAGCCGGCCGATATGCTCGACCGGAACGAATATGCGGTCGCCCTGCGCATACTCGAGTTGCAGGAACTGGGTGGTTGTCCCGTCCGCCCCTTCCATCTGACGGGTCCCGGTATACCGGCTTAATCCGTGGGTGGTATGGAGGACCAGCTCGCCTGGAAGGAACGGGGAAGTGAACTCGGATGGCACGTGTCCACTATATATACCGCACCGGGAGGCCTCTCAAACATGCCGGGAACTGAGGGTCGCACCGGCGCTGGCGACCGTCACCAAAGCGATCGCGAGGAGATCGCGAATTGTCAGGCGTTGGCCGAGGAGAAGAAAGCCCGCTGCCGCGCCCATCGCCGGCTCCAGGCTCATCAGGATGCCGAACAGTTGGGTCGAGAGGCGGCGTAGCGCGGCGAATTCGAGCGAGAAGGGAATGGCCGATGACAGGATCGCGACGACCAGGCCCAGGCCGAGGTTGTGCAGGTCCAGCAGCCGAGTGCCGGCGCCGGCGATCCCAAGGGGCGCCAGCGCGAGGGCCCCCACGGTTAGCGCGAGCGCCAGCCCATCGGGTCCGGCGACGAGGCGTCCGACTCGCTGGCCCAGCAGGATATAGGATCCCCAGCCCACTGCTGCCCCCAGCGCGAAGAGGACGCCGATCGGGGTCACGCTCCCGCCGGTTAGCGACAGCATTGCCACCCCGGCCGCGGCCATCAAAGCCCACGCGAAGTCGAACGCCTTGCGCGAACCAGCGATCGCGACAGCCAGCGGGCCAAGGAATTCGATCGTGACCGCGATCCCGAGCGGGATACGCGCAATCGACTGGTAAAAGCAGAGGTTCATGCCGGCGATGATCAGCCCAAAGGGCACGACCTCGCGCCACTGCGCAACCGATAAGCGACGCAAGCCTGGCCGGGCGATCGCCAGCAAAATGAGCGCGCCGAATCCGACCCGGATGAAGACGGTCGCGGTCGGACCAAGAAACGGGAACAGGTGCCGGGCCACGGTCGCGCCGACCTGGACGGACGCGATCGCACCCAGTGCATAAAGCGGAGCCGGCACGGCCGGCCGCCTGGCCGAGGTCATCCCGCCAGCATCTCAGGCGGTGCGACGTCGGGATGAGAAGCGGAAGGGTACATCGAGGATGGTCAGGACGATCAGCGCGAGCAGCGCCCCGACCGCGATATACCACGGCCACCGACCCATCACGCTGAGCAAGCTTCCCTGGGCCGGGACCTGCCGGAGGTAGAGGTAATTGCCGCCAGTCACCAGGTCGATGAGGCCGATGACGGCCGCGAAGGCGAGCGTGAGCAAAAAGATCCGCCGTACCGCGCCAGCGCGCGGTTCCAGGCGCAGTCCGATGATCAGGAAAAGCGCCGCGAGAACCACGAGGTCATGCGTCACATAGAACTGGAGGTAGGGAAAGCTCGGGAAATGGTCGCGTAGGTCGGGGGTCAGGAGCGCCTGGAGCGTGCCACCCAGCCCCCAGAAGTAGGTGATCTCGACCAGCAGCGCCTGCCGCCAGAGGAGCGCCACGGCGGCCACGAAGCCGCCGACGTCGCATAACTGCACCGGCAGGCTCGAGGCCGCGGACCAGCTGTGATTGGCAAGCACATACGGCTGCCAGCTCAGCTCGCTCACGACGATGCCGAGGGCAATGGTCGCCGCGACCACTGGGGTCCAGCGGCCGGGCGCGCGCCTCGCGGCGATGCAGAGGGCCGCGGCAACGACGACCAGCAGGCCCAGTGGTAGCAGGTGCTCGGGCGAGAGGATGCCCACCGGGCGTGGATTCTAGGCGAGTTCGCTCAGGCGGCTTTCTTGCGCTTGCGCGTCGACATGGCCTTGCGCGCGGACGGGGCCTTGCGCGACGAGGCGCCTTTGGGCTCGGGCGCCGGGCGGGCGCGCCGCTTCTTCGGTGCCGCCGTGGCCTCGTGCTCCACGCTGTCGAGCCGGGTGCTGAGCTTCTTCAGTCCCGCCTGCAGGTCGTCGACCTCGTGGCGGAGCGCACCGGCGCTCTGCCGCTTCGCTCGGTGAAGGAACGCCGCAAAACTCACCGTCGCCTTCCGAGTCGCCTTCTGGCTACGCCGAAACCAATCTTCGAGTGTGGCATCGGCACGCTTCAGCGCCAGCTCGACCCGGTCGTCGCGCCTGGAGGGGCTCACATGGGTGAAACGGATCGGTCGCGAAGAGCTTGCGGCCGCGCGATTTGGCTACAGGCGCAGCGGCCGGGGCTGGGCGAAGACGGCAGCCGGATCGTCCTTCCACACCGCCGGTTGGACGTCGATGTACAGCTCGATCTCGTTGCCGTCGGGGTCTTCGATGTAGAGACTGTGCGTGACACCGTGGTCGGCGCTGCCAACCAGGTGGGCGCCCGCGGCCACCAGCTCGTCGCGCGCTTCGCGCAGCTCGGCGTCCGTTTCTCCGATCTTGAGGCCGAAGTGATACATCCCGACCCGCCGCCCCTTCGGGATCGGCGTCGCGTTCTCCCCCACCTCGATCAAGAGCAACTCGTGATGCGTGCGCCCCGACGTAAAAGCCGCCGCCGGGAAACCGACCTCTTCGCCCGGAACCTTGATCTCCTTCCAGCCGAGCACGTCGCCATAAAAACGACGCGAGCGTTCGAGATTGCGAACGTAGAGGACCAGGTGGCCGAGCTCCTTGACCTGCACGATCTGACCTTAGCACTGAGGTCAGCGAAACTAGTGGAATGGCCGACGACCACCAGCGGGCCGACCCCCTGGAGTTCACTGTCCGCTGGCCGGTGCGCGGCTACGAGCTGGATAGCCGCGGCCACGTCAACAACGTGGTCTATCTCAGCTGGGCCGAGGAGGTCGCGACCGCGCACGCCGAAGCGGCCGGCTATGGTCGTGACTGGTCGGCCCGTCACGGAGGCGGCTGGGTCATCCGGCGAACCGAGATCACCTATCACCGGCCGGCCGTCTACGGCGATGAGGTCGAGCTGACGGTTCGGGTGGAGCTGGTCAGAGGCGCCCGCGGTGTCCGCCGAACCACGATCACCCGCGTCGCCGACCGCGAGCTGCTCGCCGGGGTCCTGACCGAGTGGGTCTGGGTCCGGTTGAGCGACGGACGGCCGGTTCCCGCCCCGCGGGAATTGGTCGAATTGGCGAGGGCGGTTACCGAGCGGACGCTGGCGCGGCGACGGCGCTGACCTGCGCGGCGAGCTGGTCCGCCCGGGCAAATCCGTGGTTAAAGCTCCCTAGCCGGCCGTCGCCGCTAAGGACCACCGTGCTCGGCGCGGTCAGCACCTTGAAGGCATGGCCGACCGCGGGCCGGCGGGAGAGATCGACCTTCAGCACTCGCAGCGCGCCGCCGAAGCGTGCCTCGACGGCTTCGACCGCCGGGTGCTGCGCCGTCCGGCACACGGTGCAGCTCGGGGTGGAGAACACGATCAGCGACGGCCGGCCATCCGGCGATTCGCCGAGTGCCTTCCACAAACCCAGGGTCTGGCCCGTTTTGAGTCCCGCCACGCGGCGGCCTGACCAGGCACGTATTGCGACGACCCCCGCCACAACGCTAAGCGCGAGCGCCAGGATGATCAGGAATCGTTCGATCATCGGCTCAAGCCCGCCGAAGGATGCCGCGCTGGTCGAGTTGGGCGCGGAAGAAGCAGAGTGCGCAGAGGTTGAGGGTGGCATCGAGGGCCACCATCACGGCGATCGGGACCGTGATCACCCAGGCGAGCACCGGGTTACCCACCAGCAGTCCCAGGGCTGCCAGCAGCCAGATCACGCCGCCGATGATCCGGGCGATCCGTCGGGTCTCGTGGTCCTCGTGCGCATCGTCGCGCTTGAGGATCCCGGCCGGCTCGAGGACGCGCCAGGTCAGCTGTCGAACTACGTCGGCCGGCCACCAGAATCGCCCGGCCAGCATGATGCCGCCGGCGATCGCCAGCAGCACCACTCCTGCGGCTCCGCCGAGGATGAGGCCGGCGAGGACGAGGACGACCATGGTCCACTGGTGCGCCTTGCGCGCCGTCCGGTCGTAGAGGGGCAGGTCGCCGGTGATGGTTGTCATAAGTTGACTAGCACGATCCACAAACTCAGGAATCTGAGATCGTCAGTGTACGGGCCACGCGCCCGGCGGGTCAAGCGAGAGTTCGAAACAGTTAGGGAACGGTGACGTCCAAGCCTTTCAGGCCGCGCGCCCGACCAGGATCGTGCCCGGCTGCACGATGATCGACCCGGCGGCGTGGTTCAGTGAAGCACGCCGGTGCCGTTCCTGGGCCCGCAAGAACTTGACCACGCGGCCGGCGACCTCCGATGGATCGCAGGCGTATGGCCGCCATCGATCCTTGGACGCGGGGTCCATGCTGGCCACGAAATTGAAGTGGATCAGACCGCCGCGCAGCTCATGGACCGCCTCTTTGTGCACGATGTGCGAGGGCACCAGAAAGACCGGGGCTCGATAGGCCATCGTTTCCAGGTCCATGTAGCCGAAGAAATAGAAGAAGAACGGGTCCTCGATCAGGCGCTCAGGCCGCACGACAAAGCTCTTCTGCAGGCGGGGAGCCCGGCCGAGCCGATACAGGACGTAGCTGGCCTTCACCTGGAGCGCCGCGCTGAGCCGGAAGTGCTCCTTGATGTGGGCCTCGAGATCCCGCCGCTCGTCGTCGGTCATCGGCACCATTACCTCGAGCACCCCGCGAGGTCGGCCGAAAGTGAGCAGTTTGGCGGCCTCCATCTCGGCAAAACGGCTGAACTGGACATCGCTGAGCGGGCTCACGGTTTGAATAACGGGGCTGGCGCCGGAGGTTTGCTCATAGGGAGAATGGGAATGGAATGAACATGGACACCTCGCGGACCCTCCCGCGCAGTCGGAGCAAGCCACGGCGCTGGATCATCCCTTTGGGCGGCGGCCTGCTCGCGGCCACTTTGATCGTTGTGGGGACGCCCCATGTCACCTGGTACCTCCGGGCTGCCCTCGCCGTGATCGCCTTCGTGTACATCGCCGGGCAATCCGCCGCCTATTTGTGGTCGAACACCACCGATCAGGGCTGAAAGCGCTCACCGCAGGAATAAGCTAGGTTCGGGAGCGGTTGTCCGAAGCACAATGAAAGCACTCTGGAACGGGGCCACCCTGGCCGAGAGCGACAAGACGATCGTGGTCGAAGGCAATCACTACTTCCCTCCGGACGCCGTGAACCGGGTGCTCTTTCAGCCCAGCGACACCCACACGACCTGCCACTGGAAGGGCGAGGCGAGTTACTACACGGTCGCGGTCGACGGCAAGACCAATCCGGATGCAGCCTGGTACTACTCGGACCCCAAGCCTGAGGCCGCTGAGATCAAGGACTACGTTGCCTTCTGGCACGGCGTGAAAGTCGAAGACTAATCACAGCCTGTTGACAGCCGGTTGAGGCCGGTACCAGCGGGTCGCCTTCGAGGCCGACCTGCCGCGGATTGAGACGGTGGGAGCATCGGCGGCGGCGACCTGCAATCGGACGACGGGAACGGGATGCACGCTGATCCCGATCACCGATGATCAGAACGCGAACGGCAGCTACACCACGCCGGCCAACTTCTATCCGTACTTCACCGCGGCAGCAGCTGGCGATTCGTGCCAGTGGATGTTCGGCGCCAACATCCCTGGGCTCACAACCAACGACTTCGGCAAAAATGCCCAGTACGGCCCCCTGTTGAAGCTGGTCTACCCGGCGAGCGGCGGCCATGGAGCCACGATCTCGCGCTACAACGACTTCCGCGGGATTCTGGCGAACGTCCCGTGCGCGGGCCAGTCAGAAAACGGCGGCGGTGGTAACGGCGGCGGCGGCGGCGGCAACTAACGCCTGACCGATCGAACGAGAGAGGGTCGTCCCAAGGGACGGCCCTCTTTTCTTTATCCTTCGATGCATCAAGGGCCAGCAACCCACCGTCGTCTTTTTTCCTGAGGGCGCGTACGGCCCGACCAACAACTGCGTCGGTATCGGCTCGGTCTTACAGGGCCGCGGGGCGCGTGTGGTCTTCGTGATCGAGGAATCCTTCAAGGGCACCCTGGCGGCGAAGGGCTTCGAGGAGCAGTTGATGCGCCTCAAGCCCAAACCGGCGATGGAAGAGGCGCCCGGCCAGTTCTGGAAGGACTTCATCCGCGACACCGCGCCAGAATTCCGGAAGTCAACCATCGAACAAGTCGAGACCTTGATCAAGCCGATCTGGAGCGAGCTGATCGACGGATCGATGTACGTGAACGACCGACTCGCAGCGATCTTCCAGGACGTTCAGCCCGACGTCATCGTCCAGGACAATGTCGTGGCCTTCCCCGCAGTACTGACCGCCGGCGTGCCGTGGGTGCGGATCGTCTCGTGCAACCCGCTCGAGGTCCGAGACTCCGCGCTGCCACCCGCTTTTTCCGGCCTACCGACCGGAGACTCGCGTGATTGGGATGGGTTTCGCCGGGCCTACGCCGAAACGCATGCCGAGCTGCACAACGCTTTCGGTCGCTTCACCAGCGAGCAGGGCTGCCCGCCGCTCCCCGTGGGCGAGTTTATGTACGAATCGCCATTCCTCAACCTCTATAACTATCCCGACGAGCTCGACTACCGGCGGTCAAGCCCGCTGAATCCCACCTGGCAGCAGCTCGAGTCGTGCGTGCGAACGACCGACGCGCCGTTTGAGCTCCCGCTATCTGTCCGCGGCGCCGGCAAGTTGATCTATCTGAGCCTGGGAAGCCTGGGCTCAGCCGACATCGAATTGATGGGACGCCTGATCGACATCCTCGGCCGTACCGACCACCGCATCATCGTCAGCATGGGACCGCAGCTTCAGGAGCTCCGCCTGCATGAGAACATGGTCGGTGAGGAGTTCCTGCCACAAACCTCAGTGCTTCCCCTGGTCGATCTCGTCATCACGCATGGTGGGAACAACACGGTCACCGAGTGCATGTATTTCGGCAAACCGATGATCGTCCTGCCGCTGTTCTGGGACCAGCACGACAACGCCCAGCGCGTGCACGAGACGGGCTTTGGCGTCCGCCTGAACCCCTACCGGTTTGCGGACGAGCAGCTGCTCGGCTGGATCGACCGCCTGTCTGCCGATGCTGAGCTCCGAGACCGGCTCGCCGGCGTCGCCCGTCGACTGCAGGCGGCACCCGGGACGATCCGGGCGGCCGAGCGGATCGAGAGCCTGACGCGCAGCCAGTCAACCATCCCAGCCAGCGCGTAACGGCCCTGACTCCGCTCACCGCCACCTACCGCGAGGAACCTTACTGGTGGCGTGACGCGCCGTGGCTGCGCGATGCGCCACAGCTGACTCCCTTCCCGACCGAGGTGGATGCCGTGATTGTGGGCGGTGGCTACACCGGCATGATGGCCGCGGCCAGGCTGGCGTGGCGCGGCCGGTCGGTTGCCTTGCTCGAGAAGCACGAGCTTGGGTGGGGTGCCAGCAGCCGGAATGGCGGCATGGTCCACCCCGGCTTCAAGCTAGACCTCGCCACCTTGCTCAAACGCGACCCCGAGCGCGGCCGCGAGCGCTACCAGGCTTCGCTCGATGCTTTCGCGCTTGTCGAGGAGACGATTCGCGTCAACCAGATCGATTGCGACTACGCCCGGACCGGCCACCTCGAACTGGCCCACAAGGCTTCGCACGTGCAGCATCTCGAAGATTCGGCGCACCTCCTCAACCGGCAGTTCGGGGTCGCCGCTCGCGTTATCCCCCGCGTGGAGCTCGCCTCCGAGGTCGGCACCTCCCTCTACCATGGCGCGCTGCTGTACGAGCGCAGCGGGGGCCTGCAGCCGGCCAAGTACTTTTACGGACTCACACGAATGGCTCGCGATCGCGGTGCGCACCTTCATGACCACGCGCCGGCAACTGGCATCGAGGCTCGGCGTCGCGGCGGTTTCACGGTCAAAACGCCCCGCGGAGTCATTCAAACGCGCGACGTCCTGGTGGCAACCAACGGCTACAGCGATCGACTGTTTCCGTGGCTGCGGCGTCGGGTCATTCCGATCGGCAGCTACATCATCGCCACCGAGCCGCTGGCTGCCGACCTGGCGCACAGTGCGATCCCGAACCGGCGGATGCTCTTCGACTCGAAAAACTTCCTCTATTACTGGCGGCTCAGCGCCGACAACCGGATGCTCTTCGGCGGCCGGGCGAGCTTCGCCCCCACCACCATCGCGAAGGCACGTGACTGGCTCTATGCGGCGATGGTCCGTGTCCACCCACAGCTCGCCGGGGTCCAGGTCGAGCATGCGTGGGGCGGCCAGGTTGGATTCACCCTCGACCGCATGCCGCACGTCGGCCGCGCTAAAGGCATCACGTATGCGCTCGGCTACTGCGGCACCGGCGTCGCGATGTCGACTTATTTCGGCCAGCTCGCGGGGGACTGGATTGCGGGCGGGGAGCTGCCGGCCTGCTGGCAGCGCCCATTCCCGTCGGTGCCTCTGTACCGTGAGGAGCCCTGGTTCTTACCCGCGGTGGGCTGGTACTACGGGGCGCTAGACCGGCTCTGACGAGGCAGCGGCGCGCAGCTTGAAGCGCTGCGTCTTGCCGGTCGCCGTCTTCGGCAGGGTCTCCACGAACTCGACCCAGCGGGGGCGTTTGTACTCGGCGATCTTCGAGCGAACAAAATCCTGCAGCTCGCGCCCCAGCTCGACGGACGGGACCTGCCCAGCCGCCAGCACCACGTAGGCCATCGGTTTCTCCAGGTCATCGGCATCCCGCCGTCCGATGACGCCGGCCTCCTGCACAGCCGGGTGTTCAACCAGGGTGTTCTCGATCTCGACGGGGCTCACCCAGATGCCGCCGACCTTCAGCATGTCATCGGCACGCCCCGCGTACCAGTAGTAACCATCGGCGTCGCGCGAGAACTTGTCGCCGGTGCGGATCCAGTGGCCCTCGATCGTGTCCTTAGTCCGCTCGTGTTTGTTCCAGTAATAGGCGCAGGTGCTATCGCCCTTGATCAACAGGTTTCCAACGATCCCGTCCTCGACGTCATTTCCGACGTCGTCAACGATGCGGGCTTGATAGCCCGGCACCAGCTCGCCGGCTGAGCCGGGACGGACGCGACCCGATCGGTTGGAGATAAAGATGTGGAGGATCTCGGTGCTGCCGATACCGTCAAGGACCTCCACGCCGAATCGATCCTTGAAGCGCTCGTAGAGAGCCTTCGGCAGCGCTTCCCCCGCCGACACGGCCTGGCGGATGCTGGATAAGTCGAAGTCCGCCCCTTCTCGTTTGTGCGCGAGTAGCTGCCCATAGTTGGTCGGAACGGAAAAGAAGAGTGTGGGCTTGAAGCGCTCGATTTGAGCGTGGACATTCGGCGGGGTGGGTGGCCCCGGCCAGAGAATGGTCGTGGCGCCGACGGCGAACGGGAAGGTCAGCGCGTTGCCAAGGCCGTAGGCGAAGAAGAGCTTCGCGACCGAGAAGGTGCGGTCTGCCGGGGTCATCCCAAGGATTCCCTGGGCATAGCACGCGACCGTGACGACGATGTCGTGATGCAGGTGCACCGCGCCTTTTGGGAAGCCGGTGGTGCCCGAGGAGTAGAGCCAGAAAGCCGCGTCATCCTTACTGGTGTCCTCCACCTCGAGCGTTGGAGGCGCCGTAAGCAGCTGATCGATCCCGCGCATCTCACCGGACGCGGCGCCATCTACCACGACGTGTTGAAGGTGCGGAAGCTCATTCCGCGGAATCGCCGCCAGCTGCGGCAGCAGAGCCTCGTTAACGATCGCGACCCTGGCGCGCGAGTCGTTGAGCATGTACTGGTAGTCCTGACTCTTCAACAGCGTGTTGGTCGGAATCGGGACAGCCCCGATTTTCTGCGCGCCGAAGAAGCTATAGACAAATGCCGGCGTGTCGTGCAGCAGCAGCATGACCCGGTCTTCCCGACGAACGCCCATTGAGCGCAGGCCATTTGCCAGCCGGTTCGATTGCTCCGCCACCTGGGCATAGGTGATCGACTCGTTCCCGCAGAGGATGGCCGTCCGCCCGCCACGCCCCTCACGGACGTGACGGTCGACCAGGTAATCGGCGATGTTGAAGCGATCCGGAAGACTGACGACCGGCCCCGACGCTGCCTGGCGCTCGGTCGCTAAGGCCATGTGCCAAGTTTATGTCGAAGGGTCGGGGCTTTAGCGCTCCCCGCCCTTCCTGCCGATCTTCGCCATATGACCACGGTCACGGCTGACCGCCACGCCACCCTTCTGGCCTGCCCGACGGGCCTCGGTCCGGGAAAATTCGTGCGCTGTCCCCCGCTTGTGAGCGGCACGTCCGCCCTGAGCGGCAATCTCTCGCTGGCGCTGCTCACTCATGCCTGCAAAGCCGCGGCCAGCCGCCTTCCGCGACCGCGTGCGTGAGACCTTCGAGCGGGACTTTGTTGACGGTGACTTGCTCGAGCTCGCCCGCTTCGACTTCGTTTCGCCCTTCTCGCGCCCCGACCTCTTGGCACTCTGTTTAATCTGTTCGTACTGTCGCGCTCGCTTCGGACTGGCACCGCGTGGCATATGACTTCCTCCCTTGCCGAACGCTATACGCCTCTCGGATCTTGTTAGTGTCGAGTACGTAAAACCTGATATTAACAGTGTAGCATGTCAACCCTGATCCTGTTGGCCAGACCCGTGGCTGGCGGCTGTTCTCGAAGCGCCGCTAGCCGAGTTCGCCGCTGGTGGCGACCGCCTTCCAGCGGCCCACATAGGGTGCATCCTGGTGGGCCTGGAGGATCAATCCCGACAGCTGGAACCCACTTTCGGTGCGAGTGGCGACGAAGCGCTCCATGCTCGGTGCGATCAGGCCCTGCCACAGAATCCACCGCCGTTTGCCCATCGGGCGATTATCGGTAAAATCAGCCGGTCGGGCAGATACCGAAGCGGTCAAACGGAACTGACTGTAGATCAGTTGGCCTAGCGCCTTCGGGGGTTCGAATCCTCCTCTGCCCAATACCAGAGCCCACATAGCTCAGGTGGTAGAGCGTCGCCTTGGTAAGGCGAAGGTCGTCGGTTCAACCCCGACTGTGGGCTCCAATTCTCGTCCAGGCGCTCGGCTCAGCCCTGGGAGATCCGCTTAAGCGCTATGTTTGTGCGCCACCCGGCAATGATGCCGAGGGCGATGCCGGCAAGCCCGCCGATGAGGCCCGCGACCGACGACATGTCTAAATGCACCAAACTAGCCACGACATAGGACAGGGCGAGGGCCAGGCCAAAGACATTCACGCCGATCGTATAGGCCAACAGCAACCTGAGGAAAGGCGAGCGAAAAGGGCGACTACCTTCTGTTGGATGCATGCACTCAGGCGGGTGGCGGCGTGCCTCCGGTGACGCTGAACACGATGATCTCGCTGAACGTATCGCCGTCGACCTGCAGGCCGTAGCAGCCAGGCGCGCCAGACACAACAGCGTCCGTTTGTCGCCATTGCCCCGGCGAGCCGGGGGCGATGGTGATGTTGCCGTCTCCCTGTTGGCCGCGGAATGGCATGCCGTTGCTGCCATCTAACTGATGCCCTCTCACGACAACCTTTCCTGAGTAAGCCGGCGACACGAGGATGAGCGCGTAGACGCCGGAGAACCATTGAGTCTGGCCAGAGAGAAATACCGGTCCGGGCCCGAAACCGTAGCCTGGCAGCTTGCTTCCAGGTTGAGTGGCGAAGTCTTGCTGAGCCGAAACTGGACAGGTACTGCCTGACTGGAGAACCGGCAACTTCAGCGCCGTTTGAGAACTTGCTGTGGCCCTGGCGTTCGAGTGATCCTCGGCTTGAGGTGAGGCGACACACCCGACGAGGGCCATGGCTAAGGCGAACATCAGTCCTGCCCGACGCAATGTGAGCTTCAGGAACGTTGCCCCCAAGTCTGCAAGCGTAGAGGAATAGGATGGTGGGTGCGGCTTCCGGCCCACACGCCCCCCGTGGAGAGCCGGGGGCCGCGCTCTTATATGGCCGCGGCAAAGAAAGCCCCCAGGAAAGCACCGACCAAAGCGACGCGCTCGCGGCGGCCCGCCGCGGCCCGCGGGCCGGAGCCCGGGGAAAGCGTCATGGACGCCACCGGTAAAGACATTTCCGAGTTGGTCGCCCACGTCCAAAAGCAAGGGGGAGCAGTGGTGGGCGCCTATCGCGACCCATTCGCCGGCCAGACACTCGTCCTGGCATCACTTCCCTTGAAGAAGGTCGCGGCGACGCCCTTTCAACGCGACCTGTCGAAGACGCATGCCACGCGCCTGGCCGATGCCATCGGGGCCGCGGGCCTGTTTCTCGATCCGGTGATCGCGGTACCGTCCCGCGATGGCTTCTGGTCGCCCAACGGGCGTCATCGGTTGGAGGCAGCGCGACGCCTTGGGATGCGCTCGGTTACCGCCCTTCTGGTGCCCGACGAGAAGCTAGCCTTCCGCATCCTGGCGTTGAATACGGAGAAGGCGCACAACCTCCGTGACCGCAGCCTCGAGGTCATTCGCATGGCGCGCCAGCTCGCCAAAGACCAACCGCGCTCGAAGGAGAGCGAGCATGCGGTCACCTTCGAATCGCCGGCCTTTATGACGCTCGGCCCGGCCTACGAGCAGCGATCGCGCTTTGCCGGTTCCTCCTATCAGTCCGTCCTCAACAAGGTGGATCGCTTCCTCGACAGCACGCTGCCCGCGGCGCTGCGTCAACGCGAGCAGTGGGCGGTGCGGATCATGGACATCGACGATCGAGTCGCCGCCCACGTCAAGACGATGCAGGCGATGGGAATGAAGAGCCCATACCTCCGGGCGGTCGTCGTCGCCCGGATCAACCCGGTCCGCTTCGTGCCGCCCTCCCGCAAGAAGGATGCCGCGCCACCAATGTCGATGGCCGAAGCCCTGACCAAGATGGCCGCCAGCGTCCGGAAGTTCGATCCGAAGTCGGTCCGCCCAGGTGACCTGGCCCTGGTTGCGGCGATCGCCCCCGCCGAGTCCTAACGATTCGATAAACATTCGATAGCCCGACCGGCCCACCGTCGAGTACGCTGGTGTCAAGGAAGATGCGGCGAGGGCCCCTACTCGTAATCCCGGCGCTTTTACTCGCCGCCGTTAGCGCCCACCCGCAACTGCCCGCAACGACAGCAGTTAGCCGGCCAGCCCAAGCCCTGAGTGACTATCCGCTGTTGTCGGCGCGGCAAGAGGAGATCAAGCTTCCCGCCGTGGTCGCGCCCACCCCCGCACCGCGAGTCGTCCTCGGCGCGGAGACGACCCGCCCACTGGTCGCCTTGACCTTCGACCTCGACATGACTCCGGACATGGCGGCGGCGGCCCGCGCCGGGTTCCGCTGGATCAACACCGATGGGACCAGCTACCTGGAATCGACCAATGTCCACGCCACCCTCTTCATGACCGGTATGTGGGCCGAGGTCTACCCGGCCGAGGCGCGCCGGCTGGCGGCGAACCCGAACTTTGAGATCGGCAACCACAGCTACTCGCATCCTGCCTTTCACAGTCCCTGTTACCAGCTGTGGTCGGTCAGCCGCACGGCCCAGCCCAGCCAGGTTCAACGTGCCCAGCAGGCGATCGAGCGGGTGACCGGCCTGACGCCGAAATATTTCCGGTTTCCCGGCGGTTGCTACGACCGTTCGGCGCTCGACATCGTACATGCGGCCGGCCTTATCCCGGTGCAGTGGAACGTCAACTCAATCGACGCCTTCAATGCGTACCCGCAGCAGATCGTCGCGACCGTTCTGGCGGGCGTCAAGCCGGGATCGATCGTCGTGATGCACCTGATGCGCGGTAACGCGCCCTCCAGCGCGGCGGCGCTCCGCGTGATCATCCCGGCCCTGCAGCGTCGCGGCTATGAGTTCGTCACCGTGAGCGAGTTGCTGGCGGCCGGCCCCGCCATTGAGCCGACCGATCCCCGGGAGGTTGTCGAGGCAGCGCCGGCTCGGCCCCAGCCGGCGCGGTGGTGCGGTTGGGTCACCGGATCCAAGGGCCGCGTCTACATCTGCCGCTAACCGCTGGGGTAAAACGGCCTCTACGCGCTAGCCTGAAACCTATATGTTCCGCCTTCTGGCCGCTCTCGATGCGTGGGATCGACGGCTGTTCGATCGCCTGACCGGGCGGGAGCGGCGCGTTATCGATCGCGGTCTCGAGCGACTGAGCAGCAGCGCGGACCGATCGGTCCTCTGGTTTGCGATCGCCGCGCTGATCGCGATCCTCGGGGGCCGTCGAGGCCGGCACTCGGCGTTTCGCGGAGTGCTGTCGATCGCGATCACGTCGACCCTCGTCAACCTTCCACTGAAATACCTCGCCCGCCGCCGCCGTCCAACGATGCGGCGGGGCGACCNGCC
>JGI12635J15846_10002098_pt1 | contig 17455 bp, 20 predicted proteins | sample BlaSpr_A8_OM2_M2_FD_15846 | JGI IMG/M metagenome (IMG submission 15846) | reverse complement strand
TAATCAGCATGACGTTGGCTCCTCTCACGAGCCTTGGTCTTGTTTCATCGCATACCAATCTACTCGCGACGGGCCAACGTCGTTATGCAATCAAGCGAAGAATCAGATTCGCGAACGCGAAGCTGATTCGCAGTCGAAGGATCCCTATGGCCTGAAAACGTCCCGAGCACTGCGAGGAAAGTCAGCATAGGGTAGGGATCCTTCGACTCCGCTCAGGATGACAATCTAGCTCTTACGCCCTCGATAAATACACGCCCTCTGCCGTGTCTACTTTGATCTTCTCCCCTTCATTGATAAAGGGAGGAACCTGGACCACCAATCCAGTCTCAGTTTTCGCGGCTTTTGTCACGCTCGAGGCGGTTGCACTCTTTAGTCCGGGCTCAGTTTCAACCACGGTGAGTTCTACCGTCTGCGGCAACTCAATGCCTACCGCCTTGCCGTCAAAGAACTCGACTTTGATTTCGAGATTGGCGATCAGGTAATCCACGGCATCACCCAGAACTTCTTTGGTCAGGTGAGTCTGCTCGTAATTTGCCGTATCCATGAAGTAGTAGCTGTCGCCGTCGGCATAAAGGAACTGCATGTCTACCTCATCCACGTTGACCTTCTCGATCGGGTCGGGCGAGCGGAAGCGGTGCTCGAACATGGCGCCAGTGCGAAGGTTCCGCAGTTTGGCCTGGATGAAGGCGCGCAGGTTGCCGGGCGTGCGGTGCTCGACGCTAAATACAGAGTGCAGATCATTATTGTGCTTGATGATCATGCCAGGACGCAGTTGAGTGGCAGGGATCGACATTGCTTGGAACTATCTCCTTCAAAATAAGCGCGGTTTGCTGAACTGGCGGAAGGCGGGGCAGGCCACATTTTCCGCCGCATTAAGGGCTAAAAAGTTATTTTACACTCCGCAAGTCGGAAAAGAAAACCTTCCCAAAGCAGCACTCATCGTAATTGGGACCACATTCGTTGCAACCTGGATCGGCCCCATCCTCCTCCGCCGAGGACTAGAATTGCCGTAGATCAGAAAAAAACTGACGTGGAAGCCTGTTCGGCTTTTACGGCTTATGAAACGAGGTCAAAATCATGACTACTGGACGTTATGAATCTTCTGAAGGTAATAGCGTGGGAACGGCCATCACATTTCTTTTGATTGGACTGGGCGCGGGAGCTCTTGTAGCGCTCGCACTGGCTCCGAAAACCGGCAAGCAATTCCGTAAAGACCTGAAACGGGGCTACAACGACGCCAAGGAAACTCTCGAAGACTGGACAGAAGAAGCCAAAGACCGAGTTCGCGACGTCAAGGATCGCGCCCGCGAGGTAGCCGAGCGTGGCGCCAATTTTGCAGACGACCTGAGGGAGAAGGTTGAACCACTGCGGCGCGTCATTAGCCGCGGTTGAAACCACGGGTCTCTGTGGCCTCTTGGCGCTCACCCGCCAGCTGAAATTTCGCGCCAGAGGCTAGCTCAAGAGCCTAACGCCAGAGCCTAACGGAAGATTGCCGCGAAGAATCCTCTGATTCGTCGCAGAAATCTGTGGTGCTCTGAGCTTGCGGGCGGGTTCTGCGCGGGCGGCGGTTGCACTTGTGCGGCGAGCGGAGCGTGCCTTTCCGAAGATTCCAGCACGGGGAGTGTAGCTGCCGCGTCGGCAGGGTTCGGATCAGGCGAGTCCGGCGTGCGACTTTTTCCACAGAAAACGAATGGCGCGTCCACGCTGATGTGAATGTCGTCTGCCTGTGATGGGGGCAATGGTTTCGTTTCTGGACCGTTCGATAGCATTTGCGGCGACTCGCTTTTCGCCGAATTGCTTTCGGTCACCGGAGCACTCTCTGCTACCTGGCTGCCCGGCGCCAGGGTAATACTTGCAGTCGAGTCAGAATCCGGAACAACTCGGTTGAGCTTTTCATCGGCTTTCATCACGGGAACCGGCGGCGGGCAACCGCATTCCAGTGGAACCTCCGAGTCGACCTTATCGATGCGCCCGGTGTGAAATACGGCCTGCTCGGTTGGTTTTATCTGGTAAGTCCGGTCTCCGATCAGTTCCGAAACCAGCGCCGACGAGGCGTTTCCCATCAAACCACGCACGCAGGTATTTCCGTGGGAGTCGGAACTGATGGCGTAATGAAACTCTCCGGGTCCCGTAAACGAAATGCGGAAATCCGGGGTGAGTACAGTATCCGCCGAAGCATCGAGCGAGTAGTGCATCTCGAGCGCGCCGGTGCTCATGCCCAACATCAAGTCTTTAGCATTTTTCGAAGGTGTCAGGGAAAGCGTCGTACCGGGGCAAACGTGTACTTCGCCTCCTCTTGCCAAATGCAACACCGCAGTTTCGCTTCCTGCAGTCAGGGACGACCCGGCGGCGAACCGGCGTCCCGCCAATACGACATCGCCCACACCGCCCGTGACGGGAACCATTGCAGGTGCAGCCGCTGGCGTTAATGANAGAACCTGCGGGGGCTGGAACGGCATTTTCTTTCCTGCGTTTGGATCTTCGGGAGGCTTCAGTCTGACCATAAGACGGTTGCCCGCCGCATCCCATGTGTAGCCGTAGGGAACGAGAAGGTCCAGAACGATTCTCATGACTGGAGGGTCCCTCTGGAACTGCTCGGTCCGAATCGTGAGAATGTTTTCTTGCAGCACCGGGATGCGCTTGCGCGGCAGTCCAAAACGCGCGTTCGAGAGGTCAATGACCAGCCGCGGGGGCGAATCCAGCATTTGAATTGTGGGTATTACGGGATGAGTGGAAACCACTTCTATTGCCGGAACGCCCCTCTCGTGGACCACACGGACACTGGTAACAACCGCGGCTTCAGCGATACCGGGTTTCTCAGTAACGTTCCCACCCTGCGAAAAGCTGCCTACGACCAGGAACACTACCAGCGGCATTGCAGCGACAAATTGAGTGCGCAATCGCGACAAAGAAATCCCCTCAGGATAATCGGAGCCTCTGAAGGAACCTTACCACTTGTCTGCAAGGGAAAGAAGGGCGGCAACGGTGGGTGCTACTGAAAGGTTATGTGCTGCATGCTTCAGCTCTCGGGCAAGAATTCGTATTCTTCAATCACGGCGGCCACCGCGATTTTCCCAACGTCCGTTGAATTCTCGATTCGCACCACCTGCCCCTTGCATTGCACGCGAATGCTTTCGGTCAACGTGATTTCGGGCGGCAGAGTGAGCGTGAAGCCGATAGGCGATCCGCTCGCGATGGGAGAATCCAGGTAAAGGCAAATGCCGCGTGCGCTAACATCGCGAAGTTGCGCCGATTCACTGTGGTTCGAGTTGTCGCCGCGATTGACATCTACGGGAATACGAAGCGCAAAGCGTCGTGCAGCCCTTTTTTCCTGCTGGGCTTCTGCCATCCGTTACTCCAAGCCAACAAAATAGCGATTCTTTTACAAGTAAAGGATGTGTTGTAAGAGCAATACCGTCAATACCACTATTGGGGGGGCGGATGGCCCGTTCCGGCGAGTCCCTGAGTGTAAACTTGCAGAAGGATCCCCGGTGGTCTTCATTCTCGACAACTACGATTCGTTTACCTACAACCTGGTTCAATATTGCGGAGAGCTGGGGGCTACAGTAGTGGTGCGCCGCAATGATCAGGTGTCAGTCGCAGGGGTTGAAGATATGCGACCGGACCGCATCCTGGTGTCGCCTGGCCCGTGCACGCCACAAGACGCCGGCATCAGCATCGATCTCATTCGGCACTTCGCCGGCAAAGTTCCTATTCTCGGCGTCTGCCTTGGACATCAGGCCATCGGCGAGGCGTTCGGCGGCCGGGTGGTGCGTGCTCCCCATCTGATGCACGGCAAAACCAGCGCAATCACACACGATAACAAGAGCATTTTTCACGGCCTGCCCACACCGATGACGGCGACCCGATACCACTCGCTGATCGTGGAAGAAAAAGATCTGCCAGCCGAGCTTGAAGTGAGCGCATGGACCACCGAGAAAGACGGAACCCGCACCATCATGGGCCTTCGCCACAAAAAGTTTGCGGTCGAAGGAGTACAGTTTCATCCCGAGAGCGTGCTGACGGATGCTGGGAAGATGCTGGTAGGCAATTTCTTAGGTCCGCAAGCCACTGGTCACTGACCACCGCCTCTAGCCATTTCCACCGCCCGCAGCAGCGCTTGTGCTTTATTCATCGACTCTTCGAACTCACGCTCCGGGTCGGAATCCGCTACGATTCCCGCTCCCGCTTGCAAATAAGCGCGCTTGCCCTGCATCAGCATGGTGCGAATACCGATGCAGGAATCTAGATTCCCCGCGAAGTCGGCGTAGAAAACGGACCCGCCATAGATGCCACGGCGCACTGGCTCCAGTTCTTCGATGATCTGCATGGCGCGGACTTTCGGTGCGCCGCTCAAGGTGCCGGCGGGAAAACATGCGGCGAAGGCGTCGAGCGCGCCGAGATCCTTGCGCAGCGTGCCTTCCAGTGCTGAAACCAGGTGCATCACGTGAGAGTAACGTTCCACATACATCAGATCTTTCACTTTCACTGAACCATATTCACTGACGCGCCCCAGATCATTGCGCCCCAGATCAACCAGCATGACGTGCTCGGCGCGCTCTTTTTCGTCGTTGCGCATCTTTTCTTCGAGGAGCAAGTCTTCCGCCTCGTCGCGCCCGCGCGGGTGAGTACCCGCAATCGGGCGATACTCCAGCTTGCGTCCAGTCACACGCACCAGCATCTCCGGTGAAGAGCCGAGAATCTGCGTTTCGCCCATCCGCAAGAAATAAAGATACGGAGAGGGATTCACTTGGCGCAGGGCGCGGTAAAGATCGAAGGGGTCAATTCCTGGAATGAAGTCGAGGCGCTGCGAAAGGACCACCTGAAAAATATCTCCCGCCGCAACATATTCTTTACAGCGCACCACGCCGCGCAAGAATTTTGCGCGTGCGGTGCCAGCATGCACCTTGAGTTTCCCTGACTTGGGCTTCGGGGACTTGCGCCACATTGCCGGGCGCAATCCACCAGCTAGCTTTCTTTCGAGAGCTTCAATATCCCGCACTGCCCGGTCATAGGCGTCCCGCGGAGTCTCCCGCGAAACATCCGCCGCAGCCATGATGTGAATTTGGTGGCGCAAATGATCAAAAGCCAGCAGGCGGTCGAAGAACATCAATTCGCAATCGGGTAAAGACAGATCGTCTTTGGCGCGCTCACCAATTTTTTCCAGTTGCCGCACGGCGTCGTAGGAAAAATAGCCGACGGCCCCGGCGGTGAACGGTGGCAGGCCGGGGATTGTGGCAGGGCGGTGCTCGCTTAGCAAAAGTTTCACGAATTCAAACACGCTGCCCTCATGGCGTTCGCGATGCCGTCCACGTTCGATCTCAATCACGGAACCGCGGGCGCGCAGCCGCATGTAGGGCCGCACTCCCAGAAAGGTGTAGCGGCCAATCTGCTCGCCGCGCTCGTTCGACTCCAGCAGAAACGCGTGCGGCTCTTTTTCAGCAATAGCCAGAAACGCCGAGACGGGCGTAAGCAGATCGGCGCTCACCGACTTCACCACTGGCACCAGCGTCGCCGACCGCGCCAGCCGCAGAAATTCTTTGAACTCGGGGATCATCATGAAATGAAGACGGCCGGATTTAACCGGCTAGCGGTTCATTATAGGCGAGCGCTTGCGGGGGATTCCCTTAAGGGCCTAACGTGGGACAGAATCCGTGTTCCTATTCGTTCGATCCCGGACAAGTCGGAGATAAGTGAGGGGCTGCCTCCTGCGGCACTGCTCCTCAAACCAAAATTAACTCCATGTACACATCCGCTCGCGCATATTGGGAGCGAACTATGCGGTCCTCAGGAATGTGCTTGAATCCCATGGATTCATACAGCCGAATCGCGGGCGTCAGCACGTGGTTGGTTTCCAGATAAAGCCTGTGCGCGCCGGCTTTTCGCGCCTCTTCGATGCCTGCATGAAGCAGCCTGCGTCCGATTCCGGCTCCCTGGTACGACGGCTCGACAGCCATTTTGGCCACCTCACATTCTTTGCCGTTCAGGCGAATCAGGGCGCAGCAGCCGATGCATCGTTCACCGGCGGTGGCGAAGAAAATTCTGCCACCCGAGTCCAGAATGGTTCTCCGCGGATCGGCCAAAACGCTCTCTTCCTTTGGCTCGATCCGGAAGAATCGGGTGATCCATTCTTCATTGAGCCTTCGGAATGCGGCAGCATCCCCTGGCTGAAACTGGCGGATGGCAATTTGGGCAATCCGCCGGGGGCTGTTTCTTGGCGAAGGTCATAGACGTACTCCTCTTCGATCATTTGACACCTAAAATCTGGAATAGTTACGTTCTCGCCCCGCCGGATCGGCGCCCTTGCGAAATAGTCGCCCGTGAACCAATGCGACAATTGACTCACGTCTCCTTTAGTCTGAAGATAGTAGAGACAATAGCAAACAGCTGGGGCGCTGTGCAGGTAGCAAGCCTATGCGGATTAAGTTCTGGGGCGTGCGCGGTTCTACGCCGACTCCACAACCCGAGAACATGCGCTATGGAGGCAACACCTCCTGCGTGGAAGTGCGCTTCGGCGACCGCATTTATATCTTCGATTGCGGCACTGGCTTTCGCGTGCTGGGCCAGCAGCTGCAAAGTGAATTCGGCGAGAAGCCCTTCTCTGCGCACGTCTTCGTTTCGCACTTTCATTGGGACCACATTCAGGGCATGCCATTCTTTCGTCCGCTGTATGAGAATGCCGACAACAGATTTCTGTTTCAGTGCTCGACTCGAACCCGCAGTCTCAAGCAAGTGCTGGCCGATCAGATGGCCGCGCCCTATTTCCCCGTAAAAATCGATGAGATGAAAGCCAAGCGCGATTTTTATGACATCGAGAGCGGTCGCGTTACGCTGGAGGATGGGATTCAACTACAGACGGCATGGCTCAACCATCCGCAGGGATGCATGGGCTTCCGCCTGGAAACGAAAGATGGGATTTTCGTTTACGCCACGGACAACGAGCCTGGCGACGCGGGCTTCGATAAAGCCGTGCGCAAGCTGGCCGAGGGCGCGGATGTGCTTGTCTACGACGCGCAGTACTTGCCTGAAGAATACGAAGCCCGCCGACGTGGCTGGGGACACAGCCACTGGCGCGAGGCAGTCAATGTCGTGATGGAGAGCGGCGCGAAAGAGTTGGTGCTCTTTCACCATGACCCCGAGCACACCGACGCGGTAATCGACAAGGTCGTGCACGAAGCGCGCAATTACTACCCAAAGGTGAGGGCCGCGTCCGAGGGGATGGAGATTAACTTGGACGGCAAGAAGCGCTAACCCTCATCAGTCGAACCTGATTCGGCTTGCGCAACATCGGTGTGAGAAAAGTCTGCGCCTTTGTAGAGCAACTCTTCTCCAAGGCTGCGGGCCAGAGCATAGCTAAAGCAGTCGCCAAAATTCAGTTGAGCGGAGTGGCCCTTGCCCTTGCCGTAGCGCCGCCAGGCGGTGCGCGCGATCCGCACCTGCTCGATGGTCACCGGCGCAACCTCTATCTGAGCGCGAGCCAAAAACAAGTCCAGTTGCTCGCCGCCTCGTTCTCCGGACTTGCCTTCGAGCACGATTGCCGTTTCGAGAACGCTTGCGGCGGATATTCGCCGGGAGCCAGCGGCAGTCAAGCGACTCAACAGGCTTTCGGCTCCCGATTCTTGTCGGAGGATAGCCACGAGGGCTGAAGTGTCAATGACCATTTATTTCGGTAGTCCATGCTCGTCATAGCCAATAATCTCATCCGGGGTGCGGCGATCAAGCTCGGGCAGAGCGGCAGAGCGGCGCGCAATCGCTGTCAGGTCATCGAGCAATCGCTCCCGCTGGCGCGCGGCGCGTATACGCTGGTGCCGCTCGCGCAGAGCCTGCAAGATCGTCTCCGTCAGACCTTCGCCCGTCAGGCGAGAAAGCGTGCGGGCCAGACGCTCGACTTCGGAGTTGCGGATACTGAGGGGCATCCACGGATTATATACACACTTTACTTGTATATACAATGGGAAAACTATCTCGTAAACCTCTTTGTGAACTCGTTCGGAAGTAGCATTCCCAAGAGCTGTTTCATTATGGGATTCCNTTTAGCCCCCTCGCGCCTTGCTTCCCCACCATTCCGCCTCTTATACTCTGAAGGTTTGCCTGAATATTCCGGAAACTCGTTCCGGGCTCGGCAACATCTAGAATTGCAATCATTTCGGAGATCAAATTTATGAGTACCCTGACTACGCCGCCGCAGGTCGATAAGGAAAGCAATCCGTGGGAATCGCAACGGGCGCGTTTTGACCTGGCTGCGCAGAAGCTCAATCTTGATGAGGGATTGTGGCGGGTTCTGCGCTATCCCAACCGCGAGTTAACGGTCTACATCCCGGTGCAGATGGATGACGGACACCTCGAGGTATTCACCGGATTTCGCGTGCAGCACTCGATTGCGCGAGGCCCGGGCAAAGGCGGCATTCGCTACGCACCCGACGTCACGCTTGACGAAGTGCGCGCTCTGGCCAGCTGGATGACGTGGAAATGTGCCGTAGTGAATATTCCTTTCGGCGGCGCGAAAGGCGGCGTGATTTGCGATCCGCACAAGATGTCGATGGGCGAAATCGAGCGCATGACCCGCCGTTACACGTCCGAACTGATCGAATTCATTGGTCCCGAGAAAGACGTTCCTGCTCCGGACGTCAACACCAACGAACAAATCATGGCCTGGATGATGGACACTTACTCCATGCACATGCGGCAAACGGTAACGGCGTGCGTGACCGGAAAACCGATCAACATCGGCGGTTCCCGCGGGCGCCGTGAAGCGACCGGCCGCGGCGTGATGGCGGTATGCGACGAAGCCATCAAGAAACTTGGCCTGTCGCGCGAAAGCAGTCGCGTGATTGTGCAGGGCTTTGGCAATGTGGGCTCGAACGCCGCACAACTGATGTATCAGGGTGGATACAAAGTTATAGGCATCGCCGAGGTGGGTGGCGGCCTTTACAACAAGAATGGAATCGATTTAAACAAGCTGGTCGAGTTCCGGCAGAAAAATGGAACGGTGCATGGCTTTCCCGACGCGGAGAAATACGATCCCGCTGAGTTACTCACTACCGAGTGCGAAATTCTGATTCCCGCGGCGACCGAAAACGTGATCACTTCGCGCAACGTCGATCGCGTGAAATGCCGCATTCTGGCCGAGGGAGCAAATGGGCCGACGACTTCGGCTGCTGACGATGTCTTAACTGACAAAGGCGTCTTTGTCATTCCAGATATTCTGGCCAACGCCGGCGGCGTGACCACGTCTTACTTCGAATGGGTGCAGGACCGGCAGGGATACTTCTGGAAAGAGTCGGTGGTGAATGAGCAATTGCAGGAAATCATGGTCTCGTCTTTCGGAGACGTGGTCCGCTACGCCGAGACTCATAAGGTGAACAACCGCATTGCCGCCTACATGCTGGCCATCGATCGCGTGGCTTATACCATTCGCCAGCGCGGGATCTACGCCTAAGGAGAGTCTATGAAAATCAAGTTGCGGAAGCTGGCTGTAGGCAGTTTGGCGGTGCTGCTGGCATTCATTCTCTTTCATGCCGCGAGCGTTCCGCCAGCCACTGCACAGCCGAGTACCGCTGCGCCTGCCGACTCCGCCGATAAACTTGACCTGAACACTGCTACCAAAGACCAACTCAAAGCGTTGCCTGGCATCGGCGACGTCTACTCGCAGAAAATTATTGATGGCCGACCGTATCGAACCAAGCTCGACCTGGTACACAAAAAAATTATTCCCCAATCCACCTACGACAAGATCAAGGATCAAATCATAGCGAAGCAGCCCAAGCCCAGCGCAATGACGCAATCCGCACCGAAATAAAAGAACTTTTCATCAGCGGCTTAGCCAAAAGAAGGAGGGCCGCAGAGATGCATTTCGCACGATTGCGTTCCCTCTTACCGTGGAGGATAATCAAATTATCTTCCGGTCGCCTTCCGGAGAGCAGTTGAGCACCGTTGAACCTACCGAATTCCATCACGCTGATCCGCATCTGCAGCATTCCTCTGCTGATCTGGATCCTATCGTCCAATCATTTCAGCAGCGAACATGGCGCTAAAGAGCTGCTAGCATCGGCGATATTCATCGCGGCTTCCATGACCGATGGCATTGACGGCTACCTCGCCCGCAAGCGTGGACAAATCACGACCATGGGCATCCTGCTCGATCCCATGGCGGATAAGCTCCTGATCGCAGCCGCCTTCGTCACTTTGGTGCAGTTTAATCCCAGTCTTGTACCGGCCTGGATCGCAGTGATCATCATCGGCCGTGAGTTTCTGGTGAGCGGTCTGCGCTCCATCGCCGCTTCGGGCGGTTTCACCATCGAAGCCAGTGAACTGGGCAAGTTCAAAATGGTGGTGCAAATTGTTTCCGTGGTCGCGGTGATTCTAGACCATCGCTGGAAAGAATGGCCGGTCTACGGAAACATCGTTCTGCCCGTGCATTGGATCGCNTANGCNGCGATCTGGTTTGTGGTCTGCGTGTCTCTGATCTCGGCCATCGATTACTTCGCNGCATTCTGGTCGAAGATNGACCGGCGCGTTTCCAAGCGCCGCCGTCGCGCGTTCATTTTAAGCCGCCGCCAAAAGACGCGAACTGCTGCCCAGCCCACCGATGCCGATGTCGCCCCCACTGCATAATTCGTCGTCGGAGTTGGCGGCCTCGGAACTCAACCGAGCCGAAGGCGGCAACCCCGGAATTTGCAAGTCTTCCGAGCAGAATATTTCGACGCAGGAGTTCTCGCACGACGAACGTGCGCAATTGCTTCGTCTGGCGCACGATTCCATTTCTTCCGTTTTGGGAGGGGTTGATATTCCTTTCGAATCCCCTTCACCTCATCTGGCGGAACATCGTGGAGTATTCACTTCGCTGTATCTACGGGGAGAGTTGCGTGGGTGCGTCGGCTACGTTCTGCCCAACTTTCCGTTATATCGATCCGTCGCGGAAACGGCGCGTGCCGCGGCTTTTAGGGATAACCGCTTCGCGCCCGTCACCAGGGAGGAAGCCTCTCTCCTTGAGATCGAACTGAGCATTCTCTCGCCGCCGCAAACGATCCGCTCCGAAGAGATTGAGGTTGGACGCCATGGACTTCTTGTGAGCTGGCAAGGGCAACGCGGCCTGCTGCTCCCTCAGGTCCCTATCGAGCACGAATGGGACCGCGTAACATTTCTGGAACAAACTTGCCGTAAGGCTGGACTGCCTGCGGACGCATGGCGTAAAGGCGCGGTGGTTGAGGCCTTTACGGCTGAGGTATTCGGCGAAAAAAATGGACAGTGATCACAGGCCAGTGGCCAGCAACACGCAGTTGACAGCTTACTCGTTGACCTCCATTTGCTGCCCTGATAATAGCCGCTACCACTACAAAGTAAAAAACCGGGAACAGTCTTCCGTTCCCGGTTAAGCTACATTTGTATCCTTGCAGAACTCTACTGCTGCGCCAGCGTCTGATCGTCCAATTCCACGCCATCGCCGACGTGGACATCTTCCATAGCAAACACAATCATTCCCGTGGCCGTGGTAGGCGTAGTTCCGATGACCACAATTTCTGCCACCGCGCGCCGCGGCAGATCCCGCACGTGAATCACTGGGCCGTTGCTCTTCTCGAAGATTCCCGGATCGAAGGAAGGCTGCTTCATCTGCGTGTCTTCGCTGAGTGTAGCCCTGAACGAAAGCGAATCCACCGGATCTTTCAGATCCCATTCATATTGCCGGACAGCACGGAAATAGTCCCCCACCTTTACCCCTTGGTTCTCTCCCACGTTAAAGTAAACCTTGCGACCAGTTCCCAAGTCGGTGTCGAAATCTTTGCCCATTACGATCCGCCCTGACACTTTGCTGCCTACGGGCAAGAAACGGTCAAATCGAACTGGTGAGTGAAACGGGACCATCGTTTTCTCGGCAAAGGGGATCGCTGTGTCCCCGGGATTGATTGGATCGCAGGTGTATTCCACCTGTGCCACCGCCGTCTTGCTGCGTGTGTCAATCACGCGAACGCGGCCAACCGTTTCGTAGGGTTGTCCTGTAGCCTTGAGGAGCTTCTTCTGCCCAGGGAACGTTTCATACTCGTTGACATCCCGCAAAGCGCGAATAATTTCGTATTGCGCTCCGGTGCTATAGCCCGAACCCTTCAGATAGACAATGTCGCCATTGGCGAACTTCGTGGTCTGCGGCGTCTCCAACCCCCCAGCCACAAAGTTAGCGTCGGGCAAAGTCTTCCGACTGATGAAGCCTGCGCAGTAAACATCGGCATAGGTGGGTTTTTGCACCCGTTGGATGGGAAAACTCGCGGTTGTGGGAATCGTTCCCTCGGGAGTGGTGGCGTCGGCCCCATTGCCATTGACACCAGATTGGGCTGACATTGCGGTGACGGCCGCCAACAAGAACAGTCCTATTTTCTTCATGTTACCTCCGGGAAGTGACACGCCGTGCCCCTTCCAGCAAAATGCATNGAANCAAGGCTTCAATTGGGACGGTAACAAGGGGGTAAGAGGGGGTCAAGGTTACGAGGGTGTCAGAGCCAGCGTGAAATCGGGTTTTTGGCGGGGTTTACGAATCTTTGTTGCATCTGCAATTAAGCCCCTGTAAGATTCGCGCCGAACCTATAGATTAGATGATTTCTGCCGCCAACAGTTATTCGCCTCGTCTCCTACCCCTACGCCTGCCGCGAGTCTGCGTCGCGCTGACCGCGACAGATCCCACGGAACTGGTCGACAAAGCGGAGGCCTTAGTTCGGGATAACCCGTTCCTTGAGTTCAGGTTGGACTACATCCCCAAACCGGGCTTGGCGATCCCGAAGATCAAGCATTTCTTCGAAACGCATCCCGGCACAACAGTCATTGCCACCTGCCGCCGGGTCGCCAGCGGAGGGAAATTCAGAGGTTCCATCGCTTCTCAGCTGGACATCCTGTCGAAAGCCTCGGCTGCGGGCTGTCAGCTGGTCGACGTAGAATTCCAGACCGCGCAAAAGTGCAAGCCGGCGCAATTGCAGAAGCTGCGTACCAGCTCTGCCTTGATCGTTTCCTTTCACGACTTTCGCGGCACCAAGAAGCTCGACGAAACTCTGGAAAAGATGCGAGCCTTCCCTGCCGACTTCTATAAAATCGTGAGCACGGCAGTCACTCTTTCCGATAATGTTGCCATGATCCAATTTCTGGGACGCGAGGCCGACAAGCATTCCATAGTCGGGCTGTGTATGGGCGAACAGGGAATCATCAGCCGCATGTTGGGAGTCCGCGCCGGCAGCGTCTTCACCTTCGCCTCCGCCAGTGCCGGAGAAGAAACAGCTCCGGGTCAGGTGACCGCCCAAGAGCTGCGCAGCCTCTACCGCATCGATTCGGTCGATGCTGCCACCCGTGTCTACGGCGTCGCAGGAGACCCCGTCGCCCACTCGCTTTCTCCAGCCATCATGAACGCGGCCTTTCGCCGGGAGAACGTCAACGCCATCTACCTTGCCCTGCACGCCAAAACTCTTAAGGATTTGCTGAACTGCGTGCGCGAGATTCCCATTCACGGCCTTAGCATTACCATGCCGTACAAGGAAGCCATCCTTCCTCATCTCGATAACACGGACTCGCACACCACGAAGATTGGCGCCTGCAACACAGTGGTTCGCGCCCAGGATGGCAAACTCTATGGCTTTAATACGGATACTTCCGGGGTGGTGCGCCCGATCGAAAAGCGGCTCAGCACTTTGCAGGATGCGAAAATTCTCGTGCTCGGCGCAGGAGGGGCTGCCCGCGCCGCCGTCTTCGGCCTGAAGGAACGTGGAGCCGAAGTGTTCATTCTGAACCGAAGCCTCGCTGCGGCGCAGAAGCTTGCCCGCCGCGCCCACGCCCGCTCGATAAAACGGGCCGACCTCAAGAAGTACTCCTTCGATGTGATCATCAATGCAACGCCGGTCGGCATGGGCAATACGCGCGAAACTCCGTTGCAGGAAAAAGAAATCAACGCGCGCTACGTCTTCGATATGATCTACGACCCGCCCGAAACCCGCCTGCTGCAACTGGCTAAGGAACGCGGAGCGCAGATCATTCCCGGCATCGAAATGTTCGTCCACCAGGCCGCCCGCCAGTTCGAAATCTGGACCGGTAAGCCCGCACCGCAAGACGACATGCTGCAGGTGGTGACCTTAGCCCTGCAAGAACGCGCCTCCAAAGCCGCCGCTGCGGCGGCGAAAAAGAAATGAGCCGGGAGGGTCGATCCCTCCCGGCCACCCTCACTGATAAGAAAACGTCAGATCGTCCAGATAAACGTTGTAGGAATCCGGCCGACTATCGCCGTCCATCTGATAGTTAATGGTCACGCCGTACCACCCCGGCGCCGAACCATGGCCAAAAGTCCAATTCAGATTATTGGTTACTCCGTTTAGCGTGATCGACTGATATACCAGATGATTGTCCGAAGTCCGCTGCACTTTGAGCGTCAGGTGGTTCCAGGCGTTGCTATTGGGATGGCACGGGATTCCCGTGTGCTTCCAGTAGCCGTTCTGGTTATCCCAAACGTCCCATTCATTCCCGCTCTGAATTCGGCACTCGTGGCCCCAGATGAATCCCATATTGCCGAAGAACTGGTTGATGTCAAACTCCAGGGCCTGGGAAGGGCCGAAGTTATCTCCGTAGAAATAAACGTCATAGGTAAAGTCATGCAGCCCAGGCACGATCGACTGATTGTCATCAGGCATGCCTTGCGACGAGGACGGGCCGATCAAATGGTTATTCCACAAGCCGTCAGAGAACGGGGCGCTTCCGCCAACATTAAATTCGCTGGCGTGCCCGCTCATCGAAGGGGAACTTACATTCTGCGCCATAGAGAAAGAAATGCCATTGCACGGAGAAGGCGAACAGTCTACATAGCTAGGCCCTTTCTGCCCAAATTGGGCCCAGCCGCCGCTACTCTGCAGATGCGAGAACGAATTCCCGCCAGTGGCCGCCGACGTGTTTGGCGTGGCGGCACTTGCCACCGTCATTTGCAAGGATTGGGTTTTCGTAATGCTTTTGGAGTCGGAAACCGAAAGAGCGAAATTGAAACTTCCACCCGTAGTCGGAGTCCCAGAAATGGTTCCCGAGGTATCGCTGAGCGCCACCCCTTGCGGCAGTTGACCAGAAGCAACCGAAAACGTGTAAGGAGCAGTTCCACCGGTTACCGCGACAGTAGCGTTATAAGCAGCTCCTACGGTTGCTGCCGGAAGTGTCGTAGAAATGGCCAAGCTGGTAGTTGAACTCGTGGTCGAGCTGCTGGGTGCGGCAGTAGTGCTTGCAGCACTTCCGGGCGTAGTGCCCCCCGAACAGGCGTTCGAGAAAAACATTGACGACAAAACGGCAATCAAGCTTCCGAACTGCAATAACACATTTCGATTGGCACAGTTTTGCGCCAGACAGGAAAAGCGGTGAGACATCATCTACCTCTCGACTGGGGGATTACAAGGCATGCCAGTGCCTTGGTTGAAGCATTGAGCTTCTTATCTGGAACTGGAACTAACGGCCAGAGGAGGTGCGGACGTTCAGGCACCCTGATTTACTCGCAGACGTGGCGCGGCACACCTTATGAACACCCGTGCGGAGAGACTCAGGGATATACAACTGAGCACTACTGGGCTTTATTGGGGTGAACTACAGTGAAACCAGTATAGCGGAAAAGCCGCCGTGTTCAAGTCTTTTCCCAGTCTTTTTTGTAAACAAGAAGTGAGGAGTTCCAAGCCGAGGAGTTCCAAGCCAATGATCTGCAGGAAAACAAATTCCGTTGGGAGGCTTGGTCGAAGTGCGGCTTTCGCGATTCTTTGTTCTTTGGGCAGGACTGCAAGCACAGCAACCGCCTTCGCCGCAGACGGCCACAAGCCCTCAGAAAAGCGCGGCGGCTGGCGTGCCCGGGCGCGCCAGCAAATCTGCCCCAAAGGAAGAAAGCTCGGTCACCGTGGCTTGCAACTCGACTGTAGAGTTGCTGCTGACCGATCCTAGCGGGAAAAGGACCGGAGGTGATCCCATCTTGCAGCGGTCTTACGACGAAATTCCAAGCGCCTACTATGAATCCGCTGGAATTGAGGACGCGCAAGCCGGGGCTGTCGAATCCGATCCACCGAAAACGTTATTTATCTCCAATCCATTCCCTGGCCGCTACAGATTATCGATCACGGGAACCGCCTCGGGCACCTACGCTTGCAGGCTGCTAAGTGACGATGCCGCTGGAGCACATTCCGAGATCGCCCTGTCCGATATCCCGATAGGCGAAAATGACGTTCAGAAATTCGCCTTCGAATTTGACGGCAAAACAGGAAGCTATCTGCGCCTTTCCGGAGGATTTACCGGCAGCTCAAACAGCGCCTCGACGAAACCGCGTCTGCTCAGCTATGCCACAGGGCTCACCGCTACGATTCATGCGAGGTCGGTTCCGCGTGAGTTTCCCTTGCTCATTTTCTACGATCCCCGGATTGTCGCCTCTACATTTGCCGCCGAGTTGAATGGAAAAACAATGACTCCTCTTTTCCACCCCAAACCTGGCTCCTGGGAGCTGATCAGGATTCCTCTGGCCAAGCGACTTAACCGGATGCGGTTGGCCGTCAGTGACGAGCCCACCGGCGCGGAACCGAATATGGATCAATTTGAGATATCGGTGGAATAGCGAGGCTAGCGTCTGGCCGTCAATTTTGCCATCGAGGGCTCAGACGCCACAAAGCCGGGCTGGTTGGCCCGGCTTTCTTTGCGTGGAACTGGTCCGATCAATCTTGTTTCGACTGCCAGCCCAGGATGTCAATATTTTGACTTAGCTCGACTCGCGGGGTCACCGTCCCGCGACGCCGCGCTCCTACATCACCATTGCGAGATTTTCCAATTCGTGCTGCAAAACCGGAAGAGCGCAACCTGCCATCTCTACCCGGCCCGCTGCATCGAGAGCTGCCTTGGGTGAAACCCCGTAACCGCGGCCCATCAGGAAAACCTGCAACAGTTCGGCGGCCTCGTAGGAATCGATCATGCCACCTTGCAGCAGATCGCTACGCAATGCAGCCAGTTCGGTTGCTGTGAATCTATCTTTGTCGTTATGGACTGTATCGTTCATTACGTTTTCAAACATGGCCGTCATCACCTCCGACTCCGACCTCTTTGTACACATTAGACTCATCGGCAGCCTGACAAGTTGCATGCAATCCAATTGCCGTGCCAAATACCGATCCCAAATTCGGAAAATAACCCCGGCTGGATTTATAAACCCCTGTAGATATCGGAAGTTGCAAGTAAATCCGGACAATCCATCCTGGTTCGGTGGGCGGACTTCGACATCCGGCAATCCCAGAAAATGACACAGAGTGTCGCTTTGGGACACGCAAGCGTTAGGTGAGACAACGAGGACATCACCCCAGGACATCACCCCATCGTGCCTGTGAAGATTTGTAAATAACGGCATCCGCCAGCGGGGTCTGGCCGAAGCACTATCCCTCAATGGTCGCCTGGTCGACCAGCATGATGGGAATGTCGTCCTTTACTGCATAAA
>JGI12635J15846_10002097_pt1 | contig 17465 bp, 15 predicted proteins | sample BlaSpr_A8_OM2_M2_FD_15846 | JGI IMG/M metagenome (IMG submission 15846) | reverse complement strand
TTCGAGTTTCGAGTTTCGAGTTTCGAGTTTCGAGTTTCGAGTTTGGGTGGGTGGGTTTCAAGATTCGCAGTCGCAGCTTCGAGGAGTCGTTCGAGATGCTTTGGGCAATCACAGCGCTGACCTTCCTCGCCACCTTCGGCGTGCTGGCCGCCCTGTTCTACGCGTTCTCGTCTCAGGGGGGCGCCGTCGCTGAACGTCTTTCGCGTTTGGCAAACACCACCGCGCCGGCGATTGAGGAGACCGGCTTCGTCGACAAGCAAAAAGAAAATGTCCGGAATACGCTCGCTGGCCTGAGCAAATTAGTTCCAGGCGGCACGGATTCGGCCACTCCGCGCACGCAGCTACTTCTGATCCGCGCCGGCTATCGAAGCGGCAATGCCCTCGCGGCGATGCGCGGATTCAAAATCCTCACGCCGATCGCGTTCGTTCTATTGGCGTTCGTCACTGGCGCCTACAAGTGGAATCCAATCATGATTCCGCTGATCGCCATCGCGCTCGGGTATCTCTTCCCTGACATGTTTCTGACGTGGCGTGTGAATGCCCGCCAGGCCAAAATTCGCCGCGGCTTGCCCGACGGCCTGGATCTTCTCGTCATCTGCGTCGAGTCCGGGCTCGGTCTCGATCAAGCGTTGATGAAGGTTTCGCAGGAGCTGCGCATCACGCATCACGAGCTCAGCGAAGAACTGCAGCTCGTCAATCTCGAGATGCGCATCGGCAAGACGCGCCTCGAAGCGCTGCGCGAACTCGCCCGCCGCACGGGCCTCGAAGACATCAAGAGCCTGGTCGCAATGCTGGTGCAGACCGATCGCTTCGGCACCAGCGTCGCCCAGTCGTTGAGGGTTTTTTCCGACGATCTGCGCATCAAACGCCGACAGCGTGCCGAAGAAATGAGCGCGAAGACCACCGTGAAGATGGTCCCACCGCTGATCTTTTTCATTTTCCCCGCCTTGATGGTGGTGATTTTAGGCCCAGCTGTGATCACGTTGCTTCGCCAGCTGTTGCCGGCGATGCAGCGTTGACCTCAGCAAGCTCGTAACTCTGCAGAGTTTGCAGGGCCGAGAAGCTGGAAAGGAGAAGTGCAATGGACAACGTAACTCTGATTCGCGTCGTCGCGGGAGCGCTCGCCGTTCTCGTGCTGTTCGTCATTATCTGGCGCCGCAAGCGCAAGTCGATCGAATAGCAATTATCGTTGTAAGAGAAAAGAGAATCATGGGAGCAGGGCGGTAGATCCATGGCCACGACAAACGGTCATACCAATTCGCTGTACGTTTATAACAAGACGCGCGAGACCTTCGTTGCGACGGAGGCTCTGCTTGCCGACAGCTATCTTCGTCGGCTCGTTGGGCTTCTGGGCAAGACGCGGCGGTGGGCTCAGCTCGGCCGAGGCCTGTGGATTGTTCCCTCGCGTGGCGTTCATACGATCGGAATGTTGTTCCCGATCGATTTAATTTTCCTCGGTAAGAACAAAGAAGTTGTCCACGTCGAGGAATATGTTCGTCCGTTCCGTATCTCGAAGGTGTCGCTCAAGGCGTCGAGCGTGCTTGAGCTGCCACCGCACACGATCTATCGCTCGGGAACAAAAATCGGCGACCAACTCGAAATCGCACCGACGCGCTAAACGCGAATCGGTTTGCGCTCATCGGGTGCTTCGTCGGTTCGTGGGTCTCAGTTGTTGAAGTAAGAGATGTAAGTCGTTGACCCGTCGTGGGATTCTTCGTGGTGGTGTAAGGCGCAGAGAATGCGTTTCGCACCCGCCGTTACGGAAATTGCAACCAGCCATTTTCCGCCGCGGCAAGCCTCAAAGTCTCTTCGACGCTCACGGCTATACTTAGGGTATTGACTGGCCGCGCCTGTTCGAAGGCGTCGGCGCCAGCGCTAGTGCTTTACCAGCGCGGTTCGCGCGGCTGCCGGACGGACTCGCTGTAATCCTCGTTGGAAAATCGGTCGCGTCCGCGTCCGCCACCCTTTCCTTTGCCGCCACCGCCGCCTGAGTTTCCACCGCCGCCGTATCCGCCGCCACCGCGGTTTCCGCCGAAGCCGCCTCCGCGATTTCCGCCGCGCGGCGGGCCACCGCCCTCGCCCCGCGGTCGCGCCTCGTTTACCTTGAGCTGGCGCCCGCCAGACATCGTTCCATCCAGGCCTGAGATCGCTTTCGCCGCTTCTTCATCATTGGGCATTTCGATAAATGCGAAGCCGCGCGCGCGTCCCGTCTCGCGATCCATCGCCATATGCACACGCGTCACCGCGCCGAACGGCTCGAAGAGCGCACGCAACTCACCTTCGGTCGTTTGAAAATTCAGATTCCCCACGAACAGACTCTTCATTTACCGTTCTCCTCAGGCTAGCCGCGAGATGCATATCGAGCTCGATCGCTATTGCCGCGAACCTCTTGCGCCTGAAACGGTAGCACATATCTGACCCTATTCTGTTACACGGAATTCATCCAACCCGGTCATCGGGCTAACCGAAGAAACCTAGTCATTTCCACTTCGCTAAATGATACCCTCGGGTCCTTCGCTGGGAACAAACCGCTGAAAATGGGTTGGCTATGATTTTGCGCACTCTTGCCGTCGCTGCAATGGTGGTAATCGCGATTCTCTTCTACGCCGCGAGCAAGCCCCCAGTGCTCGTTATTCAGCGCACGACGACCATCAAAGCGGCGCCAGAAAGCATATTTGCGGTAGTCGATGATTTTCGGAATTGGCCCAAGTGGAACCCGCAGGATCGCGATGATCCGACTATGACACGGACCTACCGCGGCGCGCCCAGCGGTGCCGGATCCGTAAGCGATTGGAGCGGAAAAAGCGAATCGGGCCAAGGCACGATGACGATTGCGGAGGCCACTCCGTACTCGAAGATCTCGGCCGACGCCAACTGGACTCGCCCTTTCCAGGTTCACAATGTCAATGAATTCGGTTTTGCGCCGGTCGCTGGGGGAACGAAAGTCACTTGGACCTTGCGTGCTACGAATTTGTTCGTCATGAAAGTGATGGGCGTCTTCACCAATATGGACAAGAACATCGGCGGCCATCTCGAATCAGGCCTTGCAAATTTGAAAGCTGTCGCCGAGAGCGGCAAGTAGCTGCACTCGGTTCTTAAGACGGGAATGCGCAACTTGTCGTTGCGCTTCGGCGTTTAGTTCCCGAGCTTACCGCGCAGCACCGTGACTGACGCGGCGGGTAACGTGAATCTTGTCGCTACGTTTGCATTGATGGTTGAGTGCGCTGCCGGCCCATCGGGGTCCGCATGCCCGCCGTTCGGAGCGGCGTGCCACTGATACTGCGCCGCCCCAAAGGTGACCACGTCGACGGGCCCTGAGAATCCCACGGCCGACCCACTGCCCCCGCGCGCTCCAGTTTTTGCGCCATCAAACGCAACGCTTACTGCGTGAGCGTTTTCCTGATCCTTGTTCACGACCATCAGCGACCACTGGCCGTCGGGTCGCAGCGCAGCGTAGGCGGTCACGAGCGAGTGTCCCGCTCCATCCATGACATCGCTGGTTGCAGCGAACAACTTGTGTTCGCCATTGCCTGGCTGCACCCATTCGAGGTTGATCAGCTGGCTCGCGAAATACTGCGAGAGGGGTTGAATGATTTTTCGCGTTTCGCGATCCGCTGAAAACATCCCGAAAGTCCCCTGCGAACCGTTGTGGCCGTGACCGATTCCTAGCGGCAGATAGTGGAAGTAGTAGACGGCTTGGCCGCCGCCGCTTAAATACGCGCCGACGTAATCCGCGAGCCAGAGTGCTCCCCACACGTCGACAAAGGCTTCGGAATCCACCCACGAAATATTCGATTCGGTGATCATCTGCGGGACGTTCGCCGGAACGCCATCTTGGCGCCACACATCGATAATGTGCGTCACGAGATATGGCTCGTCATACAGACTGCTCCAGGCAATTTTGCCGGGCTCGATCGGATAGTGTTCGTATGGGAAGAATGCCAAGTCATCCAGCTTGCCGTGCGCCTTCAGATAATCGACAAATCGACGCGTCCACGAAGTCCTTCCCTCCGCGTCGGTCCACGTCTCGATGTCTTTGTTTTGGCCAGTGAAGACCGGCCCGCCCAGTTTTAGTTTTGGATCGACACGGTGCAACGCCGCCGCGAATTGAATATAGAGCGCCGCGTCGTCTTCCGGCGGAGTGTAGTGTCCATCCGGCTCTTCGCCCATCTCGACGTACGAAACTGGGTAGCCCTGCTTTTCGACATACGCGAGTTCGGCGGCCGCGTCTTCCGGCGTGTTGTAAATCATCGCGATCGGAATCATCGCGGGGAGCTTTCGGGTCACGCCGCTCGTGAAGAAGTAGTCAAGTCCGAGCTGCTCACCCGCTCGCTCGTCCAAATCCTCGGGCGTATGCCAGGGATCGACCGACGAACAATACGTCGCCGTCTGGTCCTGATCCGCCGTGTGCCGAATCACATCGTGAAACTTTCCGTCGGCCGTCGTGGTGCCTAGGTACACCTCGCGAATCGCGTAGCCTACGCAGTTCCGCTTGTCAGCCGATCCATGCGTGTCGCATGTGTTTGACGATTGCCGCATCAGAATCCGCACCCACTGCACGGCGATCGGCTGATCAACAAGTTGCAGCGTCACAGCGCCGCCCTTTCCGTCGCGGACAGCGCCGACGGGAAACGTGACCCAAACTCCGAGCGTAGGCTTCTTGATCGGATCCTCGCCCGTCCAATACTGGACTTCGTAGTTCACGGCATACGGCTCGGCCCATGCGATTCGAATCGCGCTCACCGGCAGCGAGTTCGTCAAATCGAGAAACACCCACTGTGGATGCAGCTCATCGCTCTCGCCGGTGTACGCCTGCGTCAGATACGGATTGCTCTTCCAATATGAGTTGGTGTCGCCATCCGTCAATCGCGAATACCCTTCCGTGTCGGTCCCGTCGTCGCGCGTAACTCCGCGGTGCGGCAACGGATACCCGTAGGAGTGACGAATCGGCGCTTTTCCTGGCTCAGCACTCCCGACGAAATATCCGCGTCCAGCCGGGTCGCTCCATTTCCCTTCTGGATTCCAGTGCCACGCTTCCATGTGCAGTTCTGTGTTTTGGCGATAGGTCACCGTCTGCCACCCAGCCGAAAGCACCTTGTCGAGGTTTTCCTGTGTCAGCAGCTTGTCCGAAGCGCCGTACGGTAAGCGGTCAATACCCGCTCCCAATGCTTGCGTCGGCACAATGGTGTTCGTCGCATGTTCGGCAGCCGCATCGACGTGAATCGTCTGCCCGACCGCCTCCCCACCGGTCGCCGCCGCGACGGTCAGCATCGCCACGGTCACTAAGAACCACCACGCCGCGCACTTCGTCGAGCTCGCCATCACAGCTCACCCTATCCTTTAAACCGATTTAATTCGAGCTATTCATACAGATAACGTTCCTGACGTCAAGGGCCGTTCAACCTCTCGTGGTCTTCTCTGCTCGTTCGTTTCTGAGCCATCTCTACTTACCACTTATTTTTCCGAGTTTTTCAGCTAAACTACTCTCAGCCGTTCCCTCACACCAGATTTCGTGAAATTTCTGGCTCGTTCTGTACGTAATCTCGGTGTGAACCCCTCTTCGAAGGAAGTCTGGCTAATGGCCGCACCAATCAGTTCTTCGCAACACGATCTGGGATCTCTGCGCATTCACGATGGCCAGCGCCATGGCAGTAAGGTTGGCAAAGGACTAGCGATCTTCTTCGGTGTCCTTGTGATCCTCGGCGGTATCGCCGGCGGAGTCTACGCTTTCTGGAATCAGAAACCAGTTGTCCAGGTCGCCGTCGTCCACAAGCCCGTCGGAGCCGGAGGCCGCGAAGCGCTTCTCAATGCGAGCGGCTACGTGACTCCTCGTCGTCGCGCGACGCTCGCCGCGAAAATTACNGGCCGGGTCACTGGCGTCTTTTTCGACGAAGGCACAGTCGTCAAAGAGGGCCAGCTTCTCGCCACACTCGACGACTCCGACGTGCAGAAAGCGCTCGCTTCCGCGAAAGCCGACAAGCAATCGACCGAAGCCGCCATCGCCGATCTTCAGGTCCAGCTCAAGAACGCGAATATCGAGCTTCATCGCGCCGACCAATTACAGAAGGCTGGTGTGCAGACGCAAGAGCAACTCGATACGGCCAGCATGAACGCCGACAGCCTCAAAGCGAAGATCGAGCTCGCCAAAGCACAAGTCGCGGCTTCCACATCTCGCATTGCCGAAGCACAGCAAGCGGTCGATAACTGCACGATCAAAGCTCCGTTCCCCGGAATCGTCGTCTCCAAAGACGCTCAGGTCGGTGAAATGGTGAGCCCGATTTCCGCCGGCGGCGGCTTCACGCGCACCGGCATCGCCACCGTCGTCGACATGAACTCCAACGAAATCGAAGTCGACGTCAACGAGTCTTACATCGCGCGGGTTCACGACGGCCAAAAAGTTACGGCGATCCTCGATGCGTATCCGGATTGGGAGATTCCGAGCCACGTTCGCACGATCATCCCTACCGCCGATCGCCAAAAAGCAACGGTCAAGGTGCGCATTTCGTTCGACAAACTCGATCCGCGCATTCTGCCCGATATGGGAATCAAGGTGACGTTCTTAGGTGACGCGCCTAAACCGACCGACACGAAAACAGCTCAGGCAGCAGCGCTCGTGCCGCAAAGCGCCATCCACGACGATGGCGGCAAGAAAGTTGTCTTCCTTGTGAAAGACGACAGGCTCGAACGCCGCGCCGTTACGCTCGGCGAAAATCGCGGCTCCGACACCGAAATTATGGCGGGTCTCGTCGTAGGCGACACCGTTGTCGTCAGCGGCCCGGCCGATCTGCGCGATGGCCAGAGCGTCGCCATCAAGAAATAACGCAAACGCGCGGCCGGGCAACTAAATTCATCGTACCACCGAAATAAATTGGTCGTTCGAAACGTAGACTAGATACACGCATCACAGGAGCTCTCACAATGGTTCGAGTGGACAGCACCGGCAGATCGAACAGTCTCATCCAGGTTCGTGGCCTCGACAAGACATACAAGCGCGGCGGCGAAGAGATTCACGTGCTTCAGGGACTGAACCTCGATGTCGATAAGGGTGATTTCGTTGCGTTCATGGGCCCCAGCGGTTCGGGCAAGACGACGTTGCTGAATCTTCTCGGCGGCCTCGACGTCCCGACACGCGGCAGCATTAGCGTCGCGGGAGACGAAGTCACCAACATGTCCGCCGCGAAGCTCACGCAATGGCGCGCGCGCCACGTTGGCTTCATCTTTCAGATGTACAACCTGATTCCCGTGCTCACGGCGTTCCAGAACGTCGAGCTACCGCTCTTACTCACCAAGCTCTCGAAGTCCGACCGGCGGCGCCACGTCGAAACCGCACTCGGCGTCGTCGGCCTCTCCGAGCGCATGAATCACTATCCCCGCCAGCTTTCTGGTGGACAAGAGCAGCGCGTCGCCATCGCTCGCGCCATCGTCGCCGACCCGACGTTCTTGCTCTGCGACGAGCCGACCGGCGACCTCGACCGCAAGAGCGCGGACGAAATCATGAATTTGATTATTCGTCTGGTGAAGGAATTCGGAAAGACCGTGCTTATGGTCACCCATGACCCGGTCGTCGCCAAGCTCGCCGATCTCGAGCTCCATCTCGAGAAAGGATTGCTCGTCGAAGCCGGCCAGCAGCAGAACGCCTACGCCGGAGGTGCCGCGTGAAATTTCGAGGACTCATCTTCGCGAATCTCTTCCGCAAAAAGATTCGTCTGATCCTGACCGTCGGCTCGTTCGCCGTCGCGCTGTTCCTGTTTTCGTTTCTCGCGGTCGTGAAGGGTGCGTTCGGCCGCGGCGCCGACATTGCCGGTGCCGACCGTCTCATCACTATCAATCGAATCTCAATCATTCAACCTCTTCCGCTGAATTACCGGGACAAGATCCTGCGTGTTCCGGGAGTCGTCGCAATCACGCACAACAACTGGTTTGGCGGCGTCTATCAGGACGAAAAAAACTTCTTCCCCCAATTCGCCATCGACGTCGAGAATCAGCGCAAGGTGCTCCCCGAACTCAAAGTACCCGACGACCAGTGGGCTAACTTCGTCAAGGATCGTCAGGGCGCCATCGCCGGCGCGAAGACCGCCGCTCGCTTCGGTTGGAAAATCGGAGATCGCATCCCGATCAAGACGACGATCTTCGGCGGCGCCACCACCTGGGAGTTTAACCTCGACGGCATTTATCACAGTGAACGCCCCGGCGGTGACGAAAGCCAGTTCTGGTTCCAGTGGGACGCCTTCGAAGAGGGCGTGCCAAAATCGTTCAAGGATCACGTCGGCTGGTACGTCCTGAAAATCGAAAATCCCGACGACGCTCCCCGCATCGCGAAAGCGATCGACGACGCGTTCTCGAACTCCGATTTCGAAACCAAGACCGAAACCGAGTCCGCTTTCGCCGCAGGCTGGGTAAAGCAGTTCGGCAACATCGAATTCCTCATTCTCTCGATCGGCGGCGTTGTCTTCTTCACGCTATTGCTCGTCACCGGGAACACGATGGCCATCTCCGTTCGTGAGCGTTTCGGAGAACTCGGCACGCTTAAGGCGATCGGCTTCAGTGATCGCACGATTCTGTTTTTCGTCTTGGCTGAATCGTTGCTGATCTCCCTCATCGGCGGTCTGTTAGGGCTCGGCTTGGCGGCGCTGGCGATTCCCGCTCTCGCGAAAGCGCTCAACGGTCTTTTGCCCGAATTGATTCTGTCACCGGCGATTCTCAGCGTCGGTCTCGGCACGGCGCTACTCGTCGGTATCGTAAGCGGCTTGTTGCCCGGAATCGGTGCGATGCGAATGCGCGTAGTCAACGCGCTGCGGAGGGTCTGACATGGCAATTCCAGTCATCTACAACGTACGCAGCGTGAAGGCGCGTTGGACGTCGGCAATCGTCGCCGTCCTTGGCATCGCGGGTACGGTCGGCGTTTTCGTCGCGATGCTTTCGCTCGCACGCGGATTCAGGGCCACGCTCGTCGCATCCGGCTCCGAAGACAACGCCATCATCATGCGCGCCGGCGCTACATCGGAAATGATGTCCGGCGTCGCGCTCGATCAAGTGAAGATCTTGCAGGACGCCCCGGGAGTCGCCCGCGGCAGTGACGGCGCTCCGTTGGTAACGTCGGAAGTCGTCGTGGTCGCGCCCTTCCCTCTTAAGTCCACCGGCACAGACGCCAACGTCCAGGTGCGCGGCGTTTCTTCTAACGTCCTTTCCATTCGCCGCAACGTGAAGATCATCGAAGGCCGGATGTTCAACCCAGGCTTGTCGGAATTGGTCGTCGGTAAGAATGCGAACAGCACGTACGGAGGCTTGACCCTCGGCAACACCGTGAATTTCGGTGGCGGCCACTGGACGGTCGTCGGTGTGTTCGACGCCGGCGGCAGCGCGTTCGATTCCGAAGTCTGGACCGATGCGCGCGTGCTCGACGATGTTTACAAGCGCCCNACCAACGTCTTTCAGTCGGTCACCGTACACCTGACGTCGCCCAACGCGCTGCAACAATTCAAGGATTCGGTCACGTCCGACCCGCGTCTCAGCGTCGACGTCAGCCGCGAGATCGACTACTACGCCAAGCAATCGACGCGCATGACGCAGCTCATCACGATCCTCGGAGGCTTGGTGGCCAGCGTGATGGCCATCGGTGCGATCTTCGGGGCCCTCAATACGATGTACTCCGCCGTCGCCGAACGCGGCCGCGAAATCGCCACGATGCGCGCGCTCGGATTCGGCGCCGCTGCCGTCGTCTTCTCCTTCGTGATCGAGGCGCTGTTGATCTCATTCGTAGGCGGAGCGATCGGCTGTATTGCAGTGCTCCCTCTGAACGGCCTGACGACCGCCACGATGAATTGGCAGACATTCAGCAACATGGCGTTCGCTTTCAAAATCACCTCTGGCCTGCTGCTGGGCGGCGTCATCTTCGCCCTTGTCATGGGCGTCATCGGCGGCCTGCCTCCTGCAATCCGGGCGGCCGCACGGCCCGTAGCCGTAGCCCTGCGCGAACTCTAACCGCGCTTCATAAGCGTTTCTGGGTGCCGCACCCTCAGTTTTCAGAGGGTGCGGGTTTTCCCCAACACGACCTGGATCGATCGCTGCGTCCGAGTCGTCCCTTGAACTCGATTCCCGCCCATCGACCCTTTCGCTCCACCTGCCCGTCAGTTCTATTGCCGCAACTCGTTCCCAACCGCTAAGTTCAACCATAGGAGCGACCTATGCCCGGCCCCAACCCGACTCCCGACTGGACTCCGGCACACACGCAGCCGAGAACCGTGCCCTGGCGCATGATCTTCCGCGTCATCCGCTGGACGACCTACATCTCCGCCGCGATCACACTCGCGATGGTCCTCCACAAAGCACCGCCCCCTGTCATCGAAACGAGTCCTCAAGCCGCCGCACGCGTCGAACAGAAATTCGAACAAGTCCAGCAAGCCGTCTCCGCCGGCCAGCCCGCAGAGATGCGCATGGATCAAACCGAGCTAAACTCCTACCTCCTGTCGCACCTCGACATCGCCGCGAATCCCGACTCGCCGCAGGCACACGCATCGGAAGCCTCCGCGACGCCAAACACCGTCCAAGCGGCATCACCGTCAGGCACCGCGCCGTCAGCCACAACATCCGGCAGCGGCCTCGACACGCCCGTTCCCGCCGGCACATCCGCCGAACAAATCGAGCAAGTCCGCTCGCAAGTGAAAGACGTGAAGGTCGAACTCGTCGACGATCACGTTCGCGCCTACGTCGTCTTCGATATGCACGGCAAAGACGTGACGCTTCAACTCGAAGGCAAACTTGGAGCCCAGGACGGCTACCTGAATTTCGAACCCGTCTCCGGCCAGATCGGCTCGCTCCCCCTGCCGCCGTCCGCGCTGCAAAGCGCGATGCGCCACATCCTCGAAAATCCCGAAAACCGCGAAAAATTCAAGCTTCCCGCCGACATGTCCGACCTGAAAATCGTGAACGGCGAAGTCGTCGCCACCTACAAATAGCGCGAACCGAACCCATACCCGAAATCCCTGGTTCGCTCTTCGACACACCCTCACTGAACAACGCTGTCCCGCGCGCCCAACTCATCAGATTCTAGAGCCTGTAATCGTTGCCCAACGGAGCCGGCCCTTGAGCTGCACCCTGGGGACAAGGCTTGGATGCATTCTCGCGACCGCATCTCTGGCCTTCGCCCCTCTATCACCTGCGCAGGACACGCCGCTTGGCGTCGTACTCCAGGCGAATCTTGCTCATGTTCGGCAGAGCGCGCTCACTGAGGGCGCCAGCATCTTCGCCGGCGAAGAGATCAGCACCGACGTCGGCGGCTCCGCCGATATTCGTATCGGCGATTCCCGCTTTAGCCTCGCCGCCAGCAGCCAAGGCCGCTTCTATCCCGCGCACGCGGGCGCCGCAAAAGGCTCCGTCGCCGAACTCAGCATCGGCACGCTCACCTTCCGCCGCGACAACGCCGACAGCGTCGAAGTCGTCACCTCCGACGTCCGCATCGCACCTCAAGGCGACGCGCCTGCCACCGGCCAAGTCACCATCTTCTCGCCCTGCAAAATCAGCGTCACCGCCATCACCGGCGACCTCACCGTGATCGCCGGCGCTGAAACCCACAACGTCGCCGAGAAAGAATCGTTCGAAGTCCTCCCCCAGCAATCCGTAATCTCTGTCGCCAATTTCGTTTCGCCCGATGATCCTGCCTATCACCAGTCTCACACCCACAAAGCCTGCACGACGCCGCGCCAATCCAACGGCACAAGCCAATTCACAAAAATCGGCATCATCGCCGGTGCCGCGGGCGCAGCGGCCGCGGTTCTGCTGCTCGCCCACGGCGGCTCAAAATCCGGCAGCAACAACGGCGGCGGTGGTGGCGGCGGAGTCGAAAGCCCCGACAAACCCTAACAACCGTGGTGTACGGGCGCTGCACTGCTGCGCCCCAGCTTGGCAAGATCTCAGCACTCGTGGTTTTTCCAGTCGCTACAAAGACAATTTGGATTCACGAAACTCGCCGCGCATCGCCGCCACTTCAACGCAAGAACACCGCGCGTGCGATACTGCTCGAATCAAATCTCGCCGATCGTCGCGAAAAATCTCAGGAGCCGCTCATCTCTCACGTAGCCCCAGCTCGCCAACATCCCGGACTCTTGCCCTACCTCGCTCTCGTCGCCGGCGTAATCTGTATCTCCTGGTCCGCGATCTTCGTCCGCTGGACTGACATTCCCGGCCCCACCTCAGCCTTCTATCGCATGCTCATCCCGTCGCTGCTTCTGATTCCCACCTGGCTCTACGACTGGCGCACTCCTCGCGTAAGTCTCCGCACTCTCGCCATCATCGCGATCGGCGGGCTCTTCTTCGCGCTCGACCTCGCCTTCTACAACACATCGATCATCCGCACCTCCGCCGCGAACGCCACGCTCCTCGGCAACCAAACTCCGATCTTCGTCGGCCTGATCACTTGGCTCGCTTTCAAGCGCCGCCCTGCGATCGCATTCTGGGCAGGCCTGACGCTGGCCTTCTCCGGATCGCTCGTCATCATCTGGACCGATCTGACGCGTCACATGCATCTCGCCGCCGGTGACCTTATGGCGCTCACCGCCTCCGCATGCTTCGCCGTCTATCTTCTCGCCACCGAAAACATTCGCGCCCACACGAGCACACTCGTCTTCCTGCGTCTTGCGACGATCTCCGGCACAATCTTCCTCTTCGTGTTCAGCCTTCTTCTACGCGAACCGTTCAATATCCCCAGCCATCGTTCGCTGGCCGCCTTGATCGGCCTGGGTTTGGTTTCACAACTGGGAGGCTATCTCGCACTCACTTACGCGCTCGGCCATTTGCCGGCAACGGTCACGGCCGTGACGCTCCTGGCACAAGGCCCACTCACGGCGCTACTCGCCGCGTGGCTCCTTGGCGCACAACTGACAACATCCCTAATCCTAGGTGGAGTTCTGGTGCTGCTCGGTGTCGGCCTAGCCAATCGCGGTCGCGACGCCGGCGAAGAAGCAAACGCCTCCCTCAGCTACGACCCCGCTCAATGATAAATACTCCGCGTTCCTCTGCGAACCCCGCGCCTCTGCGTTAGATTTTTCTTCTTTTGCGCGAAATTCAACTCAATCCTGAAAACGCGACGAAAACAAATTATTCAGCGACTCCGCCAACGTCGGATGCGCAAACACCCCATCGCGCAGCACCGTAAACGGCAGCTTCCCCCACATCGCCACCTGTATCTGCGCCATCACTTCCCCGCCTTCAATCCCAAGCACCGTCGCTCCCACAATCTGATTCGTCTCCGCATCCACGATCGCCTTCATGAATCCGCGCGCCTCATCGATCTCCAGCGCCCGCGCGACGCTCGTCATCGCCATCTTCGCCACGCGAATTTTGCGTCCCGTCGCGCGCGCCTCGCCTTCGGTCATTCCCACTCGTCCCAACTGTGGATCGATAAACACCGTGTACGGCAGAAGCCGATCCTTGATCGACGCATTCCCCTTATCGAGCACATTCGCCTTCACAATCCGAAAGTCGTCATACGAAATGTGCGTAAACGCCGGCCCGCCTTTGACGTCCCCAATCGCAAAAATATTCGCCACGTTGGTCTCTAGCCGCTCATTCACTTTGATGTATCCGCGTTGATCGACCGCAATCCCTGCGGTCGACGGCTTCAGCGAATCTGTGTTCGGTTTCCGTCCCGCCGCAACGAGCAAATGCGAGTACTTCATCGTCTGCGTGATTTTCCCGCTCCGCGCCTTCACGGCAATTTGCTTGCCCGCGCACTTCAGGTGCTCGTCTTTCACGTTGAACAAAATCTTGATGCCGTCCTGCTGCAAAATTTTCGCCACCTCTTCGGCGACATCCTCGTCTTCATGATCGAGCAATTGCTTACCTGACGTGATAATCGTCACCTGCGCGCCGAGTCGACGGAACAATTGACCGAACTCCAGCCCGATATATCCGCCGCCGATCACCACCAAGTGTTTGGGCACTTCGCCCAATTCCATAATCGAAGTGCTGTCGAGATACGGCACCTTCGCCAACCCGTCGATCGGAGGCGCCGATGGCCTGCATCCCACATTAATAAAAAAATATTCTGCGCTCAGCGTCCGTTGCCCGCCCTTTTTGTCCGTCACCTGAATCGAATTCGCCGAAGCAAACGAACCTTCGCCAAAAATTAGATCGAGATTCTTCGTTCCTTCGACTTTCTTCTGTTGTCCGCCGCGAAACAAATTCACAATGTCGCGCTTCCGCTTCCGTACGCGCTCCATATTGATCCGCAACTTGCCCGTGTGCACCCCGTAGTCGGCGCCTCGCCGCGCCAGGTACGCAACGCGTCCGCTCGCAACCATCGTCTTTGTCGGCGTGCAGCCCTCATTGATGCAAGTCCCGCCGACATGCTCGCGCTCAACCAGCGCGGTGCGCCATCCCGCGTTCGCCAACGCCTGACACAGCGGCGTCCCGCCCTGCCCCGAACCAATCACAATCGCTTTGTAATTCTCGACAGAAGGCATGCACTCTCCTGATTTCGATGCCGCGGCAAACTATCTACAATTCCGTTGTAGGGGCGGGGCTTGCTCCACCCGACCAATGCGCCTTGCCTCGATCGCGCGGACCAGTTCAAACCGACGTCAAAACTTGGATGCAATCGGGAAACAACTGGTCAGAAAATTCTGGTGGCGAAAAATTAGCGCGAACAGGTGTCCCAACTCTGGGCTCTCTGCGAACTCTGTGGTGAATCCGCCCGCCTAAAACCGCGACAAAACCAACAATCCCCCGCCGACCGCCATGACATCTTCAATCACTGCGATCACCACGTCCGGCACTCCCAGCGCCTTCACCGAACGTGTCCGTGCGTAATATCCGCCGTACGTACCGGCAATCGCTCCAACCACTCCAAGCACAATCCCAAGCGCGATCGACTCTCCGCCTGCGACCCCAACCGTCGCCCCACACAATCCGCCCATCACAACGCGCGCGCTTAGTCCGACCGGCGCTGTCCGCGCCGGCGTCGACGGCAACTGATCCGCAACCAATTCCACCACCGCCAGCAAAGTGAATATCGTCACCGTGATGATCGACGACATGAAATGCATCGGCGTCCCAACCAGGCTCAGCCACCCGAGTCGCGCCGCCCACGACGTCACAGCCGGCCCAGTGAGCGATCGCAATCCCGTCACTACTCCGATAAGAAACACAAACAGAAGTACATTCGGCTGATTCATAAGGCCGACAGCCTCCTCCGAACCCACATGTTTGTCAACCGCGCTGAATCAGTGGCCGATGCGAACTTTTCGCGCCCCTGAAACATCTGAGTGTCGAACATAAATTTTCGTCAATCATCGTCCTTTTCGACCTCCGACCGTTCCGACCCACATTGCTCCAAGAACCCGCCAAACGCCTTTTTATCAGCCCCTTACGTCCAAAATTACGCGTCATTTCCACTCAAACCACCACATTCCTCTATTCATTCGACTGTAACAATTGTTGCGTATAAACCCACACATCCCGATGTGAACGTGACATCCGCAGAGGCCCAAATTTTAATGACGGACAGGAGTCTTATGGCTTCAGCAGCAACAGCCAGAGCAGCAGCGGTAGCGCCTCCGCCACAGATCGCGCCGGAGCAGCCGGCGAAACACTCGATTCACGACAAGCTCGCCAAGAAGCCGAGCAAAGTCGGCGCTCTAATCTTTGCCGGCGTCCTGATCGGCGGGCTCGTCTTCATCGGTTCCAGCATCGCTCACGACCTCGCCGGTATTCGCATGATCTCGGCGTGGCCCTACATTCTGTTGGGCACCGCGCTTCTCGTCGCGCTAGCCTTCGAATTCGTCAACGGGTTCCACGACACCGCCAACGCCGTTGCGACTGTCATCTACACCCACTCGATGGATCCTCAGATCGCCGTCGTGTGGTCCGGTTTCTGGAATTTCGCTGGCGTTGTCACCTCCACCGGTGCCGTCGCTTTCGGCATCGTCTCGCTGCTCCCCGTCGAACTGATCTTGCAGGTCGGCTCCAGCGCGGGCTTCGCCATGGTCTTCGCTTTGTTGACCGCCGCCATCATCTGGAACCTCGGCACCTGGTGGCTCGGTCTCCCGGCGTCCAGCTCGCACACTCTCATCGGCTCCATCATCGGCGTCGGTATCGCCAACCAGTTGATGAACGCGCGCAGCGGGACCAGCGGCGTCGATTGGGCCCAGGCCGCCAATATCGGTAAGTCGCTTCTCCTCTCCCCGATCTTCGGCTTCGCTCTCGCCGCAGGCCTCTTCCTCACGCTCAAGGCCGTCATCAAGAACAAGAAGCTTTATGAAGCTCCCGAAGGCACCGAACCGCCTCCGTTCTGGATTCGTTCCTTGCTGATCCTCACCTGCACCGGCGTCAGCTTCTTCCACGGTTCCAACGACGGACAAAAAGGAATGGGCCTCATCATGCTCATCCTCATCGGCACAGTTCCCACGACCTACGCTTTGAACCACGCCGTCAGTGCTCGCGAAACGCAAGACTTCATCGCCGTTTCACGAACCGCCGCCGACACCTTGAACAAGTACGTCACGCCTGCGGCTGCCATCGGCGATCCGCGCGAAGACGTCACCGACTACATTCGCGACAAGGAATTTAAGCCCAACACGATGCTCGCCCTGCGCGAACTCGTGAACGGCATCGGCACCGAAATGGCCCAATTTGGCGACCTCAAGGCCGTTCCTCAGGACCAGGTTCGCAACTTCCGTAACGACATGTATCTCGCCAGCGAAGCGCTCCGCCTGATGCAGAAGTCCGGCAAACCCGAAATCGGTACAGCAGACGCCGCCGTCCTCAAGAACTACAAGTCGCACATCGATCACGCCACGCGCTTTATACCTCTCTGGGTGAAAGTCGCCACCGCGCTCGCTCTCGGCCTCGGCACCATGGTCGGCTGGAAGCGCATCGTCGTCACCGTCGGCGAGAAAATCGGCAAAAACCACCTCACCTACGGACAGGGCGCCGCCGCCGAAATCACCGCAATGGCCACCATCGGCGCAGCCGATTGGTTCGGCCTCCCTGTCAGTACAACCCACGTCTTGTCGTCGGGCGTCGCCGGCACCATGTTGGCCAATCACTCCGGCTTGCAGTGGTCCACCGTGCGCAACTTGGGGTTGGCCTGGATTCTCACCCTCCCCGTCGCCATGATGCTCTCCGGTTTCCTCTTCTGGACCTTCCGCAATATTTTCTAGACTGACGCAATGTCACCGGAGCGCCGTTCTCACCGACGACGCTCCTCCAAAATGATCAAGGGGCACAGCGCGAGCCGTGCCCCTCTTTGATTTGTGCACAACTTAAGAAGTCGTTGTCATCCTGAGCGAAGCGAAGGATCTCAGACGCAAGCACCTCCACAACCCGTTCCGTTCGCCCAAAACTCATCCTGGGTGCTGCACCCTCAGGTTTCAGAGGGTGCGCCCCCCACCGCCCACGACCCGCCCACCACCCGTAGGGCCAGGGCATCGCCGTGCCCGTCTCCACTCACGCCGACTCCGGCACGGCCT
>JGI12635J15846_10002096_pt1 | contig 17470 bp, 12 predicted proteins | sample BlaSpr_A8_OM2_M2_FD_15846 | JGI IMG/M metagenome (IMG submission 15846) | reverse complement strand
AGCGTCACGGCCGCCCCCTCACTGTTCTGCTGATGGATCTCGATGGGCTAAAACAAATTAATGACCGCCACGGCCACGCCGCCGGCGACACCGTGCTGAAAGGTTTTGCCGATCGCCTGCAACGCGCCATTCGCGGTTCCGACTTGGCCGTTCGTCTGGGCGGTGATGAATTCATGGCGCTGCTTCCGGAATGTCGCGCCGAAGAAGTCCGGCACGTCCTGGCCCGCCTCGAAGGCCTCGAATTCGAATTCGATGATCAGAAGCTGCGCCTGCAATATTCCCGCGGTTGGACAGACTATGCCCCCGGCGAAACGCCACAGGAGCTCTTGAAACGCGCCGACGGCGCTCTCTACGAGAATAAACGCGCCGGAAAGCGCAAGGTTGTAGCCCCACTGCAAACTCCGGTTGCGCAGTCCTCGATTTAGCAGCAACGACAGCGTCTAGAGAGCGTGGCCCGGCAGCCCAGCCAATGCGCCGGCGGTGCGGCGTGGCAATTCCCTTTGCGAAATTTTGCAACCAGAAGGCGCTGGCGCCCGTTTCAATGACAGGTTTCATCGAAAAAATGTTCCTGTGAGGAACAATATTCGAAATATCTCTTGCGCCATTTCGAGGGTTACTCGTAAGATACGTCCTAGTTAGAGGAAAGATACCATGCCCAAAGAGAAACCAAAGGTTAACATCGGGGAAGTGATCAAGTCCTATCGCGCCGACCGCGGCTTGTCGCAAGGCGATATCGAACGCCGCACCGGCCTGCTCCGTTGTTACCTCTCGCGCGTCGAGAACGGCCACACCGTTCCCTCGCTCGAAACCCTCGCCAAAATTGCCGAGGCCATGGAAATCTCCCTCGCCGACTTTTTCCCCGGCAGCGATACGCCCGGAGACCGCGAAACCCGCAAAATGCTCGGCGAACTTTCCGAAGAAGAAATCCGCTTCCTCGCCGACATCAAAAAATATTCCACCACTTTATCCGACGATGACAAGAAACTCGTCCTGGCCATGATCCGCAAAATGGCCACCATCACCCCGCCCCCATCACGCGTAAACGGCAAATCCGCCAACATCGGCCGCCGCCCCGAGTATTAGATCGAACTCGCGGTGACTCTATCTGCCGTCGTTTTATCATCTGCCTTTATCAGTGTTCATCTGCGTTCATCAGTGGTGATTTTGAACTCCCCACCACTTCCGCCAACAGCCGCTAGCAACAAACCGCATCAATTCGATACAATGGTAAAGCCATGACACAGAAGCGTCACAAAACCGTAGGTGTAAAAGTCGGCAAAATCCAAGTCGGCGGCGGCGCACCCGTAGTCGTCCAGTCCATGACCAACACCGACACCGTGGACATCGCCTCCACCACCCAGCAATGTCTGGAACTAGCCCAAGCCGGCTCGGAATTAGTCCGTATCACCGTAAATATTCCCGAAGCCGCGGCCGCCGTCCCTGAAATTAAAAAGCGCCTGCTCGATGCCGGCTGCGACGTCCCGCTAATCGGCGACTTCCATTACAACGGCCACGTCCTGCTCACGAAATATCCCGCCTGCGCCAGCGCGCTCGATAAGCTGCGCATCAATCCCGGCAACGTCGGCGCCGGCCAGCGCCGCGACGAACAATTTTCCACCATCTGCAAAGTGGCGCGCGACCATAACAAGCCCGTGCGCATCGGGGTCAACGGCGGCTCGCTCAATCAAGAACTGGTGATGCGCAAGATGCAGGAAAACACCGACAAAGACCTCGGCAAATCCTCGGAAGAAATCATCAACGAGTGCATGGTNCTNTCCGCNCTGGAATCCACCGCNCTCGCCCTGGATTGTGGCCTGCGCAAAGATCAAATTATTATTTCGTGCAAGGTATCTCGCCCGCACGATCTCGTAGCCATCTATCGCGACCTGGCCGCGAAAACCGATCAGCCGCTGCACCTTGGCTTAACCGAAGCAGGAATGGGCGCGAAAGGCCTCGTCTGGTCCTCTGCATCCATGGGAATTTTGCTCGATGAAGGCATCGGCGACACCATCCGCGTCTCGCTCACACCGCGCCCCGGCGGCGATCGTCGCGACGAAGTTTACGCCGCCTGCGAACTGCTGCAATCGCTCGGCCTGCGCAGCTTCGCGCCGAGCGTCACTGCCTGCCCCGGCTGCGGACGCACCACCAGCACCACTTTCCAGGAATTAGCGGAAAGCATTCAAGGCTACATTCGCGACAAAATGCCCGAGTGGAAGCGCTACTACGAAGGCGTGGAAGACATGAAGCTCGCCGTGATGGGCTGCATCGTCAACGGCCCCGGCGAATCCAAAGCCGCCAACATCGGCATCAGCCTCCCCGGCACAGGAGAAGCTCCCCGCTGCCCCGTGTACATCGACGGCAAACATTTCAACACCCTGGAAGGCAACTACGACGAACTCTCCGCCGCATTTCAAAAACTAGTGGACGACTACATCTCCACAAAATACGCCAAGCGCGAACATCCGCTCCCAGAAGTAAGCGTCCCAGTGCCAGCCGCGACAGCCGCCGCAAAATCCGCGCTCCGCGTCCTGGCGTAAGGCGTTTGGGTTGGAAGTTGTGTTTTGCGCTGACTTATTGTGAGAAAACACCACCGCATTGCAGCTTCTGCGCACGTCTTTTCGTGAGGTCAATTGAATAACGCCGCGACTTTTCATCTCTGACGAGAAGCGCGTTGCCCGCGAGCTTGAGGTCCGTGATGAAGACCCACTGTATGTCTTCCTCTACCCAGGGCTCGATGTGGCTGTGAAATACCTTTACCCTCCACAACTCGTTCCCGCTGGACAAGTCCGCTGCAACGACATAGTGATCTCTGCCATCGCCCTGTGCTGTGTACCGGATACCGGCGAAGGTAAGCGGAGCGACCGGTTTTGGGTCCACGCGTTTCGCAGGCACAGACACTGCGAGGAAAGCGAGCACAACGGCTGTAATCGCTGAGTTCCGACGGAACGTACTCATTGTCCGGAGCCTTCCGACCACACGCTACGATACCCTGGAGAGCATGGCAATCCAACGCCAGGCAATTCCAGGTTCTCACTCATGCCGCAGCGCATGCAACGGGTCTGTCCGCATCGCCCGCCGCGCCGGAATATAACTAGCCGCCAGCGCCACCCCAGTTAGCAGCACCGCAACGCTCGCGAACGTCACCAAGTCCGTCGGCCGCACGCCAAACAGCAAACTAGCCATCAATCGCGTTAAAGCCAAAGCCGCCACCACACCAATCCCCACGCCCGCCAAAACCGCCCCAATCCCCTGCCCTATCACCAACTTCAACACGTCGCCAGGCTGCGCGCCCAGCGCCATGCGTATCCCTATCTCGCGCGTGCGCTGCTGCACCGTGTACGAAATCAATCCATACAATCCAATCATCGCCAAAATCAGCGCGAGGCCCGCAAAGCTCCCAATCAAGTACGAAGGATAACGCCGCAAAAATACCGACGCAGTCTGATCCGTGAAATGCTCCATCGTCTGCGGCTGAATCAAAGGCAATTGCTGATCTATCTCGTGCAGCGCCGCTTGCGCCGAACCCACAAACGCCGCGGGATCGCCCGCCGTCCGCACCATGTACGTCAGATACGTCGAAGGCCCCTGCTCGTTCGCCACATAAATCACCGGCACGGGCGGCCCGGCCAGATCGTCCTGCGCGATATTCCCCACCACGCCCACAATCTCCCTATAAGGTTCCTTCGCATCAAACGTAAACCGCGTGCGTTTCCCCACCGCCTGTTCGTTCGGGAAATACTTATTCACGAAGGCTTGGTTGACAATCTCCACCCACGGCGCATCGATCTTGTCCGTCGCGGAAAACATGCGCCCGGAAACCAGCGGCACTTTCAGCGCCGAAAAATAATCAGGCGTCGCCGTAATAATGTCGCATTCATCTTCCTGCCCTGCCTCCGTAGGACGCCCCTGCACCAAAAACCGTATCGTCCCACCACTTCCGCCAATCGGCAGCGCGCTGGTCACTCCCACGCCCTGCACGCCCGGCATATCGCGCAACTTCTCGCTGAACTCGTGCTCGAACAACCGCGCCGCCGGACTGTCGTTTGGATAATTCTTATCGCTGGGATAAGAGCTGTCCGGCAGGTTCACCGAAAACACCAGCAGGTTCCGCTGGTCAAACCCCGCATCCTGATGCAGCAGTGCATGCAGGCTCTGCAACATCAATCCCGCGCCCACCAGCAGCACCAGTGACACGGCAATTTCCGCCGTCACCACCGCATTACGCAAACGTGCGTGCGCCGTGCTCGTTCCTGCGCGCGATTCGTCCTTCAGAGCGTCGCTCACTTTCGTCTGCGACATCGAAAGCGCCGGAGCCAATCCAAAAAGCACCGCGGTCAGCAAAGTCACACCGCAAAGAAACGCCAGCACCGGCAGATTCGTGCCCGCCTCGCGCAAGTTTGGCAAAGTGCTCAGCACGGTCTGCGGAATCGCGTCAATCAGCAAATTCACGCCCCACTGCGCCGCCACAAATCCCACCACCGCTCCCAGCCCGGCCAACAGCACGCTCTCGGTGAGCATCTGGGCGACCAATTGTCCGCGACTCGCACCCAGCGCGGTGCGTATCGCGAATTCCTTCCGCCGCCCCGCCGCGCGCGTCATCATCAGATTCGCCACGTTCGCGCACGCAATCAGCAGCACAAATCCCACCGCGCCGAAAATTACCAGCAGCAACGGCTGCACCTGCCCCACAATCCTGTGCCGCAACGAACCGATGGCCACAAACACCGACCCATCCTGCTGTGGATATTCCCGCGCCAGCTGCGCCGTAATCCCGTCCATTTCCGCCTGCGCCTGCGCCGTGCTCACTCCCGGCCCCAGCCGCGCAAACACATTCATCCAGCGCAGATTTCGCCGCGTCAGCAGGTCCCGCGTGGCGTGCATCGGAACCCACAACGGAAACCCATTCGACGGCGCGAATTGAAAATCGCGCGGCAGCACACCCACGATCGTCACCGGCTTGTTATCCAGCGTGATGGTGCGTCCAATCGCCGCCGCATCGCCGCCGAAATCGCTGCGCCAATATCCGTACGTCAACATCGCCACGTGAGGGCCGTCGCCTACTTCATCGCCATCCACAAATCCTCGACCCAGCGCTGGCTTCACTCCCAGCGTCGCGAAAAAATTCGGCGCCACCTGCGTCGCGAACACAGACTTGGGCTCGCCGTTCCCCGCCAGCGTAAAAGTATCGAAGCTGTAAGCCGTCAACGCCGCGAAATTCTTCGTCAGCTTCTTCCAATCCACGAAATCCGGCATGGAAGTGTTGCGGCTCGCCCCTTCATTGTCGCGCGTCTGCGTGCGCCCTTCCCCCAGCGTCACCAACCGGTCCGGCTGGTAATAAGGCAGCGGCCGCAGCAGCGCCGAATAAACCACCGAGAAGATCGCCGCGTTCGCCCCAATCCCCAGCGCCAAGGTCAGCACTGCCACCAAAGTGAACGCCGGGCTCTTCGCCAGTACGCGCATCCCGTACTGCACGTTCTTCCACAGCGCATTCATCAGTGCGCCTCCCAGGTTTCAGCGCTACATGCTTGCAAAAGCCCGCGCGTCATTTTTCCCACTGGATTTTGTAGTGGCCGGTCGCATCCTGCGGCCTGGATGTTCGACGTGCTCATGCTGGCTCGTTCCGTGGTTCCGATGCTCGCGCGCACCTCGCCGGTGGGATCGATCAATTCCCAGCGAACCAGTCCGTGCTCGACTTCTGCAGAAATCTTCAAATGCACCATGTCCGACGAGCCATCCAAGCGGAAGCGATACTCGACATCCTTCGTTTCGTTCGTGAAACTTTCGTCCTTTTTCAACTCAGGCTGCGCGTCAATCACCAGGGTACGGTCCGCAGACATCGTCGTGGCTGCGCCCGATGGAATAGCTATAAGCACATCCCTGCGCGGATTAGGCAAAGACGCGGCCGTGCCGAAAACAACGGGTCCCAGAATCAGAGCACCGGCGCCCACCAACCCCGCAACACGAATTCCCCACTGCGCTTGGCTGCTATCTATTTTCATTGGCACACCTCGCTGGTAACGCTCAATTGCAACCAACATGCCAAGTTCGGCGCGGCGCAATGCATTGATTCTGCGCGAATTACCGGCCGACAGTTTCCCTCACCAGCCTCGTCACTGCTCGCCTGTGGGACGCCCCGGACGCCGCCATCGCACCTTCTCTCCCGAAACTCATTGAAACCCAACGAATCTCCCGGCAAATTGATACCTGCCGCAGCCACTCGCGGCCCACTGGAACCACACCGCCGATGACTCACGCATTTCCCGCAGCTGGCGCGAGAAAAAATGTCTGACGCCGCCACCACCCCCCAAGCCATGCCATCAACCGCGCCTCCGCCGCACCGCGGCGCAGAAAAGCCCCACTGGCGCTTCGGCTTCTGGAGCCTGATCGTCACCCAATTCCAGAACGCCTTCAACGACAACGCCATCAAGTTCCTGGTGATTTACATCATCGTCGCGATGAATTTTCCGAAGGATACCCGGGAAAATCTGATCCTCATCGTCGGCGCGCTATTTGCACTGCCGTTCATCTTCTTCTCGATGGCCGGCGGCAATCTGGCGGATCGCTACAGCAAGCGCAGCGTGGTGATCGGCACGAAGTTGATGGAAATTTTCGTAATGGCCGTGACCATTCTGGNTCTTTGGCTGCACAATTTGCCGCTGGAATGCGCCGCGGTATTTCTCATCAGTTCGCAGTCGGCTTTATTCGGGCCGTCGAAATACGGATTGCTGCCGGAGCTGGTCCCTGAACGTAAGCTCTCCTGGGCCAATGGAATCATCGAACTCGGCACTTTTTTGGGCAGCATCGCGGCAGTAATGGCCGCAGGGGCATTGGCGGAGCGCTACCACGGGCGTGAAGAAATCGCCGGCGTCATCCTCCTGGGGTGCACGCTCCTGGGCCTTACTACCAGTTTCGGCATCACGCACGTGCCCGCGGCGGATCCCACCAAGAAATTGCGATGGAATCCGATTGGCGATCTGGGCGCGCAGATGAAAACCATTCTCGCCGACCGCACGCTGGCTTGGGCGGTGATGGGCAATACGTATCTCTTCTTTCTCGCTGCGCTCCTGCAATTCACGATCATTATTTACGGCCACGATGTATTGCGCGTGGACGAAACGCACATCAGCTACCTGCAGGCGGCCGTGGGAATCGGAATTGGGATCGGCAGCGTCGCAGCGGGATATCTTTCTGGGGGCAAAATCGAATACGGATTGATTCCGCTCGGCGCTCTGGGCATGACGATTTTCGGCGCTCTGCTGTATTTCCACCGGCCCGCCGAAGCGCTAAGCAGCTGGCTGCAGCTGACGGCGTTGCACACTGGCGTCCCGCTCGCGCAGCAGGTCGGCGCGTTCATCGTAAACATCGTGCGCCTGCGCATCCCCGATCTCTGGCTATTGGGATTCTTCGGAGGCTTCTTTGCCGTTCCGTTGAACGCGCTGATCCAGCACCGCCCGCGCCCTGACCAGAAGGGTGGCGTGATCGCCGCGGCGAATTTCTGGTCGTTCGTGGGCATATTCGTAGCGGCCGCGGCCTACAACATTTTTTCGGCGCGTTTTCACCAGTCTGCCGCCGCGATCTTTCTCGATGGCGCGATTTTAACAGCGGTCATGACCGGCTATTCCATTTACCTGTTGCCAGATTCCCTCCTCCGCCTGGTCCTCTTCATGATCACCCACTCCATCTACCGCATCCGCGTCGAAGGCCGCGACAACATCCCCGAATCTGGCGGTGCCCTGTTCGTCTCCAATCATATGTCTCTCGTGGACGCGCTCCTCCTGCTCGCCTCCACCGACCGCGACATCCGCTTCCTAATGTTCAAAGACATCTACGACCAGCCGCACATCAAGCCGTTCGCCAAAATGATTCGCGCTATTCCGATTTCTTCGCAACTCCGCCCGCGCGACATGATCCATTCCCTGCGCGAAGCCAGCGACGCCATCCGCAACGGCGAAGTTGTCTGCATTTTCGCCGAAGGCCAGATCACGCGCATCGGCCAGCTGCTGCCTTTCCGCCGGGGCATGGAACGAATCATGAAAGGCGTGAACGCACCCATTGTTCCGGTGAATCTCGACGGCGTCTGGGGCAGCATCTTCAGCTACGAACGCGGCCGCTTCCTGTGGAAATTTCCGCGAAAAATCCCGTATCCCGTCACAGTAAGTTTCGGCGCGCCGATGCCAGCCAGTGCTACAGCCTTTGAAGTCCGCGAAGCAGTTCAGGAATTGCAATCAGAAGCGTATCGCCATCACAAGAGCCGTATGCATACTCTGCCGCGCTCGCTGATCCGCACCGCGCATCATTATCCTTTCCGCTTCGCCATGGGCGACAAGCGCCGCCCCCGCATGAAATGGGGCAACGCGCTGCTCAGCTCCATTTTTCTCGCCCGCCGCCTCCGCAACGTCTGGGCCGGCCAGAAAATGGTCGGCATCCTGCTGCCTCCGTCCGTGCCCGGCGCGCTGGTGAATTTCGCTGCGTCGCTCAGCGGAAAAATCCCCGTGAATTTGAATTACACCGCATCGAACGAAACTCTCGCGTCCTGCGCCGAGCAATGCAATCTGCAAACCGTCATCACCACCAAGCTGCTGCTCGAAAAACTTCCGTTGCAAGTCCCCGGGAAACAGATCCTGCTGGAAGAAATCGCCGCCCGCCCGCGCCTGACAGAAAAAATTGCTGCGCTGCTGCTCTGGTTTCTGCCCGGCCCGCTGCTCGAACGCGCGCTCAACTCCGGCAAATCGCAATCGCTCGACGATCTCGCGACAATTATTTTTTCAAGCGGCAGCACCGGCGAACCCAAAGGCGTGATGCTCTCGCACTACAACATCATGTCCAACATCGATCAGATGGGCCAAACTTTCATGCTCACCAAAGGCGATGTCCTTCTCGGCGTGCTCCCCTTTTTCCATTCTTTCGGCTTCACCGTCACGCTCTGGCTGCCCGCTGTGCTCGGCGTCGGCGTCGCCTATCATCCCAGCCCGCTTGATCTCACCGCCGTCAGCGAACTGGTCCGCGATTACCAGGTCACGTTTCTTCTCGCCACTCCCACGTTCCTGCAAGCCTACACGCGCCGCTGCCTCCCCGAAGATTTCGGCAGCCTGCAATTCGTAGTAGTCGGCGCGGAAAAATTGCCCGAGCCTCTCGCGCTAGCTTTCGAAGACCGCTTCGGCATTCGCCCGCTCGAAGGTTACGGTTGCACGGAGTGTTCGCCAGTAGTCGCCGTCAATACACGTGATTTCCGTGCCCCAGGATTTCGCCAGGTCGGCGCCAAGCGCGGACGCATCGGTCATCCGCTCCCCGGCGTCAGCGTGCGCATCGTTGATCCCGAAACTCGCGAGCGGCGCGAAGTCGGCACGCCAGGTCTGCTGCTGGTGCACGGCCCGAACGTGATGCTCGGCTATCTCGGCAAGCCCGAAAAAACCGCCGAAGTTCTGCAAGACGGCTGGTACACCACCGGCGACATCGCCGCCGAAGACGAAGACGGCTTCCTCACCATCACCGATCGACTAAGCCGCTTCAGCAAAATCGGCGGCGAGATGGTCCCGCACATNAAAATCGAAGAAAAACTCCACGAGCTGGCCGAATCCGTCGAAAAGATTTTCGTAGTAACAGGCGTCCCCGACGGAAAAAAAGGCGAGCGCCTCATAGTCCTGCACACGCTGCCGCCCGAAGCGCTGACGCCAGTCCTGGAAAAGCTAGCCAATTCCGGCCTCCCCAATCTCTGGATCCCCCGCGCGAATCAGTTTTTCCACATTGATGAGTTGCCCCACCTAGGCAGCGGCAAACTAGACCTCCGCCGCGTCCACGAAGTAGCTCTGGAACACTCCGGCCAACCAGAATAACCAGTGATAAGTGACGAGTGACAAGTGACGAGCGATGGCCAACGGACGAGGAGTTACGGGTGAATGGCGACTTTGATCCGCGCCTTACAAATGCGCTCGTCATCCTGCCTGCCCTGAGTGATTCTGCGAAGGGAGCGGAGCGAAGGACCTCTCTTCTGCGTGTGGCGCTACCTCGGATCGAGCAAAAACGCCAATTTTCGCACTTCGACTCGCCGCAAAAACCGTTCGCCCTAAATTTCTCGCCATTCGACACTTTGCCGTTGCCTTCCCCTCGCCCCTCGCGTAAATTCGCGCAGGCTGGAGAAAAATACAGCATGACCATACGCCAACACAATTCGCAGTTAGGGCCAGCGCCCAAGACGCCCCGCGGGGATTGTGGCCGTATGTTCAGCAATCCCTCACGGTAAGTCTCCCTCCCTCTCGACTGCGTACAAATTAACCAGAACCATCGGCCGGCGCATTTCCCGGTTCCGTCAATTCGTATTCGCGCAGCCGTAGCGCCGCAGCAGCGCCGTTGTCGCACCGCGCACGCTGGCGTATCCGCGCAAGTGTCTCTGCACTCGCGCGAAGAAACCGAAATTTCGAAGCGGCGCAATACCCGCTTCCAGAAAGGAGTAATCACATGAGCGTCAACATAAAAAACGGCACCCCGACGCACGGTCCGTCGCTCTGCGATACCTGCTTCCGAGCGCACGTCTACCAGGGCTATCGCCACAGCGAGCAGGTTGTAGTGTGCCAGGCGACGTATCCCGAAATGCCGTGTTTTTCCCGGTGCGCGAATGCTCGAGCTACTCGGAGCAGGGCCGGCAAACTCTGCGCCAGATGGAAGACATCGCTTGGACCCTGGTTCCGCGCGGACCGAAACGTCGCGCGGGCTTCGTCGCTCCCGGCGACGAGAAGGAAGGCGACCGGGAAATCGAGCTCGTGCTGAATGACGAGGCGTAGCACGGACCACAAGCCGCAGCGTGAACGCAGCGGCGCGGAAATTGCGTGCGAGGGAGCGGTGTGTTCCCCGTCCCTCGAATTCCAGGCAGATAATTTCCGCCCCGCAGCTGCCGCNCGCCAAGCTTGTGGTCCGTGAACCTACGTGACAATCACACGTGACGCCGACGCGTGACGCCGGGCACGCGCTGAGACGTTTTGCAGTACAATCCCGATTTCACGACGCATCGCGTCCAGGAAAGCGACATGCTCAGAAGCCCACAATATTTTCTCGTGTTCCTCGCGCTCGCCGCCGTAGCAGCCCAGCCCAACTACGCGCAAGACAAAACGAAAGACCCGAAGTTCGTGATTGATCTGGAAACGCCCGCTCCAGCCAATGATTCAAAGGCGAAACAGCCCGTAAACACCGACAGCACCGTGCACGCGCCCATCACGCCGGCATTCGGCAAAGCGTGCAGCGCACTCGGCGCGGCAAAAGACGGCTACCGCGATTTCGACAGTCCCGTTTCCATCTCGGACTTGTTCGGCGCCCCCATCGAAGTCATCACCATCCGTCGCTTGGGCGTCTGGCAGGAAAAACCTGACCGCGAAGCACTCCGCAAACACATCATGGCCGTGCTAAACACACAAACCGTGGAAGTCTCCCGCTACGCAGACTGGGACGAAGCAGTGCCGCTCGGCATAGTCGCCACTATTCAGTTTTACGATCACACCAAGGGCGTCCTCGAAGAATCCGGCGGCCACGTCTGCTTCTCCGACTATTCCGGCACACTCTGGTGGCTAAGAATTCCCGTCCCACCGAAACCGCAGCCCTAAAACACCGCCAGCTTCACGTGCAGAAATTTCTTCGGATCCTTGCGGAAATCCCCAATCAGCAAACGCAAATCTCCAGTCATCCCCGTAAGGTTATCGTACAAATTTGGATCCGTGAATAATTTCCCCGCCGTCCCCTGATTGGAATTCAGTTTCGCCGAAGCATCTCGCACCTGCGCCGAAGCGTCGCGCAAATTATTGTAAAGCGCCTCGTCGCTAGCGAATTTTCCCAGCGAGCCCTTGCCCGCGCGCACATCGCTCAGCACTGCGTTGCCGTTATCCAGAAAGGACTTCGCGCTGTTGTAAACCGCCGGATCGTAAACTAGCTTCCCCGCGGTTCCCTTCTGGTCTTTCACCGCGCCGATCACATCGTTCACGTTATCCACGGTAGTGTTCACCTTCGTGTATAGCTCATCCGACGTCAGGAATTTCCCCGCCGTCCCATTTCCCGCTTGAATCGAGCCTACCATCGAGTTCAACCGTGCCACGGTAGCGTTCACGTTGTCGTAAAGCGCCGGATCCTTGATCAATTTCCCCACCGTACCTTTACCTTCCTTCACCTGATCAATTATTCCGCGCAGTTCGCCAGTCACACCGTTCAACGTATCCAGCAAATCCGTCCCGCGCTCCACCATCTCCGTCATCGCCACCGCCGGCGCGCCGGGAATCGTGCTGTTCGGCTTTAAGGCGTCGCCGCTCAGTCCGCGCTTGATCGTCACGTAACGGTCGCCCAGCAATCCTTCCGTCACCAGGCTGGCCGTCGAATCCGTGCGCACTTCCGGGCTGAATTTCTTGTCAATGCGCAAGATCAGCTGGATGCTCTGCGTGCGATCCGTGGGATGCGGATTCAGCGCGATCTTCTCCACGTTGCCAATCGAGACGCCATCCAAACGCACCGGCGCCCCGGCCGCCACGCCCTCCACCTCCGGTAGATAGGTGTATAGGCGATATTTCGGGCCCAAAATCCCCGCGCCCGTAATATAGAAGATCGCCACTGCCAGAATGAAAAGCCCCACCAGCACGAAAAGTCCCACGCGCAGCTCCGTCCATGTCAGTTGCTTGCGTTGCGCCATGACCTTGCCTCCTCAGTGATTGCGTCCCTGACTGCGTCTTCGACTGAGCCAATGACTGCGAATGTCGCCGTCATTCCGCCGAAGCCAGAAACTTTTTCAAGTAATCGTCTTTGGTGCGCAGCAATTCATCCGCGGGCCCTGCAAAATAAATTTTGCCTTCGCGCAACACCAGCACGTTGGTTGGCCGCACCTCGTTTTGATCGCTGCCGTTCGCCGCGTCCTTCTCGCGCTCCGCCAGCGACCGCCCATCGCCGGCCTTGCCGTTGCCAGCGAGCGATACCACGCGGCCGCTTCCCGGATCGAAACGAAAATTCGCCAACCCGAAAGCGTCTTGCACACGATGCGTCGCGAGGAGCGCCGTCACATCCTGCGAATCGCGCCCGCGCAATATCAACGTGATGATTGTCTGTGAAGTCACCGGATCCAGCCCCGCCGTCGGCGAATCGTAAAGCACTACCGGCGGACGGTCCACCAACGCCCGCGCAATCGAAACGCGCCGCCGCATTCCGCCGGACAAATCGGCCGGAAATTTCTCCAGCGCGTCCTCCATCTCTACGAAGCGCAACGCCTCGCGCACCCGCTCGTCAATTTCCGTTTCGTCCACCTCTTCCTCGTGCAAACGAAACGACACATTGTCGAAAACGTTCATGGAATCAAACAGCGCGCCTTCCTGAAACACGAACCCGATGCGCCGCCGGAAATTCAGCAGCTCGCTTTCCGGCATCTCGCTCACGTCGTGCCCCATCACCAGCACATGCCCCGCATCCGGCTGAATCAATCCGGCCGCCAGCTTCATGATCAGCGTCTTGCCCGTGCCCGTTTCGCCCAGCAGCACCTTGGTTTCGCCGTGCCCCACGTCAAAAGAAATGCCCGCCAAGACTTCGCGACCCTCGAAACCCAGGTGAATGTCGCGCAGAGAGATCAGCGCCTCGCTCGGCACGCTCTGTATTTCCTGCTGCGCCGGTTGGCGCAACGGCGGGCGCAACGTATTCGCATTATTAAGGGAAGAGCCGAGCGGCGGAACGTCGCGCGTCATGCGTCCGATTATAGATGGAAACCAGCAGATTCCAGCGGAGAGTTCCGTGCAAGGTCACGCACGCGGCACAACCACATTATTGGAAAAGATACAGCAGCAATCGCGACAAGAAGAAATCCACCACCAGCGCGCACACCGAAGAAATAACCACCGCGGTAGTCGTCGCGCGCCCCACTCCCTGCGTTCCGCCGCGCACCCGCAATCCGCAGTAACAACCCACCGTCGCGATGATCAATCCGAACACAAATGGCTTGGCGAGCCCTTGTACCACGTCGCCGATATCCAACGAATTGATTGCGCGCGTCCAGAATTGCACCGCGCCCAGCCGCAGCGTGGTGTACGCAACCAGAAATCCGCCGCACAATCCCACAAAATCAAACACCGTAGTGAGCAGCGGCACCATCAGCACCGTCGCGATCACCCGCGGCATCATCAACTTCCGCACCGGGTCCGTACCCAACGCGCGCATCGCGTCCACCTGCTCGGTCACCACCATCGATCCAAGCTCAGACGCCATCCCCGAAGCGTTGCGCCCCGATACCAGCAGCGCCGTAACCGCCGGCCCCAATTCGCGCACCAGCGCCAGCGACACCGCGTCTCCCGTCAGCGCCGTTTCACCGAACCGCTGGAATTGCGCCGCCGTTTGCAACACCAGCACGCCACCAATCGAAAGCCCCGCAAGAATAATGATCGGCAGCGAACCCACGCCGATGATGTCCATCTGCTCCAGCGTATCCATAAAGTAGTACGGCGGCGAGAACATGCACTGCAGCGACTGCACGGTCAGCAGCGTGTAATCCTGCACGGCCGCGACTTGGCGCTTGGCAGCGTCGCCGAGAATCGCGGGCAGAGATGAGGTGTCGCTGGATTCGGGCATTTTGGACGACGCGTGGTGGGCCGAATGCGCCGCTTGCGTCGAGTCCCCGGAAGCGTAACGGCTGGTCCGCGCCGCGTCAAGCAAACATCCGCGCCACAATTTGCAGCGCGCCTTTACGCAACTGGAAGCCTCCGGTAGAATCTGTTATTCGTGCCTGCACGCGGGGTCCGACCTAATATGCTACGTTTCGTTACCGCTGGTGAGTCTCACGGACAGGCTCTGATCGCCTGGATCTCCGGGCTTCCCGCGGGCGTGCGCGTGGACCTGGAATTCATTCAGCGCGAATTGCATCGCCGCCAACTCGGCTACGGCCGCGGCGGCCGCCAGAAAATCGAAAAAGACGCCGCCGACATTCTAGCCGGCGTGCGTCACGGCAAAACGATCGGCGCGCCCATCGCCGTCCGCATCGAAAACCGCGATTGGAAAAACTGGGAGAAGACGCTGCCAGTGGGAGCCCCTGCGTACGCTGAAGACACCGACGGCGCCGACTCGAGCGATCCCAAAAGCGCGCAACGCCAACTCACCGCCCCGCGCCCCGGTCACGCCGACCTCGCCGGCGCGCTGAAATTTAATTTCCACGATGCGCGCTACGTGCTCGAACGTGCATCAGCCCGCGAAACCGCCGCCCGCGTCGCCGCCGGCGCGTTCGCAAAATTATTCTTGCGCGAATTCGGCGCCGAAGTCCTCAGCCACACCATCGCCGTCGGCCACGCGCGCCTGGAACGCGCCGCCACCTGGGAAGAAATAGCTGCAATATGCGAAAATCTAGATTCGCCGCTGCGCTGCGTGGATAGCGCCACCCAATCGCGCATGGTCGCCGAAGTGGATCACGTGCTGCGCGGCGGTGATTCCGTCGGCGGCATCTTTGAAGTAGTCGCCCACGGTATTCCGCCGGGCCTGGGCAGTCACGCGCAGTGGGACGAAAAACTCGATGCGCGCATCGCTCGCGCCGTCATGTCCATTCAAGCCGTGAAGGCAGTCGAATTCGGTACCGGAGTGACGAATGCCGCNAGCTACGGCTCCGAAGTGCANGACGAGATCCGTTACGACGCCGCAAAGAAACGCTTTGACCGCACCTCGAATCGCGCCGGCGGCCTCGAAGGCGGCATCACCAACGGCAGCGACGTNGTAGTGCGCGGCTACNTGAAACCCATCTCCACCCTGCGCCGCCCGCTGCTCACCGCGGATCTAAACACGAAAGAAGAAGTCAAAGCAGCCTATGAACGTTCAGACGTTTGCGTGGTTCCAGCCGGGGGCGTAGCCGGCGAAGCGATGGTCGCCTTGGAATTAGCCGGCGCGTTCCTGGAAAAATTCGGCGGCGATTCCATCGGTGAAACGCGCCGCAATTTCGCAGGCTATCAGAAGCAACTCGACGAATTCTAAACAGCCGATGTTGCTTGCGAGTTGAGAGTCGAAAGTTGAGAGTTAAACGTTGAAACTTGAAACATAAGAACCAGCACCGAAAGAGTGCGGATCGCGAGGCTGAAAGCTTTGTAGGTCGTGGCTTTGGCCACGGCACCACAACAAGCGNAAAGGGAGCGGCTTTAGCCGCTGAAGTACAGCTTTTGCAGTTCTCTGGCACACTCTAAACGCNGCGGTCAAGAAGGCGAAACCAAGAAATGATTCATCCGATTGTGAAATTCGGCGACCCGGTCCTCGAAACCCCCGGCAAGCGCGTGGAAAAATTCGACGACGACCTGCAAAAACTCGTCGCGGATATGTTCGAATCCATGTACGCCGCCGCCGGCGTCGGNCTCGCCGCGCCGCAAATCGGCGTCGGTCTGCGCCTCACCGTAGTTGACGTCTCCAACGGAAAAATTCCCGAAGCGAAAATGGTTCTCGCCAATCCCGAAATTATTTACGCCGAAGGCCAGCAGCGCGAAGAAGAAGGCTGCCTCTCGCTTCCGGGGTTTCGCGGTTACGTCGAGCGCCCGCAGTACGTCACCGTCCGCGCGCAAGACGCGACGGGCGCTTCCTTCGAACGCCGCGGCGAAGGCCTCCTCGCCGCGCCTTCTGTCACGAAATTGATCACCTCAACGGTATCCTCTTCATCACGCACCTCAGCATGCTGAAGCGCGACCTTATCAAACGCAAAATCCGCAAGCTGAAAAAAGCCGGCGAGTGGTAGGACCCCCGTGCCGCCGCTGAAAATTATTTTTTGCGGCACTCCGGCCTTTGCCCTGCCCTCTCTGCACGGATTAATTGCCCAACAAGACTTCCAGATCGCAGGCGTCGTCACACAACCAGATCGCCCCCGCGGGCGCGGTAAAGAAGTCGCGAGCTCACCGGTAAAAGGAGCCGCAGTAGCCGCCGGAATTTCCGTGTACCAGCCACAGAAAATTCGCGCCGAGGAGTCCTACGAATATTTCCGCAGCGCCGCACCAGATGTAGTGGTCATCATCGCCTACGGCCAAATCATTCCCGCGCGCCTCATCGAAATTCCGCGCCTCGGATGGATTAACCTCCACGGCTCCCTGCTCCCCAAATATCGCGGCGCCGCGCCAATTCACTGGGCCATCGCCAGCGGCGAAACGCGCACCGGCCTCACCACCATGCGAATTGACGCGGGTCTGGACACAGGGCCCACGCTGCTCAAACACGAAACCGAAATCGCGCCCGACGAAACGACGCCAGAGCTATACGCGCGCCTCGCGGAAGCAGGCGCTCCGCTGATCGTCGAAACGCTCCGCGGGCTCGCAAGCGGAACGATCACGCCAACGCCGCAAGATAATTCGCAAACAACTCTCGCGCCCCCGCTGAAAAAGGAAGACGGCAGAATTGATTGGTCGCTCCCGGCACAGAAAATCTACAACCGCATCCGCGGCTTTCAGCCCTGGCCCGGAGCGTTCACCGCGTTCCGCGGTAAGCAATGCGCAATATGGGGCAAGCCCGCAGC
>JGI12635J15846_10002095_pt1 | contig 17477 bp, 19 predicted proteins | sample BlaSpr_A8_OM2_M2_FD_15846 | JGI IMG/M metagenome (IMG submission 15846) | reverse complement strand
AAATACCTGTCCGCCGGTGGACCGGCGGGTGCCCGCGAGGGTCTCGACCAGCTCGCTCTGTCCGTTGCCTTCGACGCCGGCAATGCCCAGAATCTCGCCCTGGTGCAATTCGAACGACACGCCGCGCAATGCCGGCACGCCCTGGTCGGAATTTGCTGACAGATTCTCGACGCGGAGCGCGATCGGCCCCGGTTTGGCCGGGGTCTTCTCGACCCGGAGCAGGACATCGCGACCAACCATCATGCGGGCGATTTCTTGTTCGTCCGTGTCTTTCGTTATCAGGTGACCGACGACTTTGCCGCGACGCATGACCGTGATCCGGTCCGAGATCTCGAGGACCTCTTTGAGCTTGTGGCTGATGAAAATAATCGTCTTGCCACTCTCAACCAGGCCGCGGAGGACGCGGAATAGTTCCAACGATTCTTGGGGCGTAAGGACGCCGGTTGGCTCGTCGAGGATCAGGATCCTGGCGCCACGGTACAGGACTTTCACGATCTCGACGCGTTGCTGGAGACCGACGGGGAGAGCTTCCACGCGGGCGTCCGGATCGAGTGCCAGGCCGTATTGGCGGGTCAGATCGCTAATGGCGGCACGCGCCTTCGCATAGTCATAGAAGCCGCCTCGCCGCACCGGTTCGCTGCCCAGGACGACGTTCTCGCCGACGGTGAAAACCGGGATCAGCATGAAATGCTGATGCACCATGCCAATGCCATGCCGGATGGCATCGCGTGGGCCCTGCAACGGCGCCAGCTTGCCCTCGATCAGGATCTCGCCGGCGTCAGCGCGAATCAAGCCATAAAGAATATTCATGAGCGTGCTCTTGCCGGCGCCGTTTTCGCCGACCAGGGCGAGGATCTCGCCCTGGCGGACCTGGAGATCGACGTGGTCGTTGGCGACGACACCGGGGAAGCGCTTGACGATGCCTCGCATTTCCACAGCGAGGGGCTCGGCGCCGGTGGCGAGGCGCTGCGCACTGCTGGCGATACCCGATTCCGTCATTCGGCACCCGGAACGTAGGGGATACCGTCGGCGGCCGGCGGGCTGCTGCGGCGGACGACGGCGGCTAGCACGACCAAGGTCAGTAGGTACGGCGTCATGCTCAGGAAATATGGCGAGATATGAATGCTCGAGTTCGCATCGTAGATTGCCTGGCCGAAGCCGAAGATGAGCGTCGCGCCGAAGGCGCCGAACGGCGTCCACTTGCCGAAGATCATGGCCGCCAGGGCGATGTAGCCGCGACCGTCCGTCATGCCGGGTACAAACGTGTTCGCGAGGCCGATGGAAAGAAACGCCCCAGCTAGCCCGGAGAGCAAGCCGCTCGTGATCACGGCGCCGTATCGCAGAACGTAGACATTGATCCCGGCGGTGTCGGCAGCCTGCGGGTGTTCGCCGACAGACCGAATACGCAAGCCCAATCGAGTTCGAAAGAGCACCACCTGCGTGGTGACGAGGAGGAGCAGCGCGACGTAGACCATGATGTTCTGTTCAAAGAGAATGCGGCCGAAGAATGGGATGCCGCTCAGCAACGGAATTTTCAGATTCGGCAGCGTATCGTGCGAGGGTACGTAGCCGACGTCCGAGAGGCCATAAAGGCGATTGATCAAGAAGACGGTAATGCCGCCCGCAAAGATATTGATCGCGACGCCAGAGACGATCTGATCAGCCCTAAAACGGATCGAGACCACGGCGTGAATTGCTGCCATCAGGCCGCCCGCGATCATGGCGCCCAGCACGGCAATAAAGACGTTATGGACGGCGAGATCGATCGCCACCGCGAAGAACGCGCCGGTCAGCATCATGCCTTCCATCGCAATATTCACGACGCCGGATCTTTCCGAAATCACGCCGCCCAGGGCCGGCAGCAGGAGTAGCGCCGCGTACTGCAGCGACGAGTGCCATAGGCCGGAGGTCCCCATCAGGCTGAAGAGGTCACGGAAAAAATTCATGCGGTGCCCTTGTCGTCGGCGGCGAGTCCCGTATCGGCTGCTTCGGTGACGGCCGCCGCCGGAGCTTCGGCTCCCGGACTGGTGGGTCCGCGGCCTAGCGCCGGCAGGCGCAGCTTGACCGAACGCAGGAAGTTGGCTGCGATCGAAAACAAGATCAACGCTTGCAGGACGTAAACGAGGCTCCCGGACACCCCGGCGTCGCTTTGCATCACCGACCCTCCGGCATGCAGGGCGCCAAACAAGATCGCCGACAGGATGATGCCGACCGCGCTATTGAAGCCGAGCAGGGCGACCGCAATCGCATCAAAGCCGGTCGTATCGGTAAAGTACTGGTCCGTCAGATTGTGATCGACGCCCGCGATCTGCACCGCGCCGGCCAGGCCGGCGAATGCACCGGCGATGAGCATGGTGACGATCAGGGTGCGCCGGACGCTAATCCCGGCATAGCGCGCCGCGCGCTGGCTCTGCCCGACGGCACGGATCTCGTATCCGAGTGTTGTGCGCCAGAGCAAAAAGGCGAAAAGCGCGGCGGCCACGAGCGCAATGAACAGGCCGGTATGGGCTCGGTAGACGGCGCCAGGCAGTCCCAGGAAGATCCGGCTGTCGTGCGGGACCAGGGTGGCGAGTTGAGCCGAGCTCGCGATCGGTGACGACTTCGAGCTGCCACCCGGCAACTGGAGCGGCCCGCCGATGATCAAGAACCTCAAGAACCACTGGGCGACGAAATTGAGCATGATGGTCGTGACGACTTCGTGGGCGCCGGTGGTCGCCTTCAGGACGCCCACGATCCCACCCCATGCGGCTCCGCCGAGCGCGCCACAAACAAGCACCAATGGCAGCAGCGCCCAGGCGGGCCAGCCCGTCAGGTGAATGCCAACCGTGGCCGCCGCGACGGCGCCCATGATCAGTTGCCCCTCGGCGCCGATGTTGAACATGCCCGCCCGGAACGGCAGCGCGACGGCGATGCCAGTCATGATCAGCGGCGTCAGGAAGACCAAAGTATTCGCGAGTTGCAGTACCGACGGCTCGCCGCCGAAGCAGAAGAGCCCAAAGCCCCCACAGGCCAGCGCCTGGTAGGCCTTGAAGGGGTCGCCACCCGTGACGGCGACGATAACCGCGCCAGCGGCGAACGCGAGCAGGACTGAGCCGAGCGGGACAGCTAGCGCCCGGCCGATGCCCCGCAGACTTTTGACGATCTGCGGCGGCTCCTGCCGGGCGCCTCGCTTAGCTGCTGCGGCCATCTGGCCGCTTCACTCTAACGGGTGTTTTGGCGAATTTCTACGGAACCGTGTCCGGTACGGTGACCGAGCCGGATTTGATCTTTGACGTCATGTCCGTCAGGGCCGTCATCACGTCGGCGGGCAAGGTCCCGTTATCGGCTTGATAGCCGACGCCGTCGTTGGCCAGCCCAAACAGCGTGACGCCGCCTTTGAACGCGTTGTTCTTGACGTCCTTGATGGCGCTGAAGGTCGCCACGTCAACGCGCTTCAGCGCGCTGGCGATGACAGACTTGTCCACGGCGCCCTGGTCCGCATCGACGCCGATGCTCCAGACGCCGTCTTTTCCGGCCTCGGTGAGGACGCCGTTGCCGCAGCCGCCCGCCACCTGGAACAGGATGTCCGCTCCGCTGGAGATCTGCTGAGCCGCGATCCCGGCGCACTTGGTCGGGTCGGAGAAGTTATTCGAGTAGCCGTTGAGGGTTTTGATCGATGGGTTGACCAGCTTGGCCGCCCACTGATAGCCGGCGATGTAATGATCGACCGGCGGGATCTTGATGCCGCCGATGGAACCGATCGTGTTCTTCTTCTTGGCGCCCAAATTGTCTTTTTCCAGGACGCCAGCGATGGTTCCGACCAGTGCGCCCGCCTCCTGTTCCTTGAAGAGCAGGCCGACGACATTGGCATGCTTGAGGTCGGTCCCCTTCGAGTCGGTGCCGACGCCATCGATGATCGCGAAGTGAATATTCGGGAAGCTGCCGGAGACCGTGCCGATGGACTCGGCCATCAGGAAGCCGACACCGATCACGAGGTCATAGCCTCGGGTGGCGTAGTTCTGTAGGTTCGGGACGTAGTCGGAGTTGGCATGGGACTCGGTGACATCCCCCTGGATGCCGAGCTGGCCCTTGCAGGAGAGGCTCGCACAGATATTGCCGGTGGATGCCGCATTGGCCAGCCCAACCCCCGCCAGATGGTTGAAGCTCTTGTCGGCGAGTGTGCCGGTGTCGGTCACGAGGCCGACCTTGATGACTTTTGGCGTCGGCGTCGTACCGGCGCCGCCGGTGCTGCTGCCGCATGCGGCCATGACGACCGCCAGCATCACACCTACGCCAAGACTTAGCAAACGGACGGGTGGCTTCCTCATGCGTCATCCCCTTCAGTGATAGTGAGACCCCTCGATCCGGGCGATTGTAGCAGCTAATTGTTGGAAATTTTTCTGCTCACGCACCGGTCGTCTGCGCGCCTGCGGCCAGCTTACCGGCAATTGTCTGCAACTCATCCACCTGGCCGGGAGCGAGCGCGTGCTGGATGGGACGGAACTCGACTGCGCCCTGCGAAAGACCGACGGTACGCAGGCCGCCGGCCCAGCGTCCGGCGGCCGTATCGGCCACTATCAGGGCGACCCCTCGGTCCACATGTTTGACCGCGCTGGCGAGCAGGCAATCGCTAATCGTCAGGTCGAGCGTTGCTTCCTGGTCGGCGCCGATGCAGACGCTGGCGGCTCGCGCCGCGCCCCGCAGCGCCCCCTTTCCGGTCGAGCCTCCGGCCCCGAAGATGACGTCAGCGCCTTGACGGACGAATGCGCTGGCCTGCGCTGCGCCCCATCCCGGGTTGGCGTACGGGAGACCATCCCCGGCCGGTTGATATGCACCGAGCACGCGGATGCCAGGCCTGACATAGGCAGCACCGTGCTCGAAGCCCGTGCGATTGCGCTGGTCCGCGGCGCCGCCTGGTCCGTAGACCCCGGCGATGACGCCAGATTTTGTAACCATGCCCGCCAGCGCGCCGGCAAGATATGCCGCCTGGTCATCGCGAAAGACAAGAACCGCCAGGTTGGGCTGTGGCGCCGGCGCGACGATCGGGTCGACGAGGACAAAGCGCGTCCCGGGATTGGCCCGGGCGACCTCGACGACAGCGTCGGTTAGCAGGAAGCTGCTGGCGATGACAAGGTCATATCCGACATAGCCCTGCAGCAACTGGCGATACTCCGCGGGACGACTTGGGACGGCGACGTCCGCGTGGGTACAAGGCAGGCCGTGAAGACCGTCGCGAACGCCGCGCCAGCCGGCCGCATCAGCGCGGGAATCCAGGCCGGCAACGTCGGCGACGAAGCCGATTCGGAATGTAACCGAGCATTTCGTCGTGGGGGTCGCTGCCGGCCGGTGGATCCGTGTGGCGCCCGGCTGCACCAAGAGCAACAGGCAGACGACCAGGAGCAGGACGCCGGCTGTCAGGTACCGAAGAGGCGATCGCCGTAGTCGCCGAGCCCGGGCAGGATGTATTTCTGGACGTTCAGCTCCCGGTCCCGTGCCGCCGTGAAGATCTGGACGTCGGGATGCGCTGCCTGCAGCGCCTGGATCCCCTCGGGAGCTGCCACGACGCACACTAGGCGAACGCTTGCCGGCTGGTATTCCTTCATGATCTCGACGGCTTTGATCGCCGTGCCACCGGTGGCCAGCATCGGGTCGAGGATCATGACGGCTTTCCCGGCGATATCGGGCGGCAGCTTGACGTAGTACCGGGAGGCCACCGCCGTTCGCTCATCGCGCTCCAGGCCGATGTAGCCAACGGTCACGTGGGGCAACAGCTCGAGCACCGGCCCGACCAGCCCGAGACCGGCTCGCAGGATCGGCACCGCAACGACCCGGTCGCCAATCGCATAGCCATCTGTTTCTTCCAATGGCGTCTGCATGCGATATGTCCGGGTGCGCAGGTCGCGCGTCGCCTCGTAGAGCAGCAGGGTAATAATCTTGTCCGACGCTTCGCGGAACTCATCCGGAGTCGTCTCCCGGTCGCGCAGCCGGGTCAAGTAATGCGCCACGAGTGGATGCTCGACAAGGTGCAGGGTCATTTAGCCCCCACCCTGGCCTTCCCCCGGAGGGGGAGGGAAATTGTCGGAGGCAGCGTAGCGAGACCGGGCTCAGCCATGCGGCCCTCGGCCAGGAGCTGCTTGACGCGGGCGATGTTCGAGGCCGACCAGTTGCTGCCGGGGCGCCTGGGCGTGAAACGGCAGGCGTAGGTCGCATCGTCGATCGACTTGGTCAGGCCGTCGATCCAACCGTAGGCGAGCCCTTCCACGACAGACTCTTCATAACTGATCCCCGACTTGCCGGATGCCTTTTTGTAATAGACGAGCCAGATGTCTTTCTTATCGGCGTGATGCTTCGCCAGCCAGCGACGCCACTCGAGACTGCTGCGGACCTTGAGCGTTTTGCCGATCTCCATACTCAGACCTTCAGCGGCTCCAGCTGCTGGACGGCGCTGAGCGCGACGCGGAACATCGGCGTGAGGTCGAGCGCCGCCACCCGCGCCGGGTCGATCGCCTCTTCGCCGGGCTCGTTGACCACGGTCAATACCGATCCGCCCCGGAGACCTCGCAATGCACAGATGATGAAGATGGTCGACGTCTCCATGTCATTGCAAAGCACGTGCGCCCGGCTCCAGACCTGCAGGGCAAGCTCCAGCTCCTCGCGTCGAGGCATGCGGGCGGCATGCAAGTCCGTATAGAGCGCATCGTGGCTTCGGACAATTCCGGCATGGGCCGCCTGCTTCGCCGCCCGCGCGGCGGCGACCATGGCGGTGGCGAGCTCGACGTCGGCCACCGCCGGGTAACTCAGTGGCACATAGCTGGGCGTGGTGCCCTCGTCGCGGACCGCCGCTGTGGCGATTACAAGGTCAGAAAAATGCACGCCCTTCTGGATCGATCCCGTCGTGCCGACCCGGATGAACGTCGTTGCCCCGATGGCCGCCAGCTCTTCGACGGCGATGGCCGTCGACGGCGAGCCAATTCCCGTCGAGCAGACGGAGACCATTCGACCGGCGAGCTCCCCCGTGTAGGTCGTGAACTCACGGTTACGCGCGATCAGTCGAGGGCGGTCGAGCTGCTTGGCGATCGACTCCACCCGACCTGGGTCACCGGGGAGAAGGACGACGTCGCCGACGTCGCCCGCTTTGCAGCGGATGTGGTACTGCAACTCCCCCATGGTCGCCGTGAGTTTACAACCCCACCAGGGAAGGAATTGGCGGGACGGGCTTATTGCGCCGAGGAAGTAGCTTCGCTGGCCGAGACGAAGCTTTCGCCAGCGAACAGGCGCAGCAGCGCTGAGCTGATGGGCTCGCGATAACTGATGGTCACCGTGAATGTCGTCGGGTTACCGGCTTGATCTATGCCGGCCTGCCTCACCTGGACCGACGCGAGTCGGGGATCAAGTCCCCCCAGGTTTGAGACGACCGCGCGACAGACCTCGGCTTCGGAGTACGCGGCGGGGCGAAGCAAGCCATCGCTCGCCTGCCAGCACGGCATGGCGCCGGCATTCCCAACCCGCAGACCGTGGGCCATGGTTCGCGATGCAACCACGGCGGCTTCGTGCAGTTGCATCGAGCGGAGACCGAGGCCAATCGCCTGCAGCCCCGCCACGCTAAAGGCGAACACTAGCGAGATGGCGCCCGCCACTAGCAGCGTGGACTGGCCTGATTTCGAGCTTCGCACTAAGACAGCATCGACCCGGGCGCTTGCGAGAGGCCTTACGTAGACGCCTTCACCTGAAGTGCCGGCGCAACGCGGTCCGTAAGGGCGATCAGCCCTGGAGCAGGTGCGCCGGGTTGCCTTTCAAGCCGACGGCCACGGTCACGGTGTCGATGGCCACCGTGCCATTAGCGAGGTTGGTTCGGTATTGCAGCGACCACCACCAGTTGGCGGGGTTGTTGCCGGGATTCCAGTTCGAAGCCACGGGGAGCTCGAAATGGAGCCAGTGCCCGTTGTAGTAAACGGTGTTGCCACTCGTCGCCAGAATGGTCGCCTGCGTGTTCCCCGGCGCGCTGACCAGCGTACCCGCATTGCTGCGCTGGACGCCCAGGTCGTAGATCCTGACCCCGGTCGCCGAGGTCGCGATCGCGTTCGTGGCCGGGTCAATGATGTCGATGTAGACGTTGCCCGCGCCCGAGATGTCGCCCGGGTCCCAGATGTCGATCGTCACCGTCTTGCCGGCGTAATAGGGCGGGAGTTGAAAGAGCGGCATCTTGAAGGTCTGCGTTGCGATCGGGGTGTACCAGGACATGTCGTTCCATGACCCCAACGAGCAGGCCGTGGTGCAGAGGTTCTTGCTAGAGTCCAGCACGCGGACCGCATAGGCCTTGTGGGAGGCGTTCTGGCTGCCGGCTCCGCTCGGTGCACCGTTGTAGTCGAGGTTGTCGACTCGCAGCCGGTAGGTGCCACCCACCAGCATCCCGCCCGTCAGATAGGACCCCGGGGTGCCGTACTGGTTGAGGCTGACCAGTCCGTTGTCGCCGCTGCCGTTGTAGGTCGCCACGTCGATCCAGTTGTGATAGATCGACATGTTCGTCGGGTTGCCTGGAACGTCGTACGTCTGCGTGATGGTCGTACCGGTGTTTACGTTCTTGTACGTCGGCGGGTTCGAGCTCCAGTTGGTCGCGTCGATGGGGTAGACCGTGGTCTGGGTCAGCTTGACGTCATTTGCCCGGATGAAATGGTTGACCACCTGGAAGAGCGTGTAGCGGCTCGCCGTGAAAAGTTGCTTGTTCGTGAAGTCGGTGACGCTGTCCTGCTCGTGCAGGTAGTAGCTGCCTCCGCTCGAGCATGGCGTCCAGCCGCGGAAGTTGTCGCAGTTGTTGTGTGGCCCCGACGTGCCGTTTGGACCACCGTCTGGGGCAAACGCCGCGTTGTAGACCTGGATATATCCACCCGTCGAGGGGATGGTGATCAGGTAGTTGTAGCCACCGCGTGTCGGGAGGGAGGCGTCCGCGGGTTCGTTGCCGGAGGTGGCACTGATCTGGTGGACGTCGCTGGACGGCGGGTTGAGCGGCCCGTTGAACTCGAACCCAGGGTTGGGCGTGAACGCGTCCCCCTGTTGGCGGTCGACGTTCCATCCCTCGGTGCGCATGAAGTAATAGTTGTTGGCGGTCCCAAGCTGCGAGGCCGTTGAGCCGATCTGCCCACCCGGCTGGCCAAGGGTGATCGGCGGCAGGTAGGTGGCGACGGCGGTCCGCGAAACCACGTAGTTATTGAAGCCGAGCAGCTGCATGAAATAAACCTGGACTCGCTTCGAGACCGTCACCTGGAACTTGTTGGCGTAGTAGGCCGGCGGGTTGCTGCCGTTGATCGGAACCCGTTCCGGGTCCACGACCACACCATTGGCGACATCAGCCGGGTCGAAGCCGTTCCGCTTCGAGATCGCAATCGCCTTGTCGGTGGCGTTGTTACCTGGCGGGGAGTTGAACTGGTTCGGCATGTAGACGACGCCCGCCAGGGCGGCTGCCGCCGCGGCGCGCTCGGCACCCAGGCTTTGGACATAGCCGATCAGCGCATCGACGCCGAGCCCGACGCCGCCCGCGAGCACGAACATGAGCATCAGCGCCATCAGGACGATCGCCTGGCCGCGCTGTGCTTTTGGACGCCGGATGATGATGCGCATCAGTTCAAGACCGGTGCTACTTGCATGACCGAGTACTCCGTGAACGTCATGTTGCCGAACGACCCGGCCGGCACCGTGAATTGCCAGACCAAACGAATGCCGATCGCGGTCTCATCCGGTGGGGTCTGGTAGCGTCGCTCCAGCGTGAGCGTCTGGAGCCCACTGGGAAGGGGGTTTCCGCTGCCGTTGAACTGGTCCTGGTAGTCGCTTGCCTGCATCACGCCATCAGCGCGGGTTGCCCCATAGATGTCGAGCTCCATCAGGGTGCCATAGCCCCAGGTCTTTGTCACCGCCAGGACATTGCGGACGATTTTCTGATCGATCGCCGCCTGGGTCGCGGTTGGGTTCGTCTGGCGACCCCCAAGTTCGGAGGCCAGCCGCACTCCCTGGCGGACGGCATAGCCGGCCACCAGCTTGTCCCAGATCAGCATCGTGGTATCGAACCCGCCGAGCAAGAGGATCGACATGACGGGAATGGTTATCGCGAGCTCCACAAGCGACTGCCCCCGCTTCTTACGAGCGGGCGCCGCCGCTGGGCTTACGACGAGTGTGCTTGACATGGAATTGGTCTCAGTAGGTCTGCGGCTCCAACCGCACGTAATACTTCGCCGACAGGCTGAGGGGTGCGGTCGCGATCAGCGCCCCGGACTTCCACTTGTACTGGTACTTGATGGTCACGCCCATGAAATCGCTGGACCCGTTGGTCACGTCGCGCGTGGTGGAGTCCCATGGTTCAGGGCTGAGCAGCGGGGCGCCGAAGAGGTCGTACTTGTTCACACAGCCGCCGCCGCCGCAGCCTGTGGAATCGACCGTCAGGTTTCCAGTGTTCGGATCCTCGATCAGGCGATAGATGTCGACCTCGGTCACATTGACCACGCCGTTCTGTCCCATACCCGTGCCGACGATCACGCCGATCACCTGCGAATCGGCGTTGGCCTGGTTGCCGGCCTCGGAGCCGACGCGTGCGGCCTCCCCGGTGGCATAGGCAGCCGTGCCGACGCCAAACATCAAAAAGCCGGCCTCGACGATGCCGAGCAGGGCCATCAGGGCGATCGGAGCGCAGAGGGCAAACTCGGCCACGCCCTGGCCACGGCTGACCCGCCGGCGATCCAGCCGATCTGGCCCGCCAGACGCGCGCCGAACTAACACGGTGGGTGTCATCCGTCTTCCTTTGGTCAGTCGGCCGAGTGGCCTACTCCCTACTGCAGATAACGCAAACGGTAAGGCTCCTCAGCTTCAAAGCGCGCCACGGATGATTACAGGTCCCGTTACGACTTGTTATCCCACGCGTCGCGGCGGGATGAATGAGACGCCCGAGTCGAGACTACCTAGGCTCCCGGCGTCAGCTGGCGCTGTTACAAATCCAGCCGTTCGATGCTGGACGCGGTGACGCGTCGAAGGAGTAGCGATCGGGGCCGAGCGCTCTCAGCGAGGGTGAAGGCCGCCGCAACCCGCTCGATGACGTTCTCGGCAGCGTCGGCGGAACGGGCGTGGATCACCGCCAGGACCTGGCCGGCAGCGACCGAGTCGCCGATCTTCTTTTCGAGCACGACCCCGACGGCCAGGTCGATCGGCGCATCCTTTCGATCGCGGCCGGCGCCCAACGCCTTGCCGGCCAGCGCGATCTCGAGCGCATCGGCTCGCGCCACATAACCCGCGGCCGGGGCGATCACCGGTCGCTGGATGGGCGCCGTCGGCAAGCGGCTGGGATCCTCGGTCACACGCGGGTCGCCATCCTGCGCCGCGATGAGTTCCGCAAGTTTGCGTAACGCAGACCCATCGCGCAGGAGCCGACCCAGATCGACCGGCGGGTGGGCGGCGAGGCGCAGCATCTCGGCGCCGAGCCGCAGGGAGAGCGCCTCCAGGTCAGCAGGGCCGCGACCAGCCAGGGTGTCGATCGCTTCTTTGACTTCGAGGGCATTGCCGACCGCACGCCCCAGCGGCTGCTCCATGTCGGTGACGTAGGCGACTGTCTCGCGGCCGGCGTTGGTGCCGATGCGGACGAGCGCTTGGGCCAGCGCCTCCGCCTCGGCGACGTTGGCGATGAACGCGCCGCGCCCGCACTTGACGTCGAGCAGGATCGCGTCGGCGCCCGCGGCCAGCTTCTTGCTCATAACGCTGCTGGCGATCAATGGCACGGAGTCCACCGTGGCCGTGGCGTCGCGCAGCGCGTACAGGGCGCGATCGGCGGGAACCATGTCTTTTGTCTGGCCGGCGATGGCAATGCCGATCCGACGCACCTGGTCGATGAAACGATCGGTCGGAAGATCGACCTGAAAACCAGCAATGGCTTCCAACTTGTCCAGCGTTCCGCCGCTGTGGCCCAGTGCGCGGCCCGAAATCTTGGCGACCGGCACGCCGGCGGCCGCGACCAGGGGCGCAACCACCAGCGTGGCTTTGTCCCCGACGCCGCCGGTCGAGTGCTTGTCGACTTTCCGGCCGGGAATCGACGAGAGGTCGAGCTGCCGCCCGCTCGCCGCCATCGCCAGCGTCAAGGCCGTGGTCTCTGCGTCGCTCATGCCGCGGAGCCGAACCGCCATCAACCAGGCGGCGAGCTGGTAGTCAGGAATGCTGCCGTCGGTCGCGCCCCTGACCAGAAATTGAATGCCGCCGTTCGTATGCGCGTGGCCATCGCGCTTTTCACGAATCAGGTCGAGCGCCGTCACCCACGAAGTGTAATTTGGCCGGATGTGGTTGACGCTGATCGGCCTGGTCGTGCCGCTAGGCCTGGATACATTTGCGATCGCGGCTGCCCTGGGCATGGCCGGCATGAGCGAGCGCGATCGGACGCGGGTCAGCCTGATTTTCACGGCGTTCGAGGTGGGCATGCCCCTGATTGGCGTCTTCGCCGGCAACCTGGCCGGTCGGGCTGTGGGCAACACTGCCGACTACCTGGCGATCGCGATCTTGATCGGCCTCGGAATCTTCATGCTTCGTCCGCAGGCCGACGATGAAGAGAAGCGTCTAGGACTTCTGGCCCGCACCCGGGGGCTGGCGGTGCTTGGCCTCGGCGTCAGCATCAGCATCGATGAGCTGGCAATCGGCTTCACCATCGGCCTGCTGCACTTTCCGGTCCTCCTCATCCTGGTCCTGATCGGCATTCAGACGTTCGTCGTGACGCAGGTCGGTATCAGGCTTGGCGCTCGTATCGGCGAGCGCCTGCGCGAAGGGGCAGAGCGCATCGCCGGCGCCGTCCTGATTGCCCTGGGGCTGGTCCTCCTGGGCGGGCGATTCGTTCACTAAAAGTTCGATATTGAAAACGAGCGGGCGTTCGCGAACAAAGGTTCCGTATTGCGGCTTTCACGGCCGGCAGCTAACGTTCCACCTGCGACCTGTCAGAAAGCCAGTTAGAGAAGGAAACGACTCTAGTAGGTCGCCGACGAGGGAGCCGCAAGGCCCCCACTCTCGGATCGTGAGGTCCGAGGGCCCGGCCCGAAAGGGCTGGGGAGTCGGTTGCCGCAAGGCGACCGGTTCTGTCGGCGGCGAAGGCTCGGCCCGCAAGGGCTGGGCTGGGCAGCGGGATGAAGGCTCGCTGGGTAACACCGGTGAGTTGTAAACCGTAACGGCAGGTCGCAAATTTTTTCCCCCCCGCTTGCTGCTTGTGATCTAGTCTCGCGGGGATGGCCGATCAAGATGCCCAGGTCGAGCTTGGCCTCGTGCTGTTGGGGCGAGCCCGAAACCCGGAGGCGATCGCCTCGGCGGTGGGGATGTTGGGCAACAGCGCAGATCCCCGGATTCGGCAGGTGATCGCGCAAAAGTACGGATGGCTGAACGCCGAGCCCCGGCGGCGTGACTCAGGATGTTTTCAGCGGACGGCGCTGGTCCGAGCTTTACGTGGCCGTGGCACATCGGCCGATGTCGGCGTGCTCGAGACGGCCTTGTGGACCACTGAGATCATCGGCCGCTTCGATGCTGCCACTGACTTGCGGGCGGCCGCCCTGGTCACACTAAACGACGTCGACGGTGCGCTCGCCTCGTTCCACGCGGTTCGCCTGGTGGGCGACGCCCATGAGATGTCTGGTGAGCCGGCGCTGACAGCCGCCCGGCTGCTGGCGATGCGCGAGGAGCTGCTGCCCCTGTACGGTCTCGTCGCGGGTGGCGGCGGCACGCCGGAAGTCCGAGCCGAGTGTCTTCGCGGCCTGACCGGCCTTCCCGTTTCGCTGGTGACGCACTTGCTCGAGCAATACCGCGACGACAAAGACAACACGGTGATGGTCGGCCTCTTTGACCTGGTGCTCGGACACCGTTCGCGAGCCGAATTTGCGGGGTTCATCGCGTCGGTCCTCGACCGGACGCAGTCGATCGACCTTTACCGGTTCGTCGTCAATTCGATCGTCGCCAGCCGTGACCCGGTGCTCATCGCGTTGCTACGACGGCCGGATGGACCCGGTAAGAACAGCCCGAAAGGCACGGTGCTCAGCGAGGCGCTCGGGCTCTTGCCCCCACCCTGACCCTCCGCCGCAAGCGGGGGAGGGATTACGAGAGAAATTCGACCAGGAGCCGGTTCAAGCGATCCGGCTCATCGAGCGGCACCCAGTGCGAGCCGCCGAAACGCTCGTAGCGCCAGGTGCCCTGCACCCGGTGCTCAGACCGCGTCATTGCCTCCTCAGTCAGGTAGAGATCACCGCTGCTCCAAATCCCCAGCGTGTTCGCCTTGATCATGGGGAGCTGCGGCCCGCCGCTTCGGCCGAGGAGCGCCTGCACCGGAAGGTTCGCCCGATACCAGTTGAGAGCCGGCGTGAGCGCGCCGGGCTCGGACAGGGTTTTCACATAGGCGTCGGTGTCCTTTGCGCCGCCGAGGAACAGGCGGAACAGGTACCAGTCGTCGCGCTGGAGCAAGTCTTCGGCGACGCCCTCGAACAGGAACAGCAGGCGATACCAGCCTTTCTGGAACTCCTCGAGCGTCGGCTTCGCCGCGGCCCCTGGGGCGCCGACCGAGATGGCGACCAGGCGATCGACGCGCTCTGGCGCCAGGGCCGCAAGGAGCCAGGCCACGGCGGCACTCCAGTCATGCCCGACGACATGTGCGCGCTCGATGCCGAGGGAGTCCATGATGCCGGTGACATCCCGGACGATGCTGGACAATCGATACTCGGAAACGGCCTCGGGCTTGCTGCTGCGTCCGCGCCCACGCATGTCGGGCACGATGGTGCGAAAGCCGCTCCTGACGAGTGCAGGAACCTGGTTGCGCCAGAGATCGCCCGTGTCGGGAAAGCCGTGCAAGAGGACGACCGGGACACCCGACCCCTCGTCGCGAACGAAGAAATGAAGCCCATTGGCCTCGATCAACTCGGTCAACCTAGCCCCATCTTAGAATCAAGCCGGATGGAGCCCTCCAACTCGGCGGCCTTCGAAGGCCTGATCAAACGCGGCGAGTTGATCGAGTCGGTTTCCGAGATGACGCCCGATTACCTGCGCGAGCTGAAGCACACGCTGATCGTCTCCGGCGACACGGAGTTGATCTCCGCCCCAGCCTACTACCTGGCGGCGCGCAAGGCGCCCAGCGTCAACGCCTTCATGACCGGGATCGCCATCATCCAGGACGAGCTGGCCCACGCGCACATCGCCTACCACATCCTCGAGGAGCTGGGCGAAAGCCAGGAGGCCCTGATCTTCAAGCGCGATCCCAAGGCTTTTCGCTATCCGTATGCCTTCGATGTGCCGCTTGAAAGCTGGACCGAGCTGGTGGTAGCGAATGCCATGTACGACCAGGCGGGCTTCTGCCTGCTCGGTGACATCCACGAGCAGTGCTCCTATGGACCCTGGAAGCGAGGCCTCGTCAAAGTCATGGCCGAGGAGAACTTTCACTTACGCAACGGCCGCAACTGGAGCAAGCGCATTAGCCAGGCCGGCGGCGCCGCCAAAGAAGAGTTGCAGCAGGCGGTCGACTGGATGTTTCCGCTCACCGTTGAGTGGTTCGGGCTACCGGACAATCTGAAGCAACACAGCGCCCAGCTGGACTATCGGCTCAAGGGACTGACGAACGACCAGCTACGGCAGCAATGGCTGGCGACGGTCGTCCCCTTCATGGAATCGATCGGGATCCAGGTGCCCGCGCACCAGGAAGACAGCCATTACGTGCTGGATTACCCGTTCCCGTGCACCTTTGACCCGGAAGCAAAGCGCTGGGATGTCAAGGATCCATGCACCTGGGATGACGTGCTGAAGCGCTGGCGGGCGCGGGGCCCGCGCAACGCCGAGATGGTGGCCCTCTTCCAGGAGAGCTTCAGCAAGTTCCAGGTTCGTGCATGACTTTCTCCCCGCTTTTTCACGCCGGAGCGGGGCCCCTTGAAGAGCGCATCTGGGCGGCGCTGGCGCAGATCAATGACCCTGAAATGCCGATCAACCTAGTGGACCTCGGCGTCATCTACGGAGTCGAACTCGAAGATCGAACCGTGCGGGTCCGGCTGACGTTCACGGCCATGGGATGCCCCGCGAGCGACATGATCATCAGCGACATCCGGGAGCGATTGCTGGCCGAGCCGGGCGTCGATGAGGTTGCGATTAATGTCGTGTGGGATCCGCCGTGGTCATCGTCGCGGATGACCGAGGAGGGCCGCGAGGCCTTGCGCGCCTGGGGGCTCTCGGTCTGATGGGCTTCGTGCGGGTCCACGCCGAGGTCCAGGAGTATGAGGTCTTCGCGCGAAAGACCAGGTTGGAACCATTGCGGCAGGTCGGCGCTGTCGTGGCACCCGACGACGAGCTGGCGATGGCGTACGCGCGCGCAACCTACGATGAGGAGCGTTGGGTCGAGATGATGATCGTGCCAAAGGCAGCCATCATCCAGCTCTGGGCGCCCGGTGAGGCGGAAGCCTGAGCCTCTACTCGCTGGTCAAGAGCCTCGCCGACAACAAGCAGCTCCTCGGCATGCGCTATGCGGAGTGGTGCATCGCAGCGCCGACGCTGGAGGCCGATATCGCGGCGGCTGCCATGGGGCTCGACGACATCGGGCACAGCCGTGTGCTCTACGGGTCCCTGCGCGAGCTGGGCACGCCTGATGCCCCTGACGAAACTGGAAGCTACGCGAACGTTCCGTACCTCGATCGGCCCTGGACCGACTGGACGGCGTTTGTCGCCGCGAATGGCGTGTTGGACAGCGCCTTCACGGTCATGATCGAAGCGCTGGCCGCCGGTAACGTCGACGTGCTGCGCAGCCGTCTCAAAAAGATGCTCCAGGAGGAGCGGTACCACGCGATGCACGGCCGCAGCTGGCTACGTGAATCGAGAGCCCTTACCGCCGTCGAGCAGGCCCGGCGCGACGCGATCGTGTGGATCGGACCCGAGGGTGGCGATGTCGACGATCTGCATCGAACCGGCATCCTGAGCCTGGGCGTCCAGGACCTCCGTCACCGGCTCGATGAGCAGGTGGGCGTCGCACCCGAAGGGGCCCCGATTGACTGGAAAGCCTGGGATCCGATCCGCCGGCGTATCAACCCGGGCGGCATCGACGAGCTGACGCTCAACATGCTGCAGGGACTTGCCGAAAAGAGGTACATGCCCGCCGGTGCATAGGGAGGATTCGGAGAAGGGGAGGGAAATATCAGCCGCGGCCTGCCCTTTCTGTCGATCGAAGGACACTGATGTCATCTCATTGTTTGGCAGCCAGGTGATGACGATGCAGTGCAAGTGCCGCGCCTGCGGTAATTTCTTCGAAGCCAGCAAGTACTGATGCCGCCACCTACGTCACGCCGCGCGCAATCGATGGTCCGCATGACCATGGCCGACATGGCTGAGCTCGCCGACAAGCGACCGGGAAGCTTCCGCCTCGAGAATGCCGATTCGGACCTCGCCCCGCCGGCGCACGCCATCCAGGCAACCCGGGACGCGGTTGGCGTGGACCGATACAACAGTTACCTGCCACTCCACGGCCTCCCCGAGCTGCG
>JGI12635J15846_10002092_pt1 | contig 17483 bp, 9 predicted proteins | sample BlaSpr_A8_OM2_M2_FD_15846 | JGI IMG/M metagenome (IMG submission 15846) | reverse complement strand
CCTCGCCGTGGTGCGAGCCGGTAGAACGATGGCGGGTGCAACTGCTCCGGGCGCTTGCGGCCGGGCGCCGTGGCGATCCGGCGGCGACAGCGCTCGCGCTCGGCGCGCTGGAGCTGGCGGCCAGGCTCGGTCATCCCGGACTCCCGCTGATCATCGAACGGCGGGCAGCTACCAGCCTGCTCGGGCTCGTGGCCGGGACCGGTCATCCGCTGGCGACTGGCCTGGCGAACATGACGTTCCCGGTCGCGGTCACCTTGCTCGGCGGATTCGGCTTGACTCGGGGCGGCCAGGCCGTGGACGTGCCGCCAGGCCAGGGACGGCAGCTGGTCAAGCTCGTCGCCACGGCGGGCGGCCGCCTGACCACCGAAGGCGCGATGGAGGCGCTCTGGCCAGAAGCCGATCCGGAAGCCAGCGCCAACCGGCTGCGTACGGTACTCAACCGGCTCAAAGACGCGGCCGGGGATCTGATCGTAAGGGAGGATCGTCAGCTCCGTCTCTGCCCCGATGTGCACACCGACGTGCAGGCGTTCACCGGCGACGCTCGCCGGGCCATGCTGCTTGCCGCGGGAGGATCGAGGGAGGCCGTTTCCGCGGCCCGCGCGGCGCTCGCCCGCTACGGCGGTGACCTGCTGCCCGATGACCCCTACGAGCCATGGACCGAACTGCCGCGGCAGCGGCTGCGGAACCAGGCGCTGGCGCTGTTCGATTTGTGTGCCGACTGGGCCGCGCGCGCCGGTGACCTGGACGAGGCGGTGCGCTGCCTGGAACGCGCCATCGAACTGGCGCCCGATGAAGAGGAGCGGTACCTCAACACTGCCCGGCATCTGCTGACGCAGGGCCGGGGCGGCGCCGCGCGGCGCATGGTCCAGCGCGCCCGCACCGTGGTCGATGAGCTCGGCGTGCGGCCGCCCGTCTTGCTGATCCGCCTTGAAGAACAGCTCAGTCAGCGGGCCATGGCCGTCTGATTTCCCGTGTGCCGCTCGTGTGACGCTCGCCCGCGAGGGGTGATCCCGCCAGGGCGCAACGCCCTGTGAGGGGATGAGCCGTCCGGGACGTCGTAGTCCGGATCGGCCAGACATGAGGGGATTTCTGTTATGCGACGTTTCTTCAGCAGGCACATGCCCGGATTCCTGGGCGTCGCGCTCGCGGCCGGCCTTGCGGTGGCGGCCGTTCCCGCGACCGCCCAGGCGGCGGCACCCGCGATCGCCCGGTCGGCGGTCACGCTGGCCGGTCAGCCACACAGCGTGCCAGATCAAGGTGTGCCCGAGGCGCATCAGTCATCCGATACGGCATGCGCGGGCGGCTACAGCAAAAACTGGTCCGGCTATGTGGCCTGCAACTCGACTTTTACCTCGGTGACCACTACCTGGGTCCAGCCGGAGGTATCGTGCACCACCACCGGCAATGTAAGTTTCTGGGTCGGACTCGACGGAGACGGCAGCAGCACGGTCGAGCAGACAGGAACGAGCGTAAGCTGCGCGACCGGGACCCCGCAGTACTACGCCTGGTGGGAGTTCTTCCCAGCGAACCCCACTAACTACAGCGAGCCGGTTTACCCAGGCGACACCCTCGTCGCCACCGTCACCTATGAGGGCAGCGATACCTACAGCCTCAAGCTCACCGACGTGACCAGGGGCTGGAGTGAGAACACCACGCTGAACGCCGCGGCTCAGAACCTCAGCGCCGAGGTCATCGCGGAAGCCACGACCGTGAGCGGGCAGCCCACAGCGCTGCCGTACTTCACGACGGCCGAGTTCACCAACACCGCGATCGACGGCGAATCGCTCAGCGCAGCGCACGCACAGCAGGTCTTCATGGCCGACCAGGCCGACAACGACACCCAGCCGCCGATCGCCTACCCCACCACGCTGAGCGGTTCCGGGTTCAACGACTTCTACTCGGGAGGTCTCGGCAGCGCCGCCGCGGCCGCGTTCGAGGGAAGCACCAACGACGACCTGTACTCCTATTCCTCGCCTGGCCTGGCCCAGACCAGCGACCCGATGATGCCGGGGACCAGCCCAGCCATCGCGGAACTGTCCAACGGCACATACGAGATGGCGTACCAGTCCACGACCGGCTACCTGACCCTGTTCAATTCCGGCACCGTAACCACCACCAGCCTGCCCATGAAGGCGGGCACCAGCCCGGCGATCGCGGCCTCCGGCGGCAGCTACCAGGTAGCGTTCCAGTACAGCAACGGAAGCCTGTGGACCTACACGCCTTCTGCTGGCGGAGTGAACCAGGAGCAGGGCATGCTGGCCGGGACCAGCCCGGCCATCACCGCACTGTCCGGTGGCGGCTACGAGATGGCGTTCCAGGCCAACACCGGGGTGCTGTGGACCTTCGGCACCAACGGCACCGCCGACCTGGGGCTGGGCATGGCCGGCGGGACCAGCCCGGCCATCGCCGGACTGACGACCGGCGGCTACGAGACCGCGATCCAGGAGAACACCGGCTTCTTCACGGTCTACGGGACTGCTGGCAACGTCCAGACCAACCAGGCCATGGCGGGAGGCACCAGCCCATCCATCACCGGATAAGGCCGCGGCTCGTGCCGTGCCCGCTGTCGTCGCGGGCACGGCGCGAACACCGGATGATCGTGTGCCGAATGGAAGTTATTGTGCATGCATTCCTCTTACGTGGTTTCTGAGCTGCCGCATAGCGAGCACTGCCATCTGGCTCGGCCTCGGTATTCGGGCAAGCGGAACGCAATGATCCCGATCTGCGATATGTAGAGAGTCCAGCCTTGAGTGCGCGGTCAACCTCAATCATCTGCGCTTATACGATAATTGCAATTTCTTGCAGCAAATTACAGAGAGAACGCAGACACCGGAGGTCCATCCCCAGCCAGCCGCTTGCAAGAACATGCAGCCATCTGCGCAAGTGCCTTCGGCGTACCATCCGCCGGTCGCGCTTAGGCTCCGTCACCAAGCAGCCCGCCTGTCATCGCGCGGCAGCGCCACACTCGCTGGCGGCCGGGCGCAAAACTGCGCTCTTATGTAGAAATATCCCATAATCATGTACGTATATTGCGGAATAATGTCGGGCAGATTACAGTCCCTGGTAACCCACCCCTCGTAGCCAACATCCGCCCCGACCCGCGAATCACCCTGTCGGCACCCTTCCACCGGGGCCAATGAGTCTATTTGTCATGCCCTGAACTGTGGAAATCCCATGTTCCGCGTTCCGATAACCGCTGTGTCGGCAAGGGTCTGGTGTTTTGCACCGAAAGGAGCAACCATGTTTCATCCCACGCGACATCTTCGAAGAGTCGTCGCCCTAGCGGGCAGCGCCTTGCTGGTCACTGCGGCACTTGCCACTGTGGCCGTTCAGCCGGCCTCGGCTGCTGCCACCGTGGCAGCTAAGCCGGCTGCCACCGCTAAGCCCGCCGCTGCGACTAAGCCGGCCGCCGTGACCAAGCGGGCCACTGCAGCTAAGGCGACCGCTGGGGCTAAGGTGACCGCTGCGGCTACCGCTACCGGCGGCAGCGGGGCGAGCCTGCCCTACGTCGAGGTACTGGCGCAGAGCTCGCCCACCAACGGGACGATCATCGGCCCGAGCTATNCCCAGGGCCAGCTAGCCGATGAGGCCGTTGGCCGCGAGGCAGTGACCCTGACGGGCACCGGCGAGTACGTCACGTTCACCACGCCGATAGCGACCAACTCGATCGACATCCGGTACAGCATCCCGGATAGCTCGGACGGTTCGACCTACACTGCGCCGCTCTCGCTGTACATCAACGGCACCGCCACGACGCCCTTCACGCTGACCAACGAGTACAGCTGGCAGTACGGCGGCTACCCGTTCACCAACACGCCGGGCAGCGACCCCGAGCACTTCTTCGACGAGGTGCACCGGCTGTTCTCCACGACCTATCCGGCCGGCACGACCTTCAAGCTGCAGGTCGACTCGGGGGACACCGCGTCCTCCTACACGATCAATCTCGCCGACTTCGAGAACGTCGCCGCGCCGCTGGCCCAGCCCGCGGGCTCGGTCTCGGTCGTCAGTGAGGGCGCCGACCCGACCGGCTCCGCCGACTCGACCGCCGCGTTCAACGCCGCGATCACCGCGGCCGGCGCGGGCGGCACGGTGTGGATCCCGGCGGGCACGTACGACATCCCTGGCCACATCACCGTCAACGACGTGACGGTCGAGGGTGCCGGCATGTGGTACTCGACCATCACGGGCGCGGAGCCCGGTTTCTTCGGCCTCGGTACCCCGACCAGCTGCGGGGTCGTCAACAACCCGGCCGGGGTCAGCACCAACGTCCACTTGTCCAACTTCGCGATCTTCGGGCAGGTCAACAGCCGGGTCGACTGCGACCAGGACAACGGCATCGGCGGCGCGATGAGCAACTCCACCGTGTCGAACATCTGGATCGAGCACATGAAGGTCGGCGCCTGGATGGACGGGCCGATGACCAACCTGACCTTCAGCGGCATGCGCATCCGCGACACCTTCGCGGACGGCATCAACCTGCACGGCGGCGTCACCGACGCGACGATCACCGACAGCGAGATCCGGAACACCGGTGACGACGGCATCGCGCTATGGTCGGACTCCACCCTCGGCGCGGACTCCGGCGTCACGATCTCCGACAACACTGTTCAGCAGGAGCAGCTCGCCAACGGAATCGCGGTCTACGGCGGCAACAACAACACGGTCACCGGCAACCTGGTAGAGGACGCCGGCATCAACCAGGGCGGCGGCATCACGGTCGCCCAGCGGTTCACTTCCACCCCGCTCGGCCTGACCACGGTCACCAACAACACCATGATCCGGGACGGCCAGCTCGACCCGAACTGGGAGTTCGGCGTCGGCGCGCTGTGGTTCGACGCCGACCAGACCTGGGGCGGCGGCCCGGTCAACGTCTCCAACGAGCTGATCGAGCAGAGTCCGTTCGAGGCGATCCAGTGGGTCGAGGGCACGATCACCGGTGTCAACCTCAGCAACATCTCGATCATCGGCACTGGCACCTTTGCCCTCCAGGAACAGACTGGCGGCTCGTCTACCGTCACCAACGTCACGGCAACCGGAGTGGCGCAGGCAACCGCGGGCAACGCGCCGAGCTACAGCTGCGAAGGCACCTCCTTCACCCTCACCGACGACGGCGGCAACTCCGGCATCAGCCCGACCCAGTGCGTCACCGACGACCCCACCCCCGTCTACCCGCCGTACCCCGCCTCCACCGTGACCGCCGCACCGAGCGCGCTGAGCTTCGGGTCGCAAGCCGAAGGCACGACCAGCAGCGCGCAGACCGTGACGGTCTCCAACCCGACCAGCTCGGCCGCCTCGGTCTCGTCGATCTCGGCCAGCGGCGAGTTTGCCGAGACCAACACCTGCGGCTCGTCAATCGCGGCGAACGGCTCGTGTACCGTCAGCGTGACGTTCACGCCAACCGCGGCCGGAACCCAGACCGGCAGCCTCACCATCAACGCAGGCGGCGTCACCGATACGGTGAGCCTCACCGGTAGCGGCACCGCTCCCGGGCCAGTACTCAACGCCTCTCCCGGCGGGCTGTCCTTCGCCGCCACGGATGTCGGCTCCACCTCTGCCACTCAGGCGGTGACGGTCACGAACTCGGGCACGACCGCCGCGACCGTCTCCGGCGTCTCGGTGACCGGTGCCTTCAGCCAGACCAACAACTGCAGCAGCATCGCGGTCAACGCCTCCTGCACGGTGACGGTCTCGTTCAAGCCCACCACGAGCGGAACGAACACCGGCACGCTGACCGTCACCAGCAACGCCAACAACAGCCCGACCACGGTCAGCCTGACCGGGAGCGGCATCGGCAGCACCACCAACATCGCACTCAACCAGCCGATCACGGCGAGCAGCGACGCGTCGGGTTACCCGGCGACCAACGCCAACGACGGGAACACCAGTACCTACTGGGAGAGCCTGGACGGTGCGGCCTACCCGCAGACGCTCACGGTGAACCTGGGATCGGTCCAGTCCATCGGGTCGGTCACGCTGGACCTGCCGCCGGCCACCGACTGGAGCACCAGGACCGAGACGCTCTCGGTGCTCGGCTCCACCAACGGGTCCTCGTTCTCCCAGATCGTGGGCTCGGCGGGGTACACGTTCAACCCGTCCACCGGTAACACGGTGACGATCAGCCTGCCATCGGGTACCAGTACCCAGTACGTAGAGCTGAGCTTCACCGCCAACACCGGCTGGTCCGCCGCGCAGATCTCGGAGTTCGAGGTCTTCCCCGGTGGTGGCGGCGGGTCGACAGGCCCGACTGGCGCGCTGACGGCCTCCCCGACCAGCCTGTCGTTCGGGAACGAGGCGACCGGTCAGGACAGCACTGCCCAGACCGTCACCGTCACCAACCCGAACAGCTCCGCGGTCTCGCTGTCCGCGATCAGCATCAGCGGCGCGTTCGCGCAGACCAACACGTGCCCGTCGTCGCTGCCAGGCGGCGGGTCCTGCACGGTCAGCGTCCAGTTCGAGCCCACCGCGACCGGGGCCTCCTCGGGCACCCTGTCGGTCCCGTCCAGTGCTCCGGGCAGTCCGCTGACCGTGGCCCTGACCGGTACCGGGACCAGTACCAGCACCAACCTGGCCCTGAACGCCGCGGTCACCGCGTCCAGCTACACCCAGACCTACGTCCCCGCCAACGCCGTTGACGGGAACACCAGCACCTACTGGGAAGCTGACAACGGCGTCTGGCCCAGCACGATCACCGTCAACCTCGGATCCAGCCAGACCCTCGGATCGGTGACGATCACCCTGCCGCCATCCTCGGCCTGGAACACCCGCACCCAGACCCTGTCCATTCTCGGCTCGACCAACGACTCCACCTTCTCCACCATCGTCGGCTCGGCCACCTACACCTGGAACCCGTCGACCGGCAACACGGTCACGATCCCGCTCCCGTCCGGCACCTCCGACCAGTACGTGGAGTTCAGCTTCACCGCCAACAGCGTCCAGAACGGCGCCCAGGCATCCGAGATCGAGATCTACGGCTAGCCCGGGCACGCCTGGGTTAACCCAATGACCCGGCGGGGAGGGGGAGGGACATCGCCCCCTCCCCGCCGTTCCATGTGTGCCAGCGCCGCGCAGCCGCGGTGACCCCATCCGCCCGGCCCGGCCTGCCTGTCAGCGGAGGCCCGCGGCGTTCTGCGCTGTGGAGGAGATCTGCGTGAGCGAGATCCCGGTGGAGACCGGGGTTAGCTGATCCGGCCCGCTGCTCCCCGTCCCGAGCTGGCCGTCCATGTTGCGACCCCAGGCCCAGAGCCTGCCGGTCTGGTCGATGGCGTAGGAAGCGAACCCGCCGGACGCTACCTTGACGGGCCTTGCTCCCGGGGCAAGGGTGATGCGGATCGGAGTGGCCGAACTGCGGGTGCTGCCGTCGCCGAGCTGTCCGTGCGTCCCGTTGCCCCATGTCCACAGCGAGCCGTCGGCGAGGATGGCGATTGTCTGGCCGTTGGTCGGGCCGCTGCCGCCCTGGAAGACCTGGTCGGCCGGACCAGGGAGGGGCACGTGGACCGGTACGGTGCTGTCAGCAGTGGATCGGTCACCTAGCTGGCCCGCCTGGTTGTAACCCCAGTCGTAGTAGGAGCCGTCTGCCATCAGAGCACCCGATCCTCCCCACGAGGACGTCAGCGTCTTGACTCTTCCCTCCGGCAATCCGGTGACCGCGATCGGCGTCGAGCGAGACGCCGTGGAGCCGTCGCCAAGCTCACCGTACACACCGTCGCCGCAAGCGTAGACCGTACCATGTGAGTCGAACAGCGAGTGGGTACGCGCGCCGGTGGCCAGGGTGACGTGAGCAAGCGGGATCTTCTCAGGCCGCGCAATCAGCAGGCTGTCAGGCAGGCACAGGTCGTGTGACTCGTTGAGGCCCCACCCCCATGCGTTGCCCTGGGAGTCAATGGCCAGGCCGCCGTCGAATGGCATCGGGTTCGCCAGCGAGGTGATCTTTACACCCTCCGGGAAGTCCGCCTTCACCGCCGTATGCACGTAGAGCGGCGCGGAGCCGTTACCAAGCTCGCCGTAGCTGCCGACGCCCCATGCCCAGACCGTTCCGGTCGAGGTAAGTGCATAAGTGTCGGAGTTGGAGGTGGCGATCTGGACCACGGTCCCAGCGATGCCGGGAATCGCAGTGGGCTGCTCATGCAGGGTCTGCATCACCGGCCCTCTGGTTCCGGCCACCCCGAATGTGTAGACGACGGTACTCCGCACGGCCGTACTCGTCGTCGCGGCGTGCCGGGTCGTACTGGCGCCAGTGCATGCCGTCAGCCCGAGCAAGGCGATAACCGCCATGCCGGCCGTCCAGATCCGGAGATTGTGACGGGTCATTTCACGCTCCATGGGCTTAGGCATCTCGACGTACCAGCAGGACAGTTCCGGTGATGAGTGCGGCGGCCGCGTACGCGCACAGCAGGATGAACCCGGTCCAGGGACCGAATGTGTCAGTGCCCTGGTAATGCGCGGTCGTCATCACGGTCCCGATCTGCAGGGGCAGGAACCGGCTGACGTCATCGGAGTAGGACGAGGGCAGCACCGCGGCAATGATCGGGAGAACGAAGAGCGAGCCTGCGAAGGCGCTGATTGATGCCGCCGTATGCCGGATGATCGTCGCGAGGCCGAGGGCGAGGAGTCCGAGCGCGACGAGGTAGAGACCTCCGCCGACGACCGCGCGCAGGGCGCTCGGGTCTGAAAGTGAGGCGGTCGGCGTCCTTCCCGACAAGATCGCCTGCCCGATGAGAAACGCGATGAATGAGACCGCTTCTCCGACGACGAAGGTGATCGCGCTGAACAGCACGACCTTCGCGATGAGCACGAGCGAGCGTCGCGGGACGGCAGAGAGAGTAGCGCGGATCGTTCCTGTGCTGTACTCGGCGGTCACCACGAGGACTGCGAGCACGCCGATCGAGAGCTGCGCGAACAAGATCCCGGACAGGCTCGACCGGGTGGGGTCGAACGCCTGCTGCCCCGCAGCAGTCCGCGCGGTGTAGCGCGCCGCTTGGGCGGAGGTGACCACCGTGCTCAGGCCAATGCCGGCAACCGCCGTAGCGAGGAGCGCCCACACCGTCGAGCGAACCGAGATGATCTTGATCCGCTCCGAGTCCAGCATGGCGCTAAACCGGTAGTGACCTGCCTGGATCCTGGCAGCGGCGTCCGCTGACGCAGCGATGGGTGGTTCGAGCGTCATTACTCACTCACCTTGTGTGTCTCAGGGCGCGCCCGGTCGCCGTGGAATTCGAGGTTGCCTTCCGTCGACTCAATGAACGCCTCCTCAAGGGATGCCGACCGCGGCGCGAGCTCATAGAGGAGGATCGATTTCTGCCACGCGAGTTCGCCGATCTTTTCCGCTGCCAGGTCGTGGACGAGCAGCGATCCGTCGGACTCGGCGGTGAGGGAACCTCCTGCCGCCTCGAGCACCCGACGGAGCTGACCGAGCTGCGGCGAGCGCACCCGGACATGACCGCGGGCGTTCCGGGAGGTGAACTCCGCGATCGCCATCTCGGCGATCAGGCGTCCCTTGCCGATGACGACGACATGATCCACCGTCTGCGCCAGTTCGCTCATGAGATGGCTGGAGACAAATACCGTGCGCCCGTCCGCAGCCAGACCCCGCAGGAGCTGGCGTACCCAGCGGATCCCGTCAGTGTCGAGCCCGTTCACCGGCTCATCGAACAGCAGGATCCCGGGGTCACCGAGGAGCGCACCGGCGATGCCGAGGCGCTGGCCCATGCCCAGGGAGAACTGGCCTGCACGCTGGTGCGCCACCGACATGAGGCCAACAATCTCGAGCACCTCGTCGACGCGTGTCTTCGGGATGTTGTTGCTCCTGGCTAGCATCCACAGATGCGCATATGCACTGCGGCCCGGATGGATCGAGCGCGCCTCCAGGAGCGCGCCCACTTCCCGAAGCGGCCAGCCGAGGCTGTGATATGACCGACCGCAGACGGTCACCGACCCACGGTCAGGCGCGTCGAGACCCAAGATCATCCGCATCGTCGTTGATTTGCCCGCTCCGTTGGGACCGAGGAAGCCCGTGACGTGACCAGGTTGCACATCGAATGAGAGAGAGTCGACGGCCAGCTTCTCGCCGTAGTGCTTGGTGAGACCTCGCGCGACGATCGCTCCCCCGTCGCGGCGTGTGGTGGCCGGGCGCGACGATCCTGCCAGGGATTGCTCGGATATCTCCCCCGATACGACCGGTCCCGTCTTCTGAATATGCCGGGTGCGTACCCGGCGCGTGAGTGCAATCGCGATGACGGCAACCGCGGCGACGATGAGCACCAGCACGAGAATCCGCAGCCCGTGATGGCCGCCCAGCAGATGGAGCCCGTGTCCGCCCTTCGCGTCCACGCTTGCATCGCTCAGCAGACCGGTGCCTCTCACATGCTCACCTCTCGACCCAGTTTCTGTCATATATGACACACTGTCAGATATGACATGTTGTCAGGTATGACAGAATAAGCAGATGGACGCACGCCCGTCAAACACGCCCGCGCGGAGCCTTGAGGCCCGCCGACGCGAAGTCCGCAAGCAGGAGACACGGACCGCGGTACTCGAGGCGGCACAGCACCTATTTGCACTGCACGGGTACGAGAGCACGACCGTTCGGGAGATAGCCGATGCCGCAGGGATCACGGAGCGCACCCTCTACCGTTACTTCGACGGCAAGGAGGGCCTGCTAGCAGAGGAGGCGATCACCTGGACAGAAGCGCTCTGCGATGCGATCCGCAACCGCCCGCCCACTGAAGCACCGTATGTCGCAGTACAGCGGGCAATGATCGCGGTCGCGGGTGAGCTGACCGGATCTGCCCTCGACGGCGCACTCACCCGCCTGATCGAAGTGCCCCGGCCACTCGTGCTCGTCCGGCGATCATCACCGAGACCACTGCGCAAACTCGAGGCAGCGATAGCTGACGCCGCGCGCGCTCGCCACGATGGGCCGCAACCGCCGGAGGCAGCGTTTGACGAACAGATCCTCGGGCGAATAGCGGTCGTCGTGCTCAGGAGCGCGGCAATCCGCCACCGGGAGCTCGTGGCGACCACCGGAGCCTCGCCAGGACTCGTGCTGCTGCTCACGGAAGGCTTCGCAGCGGTTGGCAGACTAACGAGCAGCACATAGGTAGAAAAAATGGGTTGCGGAATGGCGATCTTGTCACTGACATTTTAGGGATTATTCGGCCATCTGCCGCCGATAAATAGAAGAGGCTCCTAGGCAGGCCCGGTCTGCGGCACGATAGACAGCGCAACCGCTACGCGCGAGATGCCAATAAGAGTCAATTATCACGCATACATGCTTTTGGGGAGTGCATGCCACCGCATTACGGGAGCCCGCTATGACCCAGTATGCCCATTCGCGCAAGAGTCCGGCCATCTGGATCGCCGTCACGGCCCTGCTCGCGATAGCGATCCTCGGCACCCTGTGGATCCCTCTCTACGCGCGCTCGGCGCCCAGGCTCGGCCCTTTTCCATTCTTCTACTGGTTTCAGCTGATCTGGGTGCCCATGACCGCCGTCCTGTGCCGGATCTGCTACCTGCTCCTCCATGGCAGGCCAGACGGACCCGCGGAAACCGGAAGTAAGCAGCCGTTATGCATATCGACAAGATTCCGTTCGTTATCGTCGTCGTGGCCTTCGTTCTGGTCACCTGTACCGGCTTCGCCGCAGCGCGGTGGCGCCCGGCCGACGACCCGATGAGGCTAAGCGAGTGGGGCCTGGGCGGCCGCAGGTTCGGGACGTTCGTCAGCTGGTTCCTGCTAGGCGGTGACGTTTACACCGCGTACACCTTCATCGCGGTGCCGGCACTGGTCTACGCGACCGGCGCGGCCGGGTTCTACGCGCTGTCCTACACGATCATGATCTTCCCGATCATGTTCATCTTCGGGCCGCGACTCTGGTCGATCGCCCGTGCACGCGGCTACGTCAGTCCGGGCGAGTTCGTCCGCGGCCGGTACGGCTCACAGGGCCTCGGGCTGGCGGTGGCAGCGACCGGGATCCTGGCCACCATGCCCTACATCGCACTGCAACTGATAGGCATCGAGTCCGTACTGACCGTAATGGGCATCGGCAGCAACTCGGCCAACGTCTTCGTCCGGGACCTGCCGCTCATCATCGCGTTCGGCGTGACTTCGGCCTACACCTATCTGGCCGGGCTGCGCGCGCTGGCCCTGATCGCGTTCGTCAAGGACGCGCTCATCTACCTCACGGTCATCGTCGCGTTCCTCTATATCCCGGCCAGGCTCGGCGGCTGGGGACATGTCTTCGACGTCGCGTCGGCCCACCTGAAGACAGTCGACCCGGCGACCGGCAAGCCGTACGGCAGCATCGTCGTCATGCCCGCCGGGGAGTGGGCCTACGGCACCCTCGCGCTCGGCTCCGCACTGGCCCTGTTCGTGTACCCGCATGCGGCAACCGGGATGCTCGCCGCCAAGCGACGTGACGTGATCAGGCACAACGCGGCCATGCTGCCGGCTTACACGTTGCTCCTGGGGATGCTCGCCATGTTCGGCTACCTGGCGCGGGCAGTGCCAGCGGTGAACGCCGGTGTCAAGGCCAACGGCGGCAACTCCCAGCTCTCCGTGCCACTGCTGTTTGAGCACATGTTCCCCGGCTGGTTCGCGGGCATCGGGTACTCAGCGATCATCATCGGCGCGCTCGTCCCGGCCGCCGTCATGTCGATCGCCGCCGCGAACCTGTTCACCCGGACGATCTATCGCGAGCTTGTGCGGTTCTACGCCACTCCGGCGGAGGAGACACAGGTGGCGCGGGTGGTGTCGCTGTTGATGAAGGTCGGCGCGCTGGCATTCGCCCTGGCGTTCAACCGGACGTTCTCGATCAACTTGCAGTTGCTCGGCGGAATCTGGATCGTCCAGACCTTCCCGGCCGTCGTGATCGGCCTTTACACCCGCTGGTTCCACCGCTACGCGCTGATCACCGGCTGGGCGGTGGCCATGATCTACGGGACGGTGCAGGCCTACCGCACGCCCGGAGGCGGCCAGTTGCATTTCGGAGGCTCGTCCGCACCGGTATTCGGGCACGTCGTCTACATCGCGGTCCCCGCTCTCATCCTTAACGTCGCGGTCTCGGCTCTGTTCACCATCGTGTTCCGGGCGGTTGGCGCTCGGGACGGATATGACGTGACCCGGCCCTCCGACTACACCGTCGATCCCCATCCCGATGCCGTGGCGCTCCCCCAACCCCGCTCCGTCACCCCCGCAAGGAACCTTCCGGCTAACCCGGCAGCGAGCTTCCCTGCCGACCACGGGGCCAGGCACCGGGCAGCGGGATCGTCGCGCTCTGATCCTCAGTGAGGCCGACCCGCTGACATCGACGGCACGACTCATGCCAGGCACTACCCGGTTAGGCTGAGAGTCACGATGACAGGGCCGGGCCCCGGCGGGCGGCAGGCAAGGCCGGCGGTGCCGGTGTCCTATGCCGCGTTCGTGCTGCTCGGGATCGGCGTGGGGGCCAGCGGTGTGCTGCTGCCGTCGCAGATGGCCGGCTACGGGGTGGACCGTGCCACGATCGGGATCAGCTTCTTCACCATCTCCGCCGGGTGGGTCCTGGCTGGTATGAGCAGCGGCGCGCTGATCCACCGTTCCGGGGTGCGGTTCGTCCTCGTGACCGGTGGCGGCGCCTTCATGCTGTCCGGGCTGTGCCTGGCCACCCGCCCGCCATTCGCCGCGTTCGTGCTGGTGCAGGTGCTCACGGGTTACGGTGGCGGGGTCCTGGAGTCGGCGCTGAACGCCTACCTCACGTCGCTGCCCGGCGCGACGACACTGCTCAACCGCCTGCATGCGTTCTGGGGCGCCGGCGCGTTGCTCGGGCCGCCGCTCGCCACGTGGATCCTCGGTTTCGCCTCCTGGACAGTGGTCTGGCTGGTCCTGGCCGCCGCTTGCGTCCCGCTGCTGGCAGGGTTCCTGGTGACCTACCCAGGGCAGGCGGCACCCCCCGCTCCGGCCGAAGATGACCGGAGCGGTCCGGCGAGCATGCTTGGTGCGGCACTGCGGGACCGCGGTGTCCAGCTCGGCGCGGCGATGCTTGCTGTCTACGTCGGCCTCGAAGCCAGCATCGGCAGCTGGGGCTTCAGCTACCTGGTGCAGGCGCGAGGGCTGTCGGAGTCGCTGGCCGGCTACGCAGTCAGCGGATACTGGCTGGGACTGACACTCGGCCGGTTCCTGATCAGCGCGATCGCCGCCAGGGCCGGAGTGACCACGGCAGCCATGATGTACGCGTGCATGGCCGGCGTCACCGCCGCAGCTGCGCTGGCCTGGCTCTCGCCGATCGCGCTGACTTGCGTGGCCCTGGGACTGCTCGGCTTCTTCCTCGGTCCAGTCTTCCCGACCACCATGGCGATGACACCCAGGCTGACGGACGCCAGCCTGGTGCCCACCGCCATCGGCGTCATGAACGCAGCGGCTGTGGCCGGCGGCTCCGCAATGCCCTGGCTGGCAGGCACCATCGCCCAGTCCGCCGGGATGCGCGTGATCTTGCCATTCACCATCGCCCTGGCTCTGGCTCAGGTCGCCCTCTGGAGACCGATCGCCAGCCGGCTCGATCCCAGCCCCAGGCGCTGACAGCGGGCTCAGCCGCGGGTGGCCCTGCTGGCTGAACTGGCAGCGATCCTCTCCGGACAGCGCGACGCAGCCGCTCTAGGTTCCGAACTGAGCCAGTCGCGGCATAGTATCGGCCAGGTTCCAGAACGTCAGCCCGTTCCTGTTCCCCGTGACAAGACTGCGCTCATCGGGGGTAAAAGCGACGAAGAAGCAGGAACTACCGGTGTGGATCGTCCCCACTGCACCGGACAGATTGCCCGCAAGCGGGCGGCGAAGTTCGACGCTCCCGCTGTTGAGCCCGCAGGCCAGCAGCGTACCTGACAGGTTGAACGCGAGGCTCCTGATGGAAGACTCCGCCCTCACCCTGCTTTCGGGCCGGCGCTTGAATCCTTCCTTCTCGTATACGGAAATCTCGCTGTCTCCCGAGGAGCCGAAGATCTGATTGTCCTGGGGCCGGATTGCCAGCGCTACCACTTTCTGTGCCGGATTCGGCACAATTTCGAGTCCAGAATCCCGATCCCATGTCACTGGTCCCCTAGACGCCGGCGAAGCCGGAACGAGCAGGCGGCCGTCGAGACTGTAGGTGCCTATCTCGCAACCGGAGCCTGAGTGAGACTGCATCCTGGCCGTCCGCTGCAGCGTGCGGTCCAGGGCAGAGATGAACCGGATTTCGTGGTCACGCAACGATGCCGTGGTGTTCCGCGACGATACGGCAAGGAGCCGACCGTCGGGGCTGGGCGCGACCCCGAGGTTCTCCCGTCCGTCGTCGTGCGCCCAGCGCCGTGACAGCGTGGCCGGATCCCAGCTTGTGAAGCCCTTGTCGCGAACGGCGATGAGGTCCCCGCCCGGCATGAAAACCAGCTGGTAAACGTCTGCATCCTCCGTGAACGGCTCCTTGCGCGCCCACCGGTGGAGGTCGTAGACGGTCACCTGCGCCCCGTTGGCGGCGCCGTCGACGACGGCGGAGCTTTCGGTGATGGGCTCGCTGATGGGATAGCCAAGCTCGATGATCCGCTCCTTAACCAGCGGGATCAGCGTGGTACCGCCGACTGGCAGCACCGCGTCGGGTTTGACCTTGGCGTCGTCAGCGAGCCTGTTCACCAGGGCGAGCGTCTTGTCGATGAGCCCTTCGGCGGTAATGAGTTCGTTCAGGCGGGCGCGTGTGATGTAACGCTGTTCACCGTCGTCCGGGCCCTCGACTGGCCAGGGGTCGGCTTGCGACAGCTGTTTCTTGACCTCGACAGCCTCTATCTTGAGCCGGGCCTCCATACGATCGTTGCCGGTGCCAGCCTTGGTGACCTGACGTATTTCCTCGATAAGCAGGGTGTCGATGTCCGCACCGCCGCAGAACGGGATCGAGCCGGCGGCGACAACCTGATTCCGCCGTGGACCAATCCGGACAATGGCGGCATCGAAGGTTCCGCCGCCGAAGTCATACACCAGAACGACCTGACCCGGTCTGAATGCTCCCTTCTTAACTGGCGCGTAGGACGCGGCGACCGGCTCATGCAAGTACTCGATGTCGGTGAACCCGGCGTCCTCGCACGCCTTGTGGAGTTCGGCCCAGCGCTTGTCTTCCTCAGCCCCGATCTTGTAGTCGCCTGGGCAGGTGATGAGCAGCCGGCGCCACCCGCATCGGCTGGAACTTCCGCCTGGCGTCGGCAAGCTTTCCGACCTGGATGTCTCCGTCTCCCAGATAGACGCATGACGGCCACGACCGCTCTGTCTCGTTCCGGTTCGTGACCGGTACGAGGTCCGCCTCCCCCGGTACCAGCAAGGTCGCCTTCGTTTGCGTGGTGCCGAAATCGACGATCAGCACCGGCTCACGCTGCTGGCGGCTCATCACGGGTTCGTCCGGCTGGCCGAGGGCGTGACGGTGTCGCCCAGGTACCAGATCGCCACGCCGGCCCCATTCGCGGTGACCAGACTGCAACCGTCCGGCATAAACGCGGTGAAGAAGCAGTCACTGCCGGTCCAGAACCTGGCTATCGGCCCGGAAACCTGGTCACCGGTCCAGCGGCGGATCTCGACACCGCCACGCTCGAGACCACAGGCGAGCAGCGTCCCGGCCCGGTTAAACGCCATGCACTGGATAGCGGACGCGGCGTCCACAGTGCTTCCGGGATTGGCCGCGAGCTTGCCCTTTTCGCCGATCTGGATCTTGGTGTCTCCCTTGGAACTGCAGATCTGGTTGCTTTTCGGATGGATAGCCAATGCCTTCACGTTGTTGCCAGCCACTATTTCCAGCTTGTCATCCCAGCTTGCCCGCTGAGCTCCATAGGCGGCACCACTTGCAGGGACGAAAACGCTCCCGTCGGCGCTGAAAGCACCGACCCAGCATGCGAAGCTGGAGCTGGAGATTCCCAGATCAACCGTGTGCTTGACGGTCCGATTGTCCACAGTCGAGATGAATCGGATCTTCCGATCGGCCAGAGATGACACAGCCAGGAACCGGCCGTCAGGGCTCGGCGTGATCCGGGGATAGCTGTGCTCGTGGTCGACCCACACGATCCTCTTTAGCCTGGTCAAATCCCAGAGCCCGAAGCCCTTGCCGGCGGCGTAGACTACGTTCCCTTCGGGCGTGAAGACCAGTTGCTCGGGCTTCTGGTTAAACGTGATAGTCGCGACTTTCGCCCAGTCGGCCAGCTGATAAATGGTCACGTCCACCTTGGTGGCGGTCGCGATATAGCGGCCGTCTGGGCTGAGCGCCGCGTGAGTCAGCGAGTCTCCAGGATTCACCTGCCACAGCCGAGGCAAGATGGGGCCGTCTATCTCGCCCGGGTCTATCGGCCGGAGGGTAGCAAGCCAGTCTTCGGAGTGAACTTCCTGGTCTTTCTGATAATGCTGGGCGAGCAGGGTGCCTGACCGGTCGGCCTTGAGGTCCCACAGCTTGCCGTCCGAGAGCGAGACGCGGACGATGGTGTCGCCCGCCTCGATCGGATCGCCGCTCTCGGCG
>JGI12635J15846_10002090_pt1 | contig 17490 bp, 15 predicted proteins | sample BlaSpr_A8_OM2_M2_FD_15846 | JGI IMG/M metagenome (IMG submission 15846) | reverse complement strand
GTCGCTTCGGACCCGCGCCTGCCGTTCGGGGGAGTCAAGCGCTCGGGCCACGGGAGAGAGCTGGCGATGTTCGGAATTCGTGAATTCATGAACGTAAAGACGGTTTCGATCGAAGGTGCCTGAGGCGCTGCCGAAACCAGCATGACCGCGCCGTTAGAACGCGGAGCTAACCGGACCGATACGTGGTGCCTTTGATTTGCGCGAACCGTCTGTGGTATGTCGGTCTGACCACCGGAAGACTGAATATCATGGGGCAGGAGGCCATATGTACAAGGTCGTTCGAACGTCGCGGCTCTACGAACAAATCGTAGGGCAGATCGAGGAATCGATCATGAAAGGCACGCTCAAGGCCGGCGATCAGCTCCCCTCCGAGCGCGAACTGGCGTTGAAGTTTGGCGTGAGCCGTACGGCGGTGCGCGAAGCCGTTAAGGCGCTGCATGAAAAAGGACTGGTGGAGGCGTATTCCGGGCGCGGAACGTTCATCACGAACGGGACTTCGCAGGCGGTTCGGCAATCGATCGATTTGCTGATGCGGATGGACCAGCCGGGCGGTTCCGCCTATCTGGCTGAAGTACGCCAGATTCTGGAGCCCGAAATTGCGGCGTTGGCAGCGACTCGGATTCAGGAGCCGCAACTGGTGCTGATGCGCGAAGCGTTCGCGGTGATGAACGAGGCGCTCAAGGATCCCGACGCTTACATCGAAGCGGACTTGGATTTCCATTTGGCGCTGGCCGAGGCCGCGGAAAATCCTCTGATTCTGTCGTTGCTCGATTCGATCGTGGGTTTGCTCCGCGAACAGCGGATCAGGATTTTCTTTGAAGATGGGGGTCCGCAGCGCGGCCAATATCATCACGCGCGAATTCTATCGGCTATCGAGCGGCGCGACCCGGAAGCCGCGCGCGCAGCGATGCGCGACCATCTGCAGCAAGTCCGCGAAGATTCAGGCCCGCATCAAGCCCGCGGCGCCACTCGCGATGCAAACTAACAACGGCGAGGAGAGGAATGGCTAACTTAGGTTTTGTCGGACTGGGCGTGATGGGCAGCGAGATGGTCAACCGCCTTCTGAGCAAAGGCCACAGCGTGACGGGCTATAACCGCACCCGCGCCAAAGCACAGCGCTTAGTCGATCGCGGGATGAAGTGGGCTGATTCGCCTCGCGCGGTGTGTACCGCGGCGGATGTGACGTTCTCCATGGTCACGAATGAAAAAGCATTGGCCGCGATCATGGAAGGCCCCGACGGAATCCTCAGCGCAGTCGCGCCGGGAAGATTTTTGATTGATATGAGCACCGTGAGCCCCCACTACAGCCGCAGCGTCGCCGCAAAGGCGCGCGATAAGGGCGGCGACATGATCGACGCGCCGGTTTCCGGCAGCGTGATTACCCTGCAAGAAGGAAAATTGTCCGTAATGGTCGGCGGACGCCGCGAAACCTTCGAACGACTGAAACCGATCCTGGACGACATTGGGCCGAAGGTGACTTACGTGGGCGACAGCGGCTTGGCGCTCTCGATGAAAATCGCGACGAACCTGAGCCTCGCCGTGCAAATGATGGCGTTTTGTGAAGGAGTGTTGCTCGCGGAAAAAAGCGGGATCGCACGCGAAGTTGCCGTGGATGTGCTGACCAATAGCGCGGTTGCGTCGCCGATGATCAAGTACCGCGGCCCGTTTGTATTGAGCATGCCGGCGGAAGCGTGGTTCGACGTGAACATGATGCAGAAGGACATGCTGCTCGCTCTCGAAATGGGGCGCGCGCTGGATGTGCCGCTACCGACCACGGCCGTCGCGAACGAGTTTCTCACCGCCGCTCGGGGAATGGGATTCGCGAAACAGGACTTTGCGGTGGTTTTTGAAGTGCTGGCACGGATGTCCGGAGTGGCCCAATGACAACGGTCTCTGACCCGACTCGAACAAGCGCTGGCGTTAGCGTGGAAAAGTTGCTGCGCATGTACCGGCAGATGATGGCCATCCGTTTGTTTGAAGAAAACGTGAATGAATTGTACACGCGCGCGCTGATGCCGGGCTTAGCGCACCTCTACATCGGAGAGGAAGCGATCGCCGTGGGAGTTTGCGAGGCACTGCGCTCCGATGATTACATCACCAGCACGCATCGTGGCCACGGCCACTGCCTGGCTAAGGGCGCCTCGCCGAAATTGATGTTTGCCGAACTGCTCGGCAAAGAAGCTGGATACTGCCGCGGAAAAGGCGGTTCGATGCACATCGCCGATCCTGCCACGGGCAATCTGGGAGCGAATGCCATAGTCGGGGGAAGCGTAGGCATTGCCACCGGAGCTGCACTGTCTGCGAAAACGTTGCAAACGGGACAAGTCGCGGTTTGCTTTTTCGGTGAAGGCGCGCTCGGCCAGGGCGTGCTCTATGAGTGCATGAACCTCGCGCAGCTGTGGAAATTGCCGGTGATTTACGTGTGCGAAAATAATCTGTACACCGAATACACGCATTTTTCAGAAACCACCGCGGGAGATATTCCCGCGCGGGCCAGCGCCTTCGGAGTGCGCGCGGAAACCGTGGATGGGCAGGACGTACGTGCGGTGCATGCCGTCGCCGCGGACCTCACCGAGCGCGCTCGCCGCGGCGAAGGCCCGGCGTTTCTTCTCTGCAATACCTACCGCTATCGCGGACATCACGTGGGCGATATCAATCGCGAATACTACCGCTCCAAAAAAGAAGAGCAGCAATGGTTGGCCGAGAGCGACCCAATTAAGAATTTCGCCGCGTGGCTGAAAAACCAGAAGCACGCCGATGCCGACGCGCTCAGCACCATCGACTCCGAGCTCAGAGCCGAAATGGAGAAGGCCGTGAAATTTGCCGTCGCGGCGCCGTACCCCGGCGCGGACGAAGTTGACCAGGACGTCTATGCCTGAAACCGGAATTCGTGAAATCACTTTCGCCGAAGCCGTCCGCGAAGCGCTGGCAGAGGAGATGCGCCGCGATGCGCGAGTGTTCATCATGGGCGAAGACGTGGCCGAAGCCGGCACACCATTCAAAGTCCTCTCCGGGCTGGTGGAAGAATTCGGCACCTCCCGAGTGGTGGACACGCCAATCTCAGAAGCCGGCTTCACCGGCGTGGGCGTAGGCGCGGCAATGACGGGCTTGCGCCCCGTCGTGGACATCATGTTCGGCGATTTCATCACGCTGACCATGGACCAGATGGCTAACCAAGCCGCCAAAGTGCATTACATGTCTGGCGGAAAATGGAAAGTGCCCATGGTGATGCGCACCACGTTAGGCGCCGCACGGCGCTCCGCGGCGCAACACTCGCAATCACTCCACGCCTGGTTCAGCCACATCCCCGGACTAAAAGTTGTGTTGCCTTCCACGCCGTACGACGCAAAGGGTCTGCTGAAAAGCGCGATTCGCGACGATAACCCAGTGATTTTTTTCGAAGACAAGATGAGCTTCAAGCTGAAGGGTCCGGTACCCGAGGCGGAATACACCATTCCGCTCGGCGTCGCCGACGTCAAGCGCCTCGGGAAGGACGTCACGCTCGTGGGCACCAGCAGCATGGTGCAAGTCGCGCTGGAGGCCGCCGTACTGCTCGATCAGGCCGGGATCAGCGCGGAAGTTGTGGACCCGCGTACCACTTGGCCGCTCGATGAACGCACCTTGATCGAGTCCGTGAAAAAAACATCGCGCGCCATCGTAATTGATGAAGGCTATGGCCGCTACGGCGTCGCCGCTGAGATTGCAGCCACGATCGCCGAAGGCGCGTTTCACTATCTCGACGGCCCTGTAAAACGAATGGGCGCGATGCACGTGCCCATTCCGTTCTCACCGCCGCTGGAAGATCTAACGGTGCCCACGGGGAAGACAGTTTTCGACACAGCCATGAAACTCTGCGGCCGTTCTTGATTGCGTAGTTTCAGGAGGGATGCCATGGCGTTACCAACGCATGGAACGATGGCGGTTGATTGGGAGCAGCGCATCGATTTCGATCGGCTGCGTACGGAACGTCTGCAGCGCGTAAAGGATCTTCTCGCCAAATCGGAAATGGGCGCGATTTTGTGCTTTGACATGAATAACGTGCGCTACATCACGTCCACGCATATCGGTTCCTGGGCGCAAGACAAAATGAGCCGCTTCACGCTGCTCACGCGCAAGAGCGAGCCGATCCTGTGGGATTTTGGCTCCGCCGCCAAACATCACCAGCTGCATTGTCCCTGGCTCGGCGAACGTTCGCGTGCGGGCATTCCGCTGCTGCGCGGAGCGATGTCGCCGGAAATGGGCCGCGCCGAAGACGTCGCCAAAAAAATTCGCATCGAGCTAGAAGAAAACGGATTGCTGCATGAGCCCCTCGGCGTTGACATCATCGAGCCGCCCATTCTTTTTGCATTGCAACGCGAAGGAATCAAGATCGTGGACGGCCAACAGCTCCTGTCCGACGCTCGCGTCATCAAGACGCGCGACGAAATTGCGCTCCTCAATACTTCCGCGATGATGGTGGATGCGGCCTACGACGAACTCTACCGCGCGATGAAACCGGGCATGCGTGAAAACGAGGCGGTGGGCCTGGTCAGCAAAATTCTGTACGATTTGGGTTCGGAATACGTGGAAGCCGTGAACGCGATTTCCGGCGAACGTTGCAATCCCCACCCGCACGTTTTTTCAGACCGAGTGCTGCGCCCCGGCGATCCCGTGTATTACGACATCCTGCATTCCTACATGGGCTACCGCACATGCTATTACCGATGCTTCACGATTGGCTATGCGTCGCACGCCATGATTGACGCCTATAAACGCTGCCGCGACTATCTGGATGCGGCGATTTCGCTGGTGCGTCCTGGCCGCACCACCGGTGAAATTGCTGCGCTGTGGCCCAAAGCGCAGGAATTTGGATTCCCCAACGAAGAAGCGGCATTCGCTTTGCAGTACGGCCACGGCATCGGTCTGGCGATCTGGGAAAAACCTGTCATCAGCCGCTTGGTGTCGCTCGATCATCCTTATGAGATCAAGCCTGGAATGGTGTTCGCACTGGAAACCTTCTGGCCTTCCACCGACGGATGGGCTGCGGCGCGCATCGAAGAGGAAATCGTGGTCACCGAGACCGGCCACGAAGTCATCACGCGTTTCCCGGCGGAGCAATTGATGGTGGCGGGCGCGCATTATTTCACCGTGAATGGGCCTTTGTCCACAACGCGTGAATCCGAAGCGGCGCCCAGCAAACGCGTCAAGGAAATGGTTGAGGCCAGCGCCAAAATCGAGCGAGTCGGCGCTACGGACTAAGAGCTGAGTGTATTCCTCGAGGAATTATGGCTATCAGTGTGGTTATGCCCGCGCTCGAACTGACGCAGGAAACCGGCAAGCTGGTTTCCTGGCGCAAGAAAGAAGGCGAAGCAGTCGCCAAGGGCGAGACTTTGCTGGAAGTCGAGACGGACAAAGCCGTCGTCGAAGTGGAAGCGCTTGCGGACGGTTTTTTGGCCGGCGTGAAGGCGAAGGAAGGCGACGTTGTCGCCGTAGGCCGCACGATCGCCTGGATTGTGGACAAGGGCGAATCCGCTCCCGTGGAGGATGCCCCAGCAGCAGCGGCCGCCGGCGCAGCCCCGCCTGCAGTCCGCGCCGCTGAATCGGCCGTCCCCCCGGCCGACGCCGCAAATACCGGTGAGAAGGTAAAGAGTTCACCGAAGGCTCGCCGGCTCGCGAGCGAGCTTCACGTGAGCCTCGACAGCGTGCGCGGTTCGGGTAACGGGGGAGAAATTCTCGCTTCGGATGTCGAGGCCGCAGCCAGATCCTTAGCGGCTTCATCGAGCGTAGTCGCACGATCCGTCGCCACGGAAATCGAAACGCTCACCGCCATCGGCCGGTTGATGGCGGAGCGCACCACGCAAAGTTGGACCACCGTCCCGCATTTCTTCCTCGTTCGCGACGTAGACACCAGCGCGCTCCATCAGGTGCGCGAAAAACTGGCCGCTTCCGTCCAGAAGAATTCAGGCGTCAAGATTACCTATACGGATTTGCTCATTGCGCTCGTAGCTCGCGTTCTGCCGCAGCACCCGCGATTGAACGCGAGCTGGACACCTACGGGAATCCAGCTTCATCCGCATGTGAACGTTGCCATCGCGATCGCTGTAAATGACGGAGTGATCGCAGCGATGATTCCCAACGCGCACGTCGCGGGCATCGCTGAAATCGGGACGCGACGCCTGGACCTCGCCGAGCGCGCTAAATCCGGCAAATCGCGGCCGCAGGATTTCGTTGGCGCCACATTTACGATCAGCAATCTCGGCATGTTCCAGATTGATTCCTTCACGGCTATTATTCCGCCGCCGCAAGCGGCAATCCTGGCGGTCGGCGCAATTTCTGATCGCGTAGTTGCGATCGATGGCCAGCCCGCCGTCCGCAGCATGATGACTCTCACGCTTTCCTGCGATCATCGCGTGGTGGATGGCGCCCACGGCGCGCGGTTTCTGAATGAGCTGGCGCAAGCGATCGCGGACCCGCAGAAGTACTTGCGCTAACGATGTCCTCTCTGGACGCTTCATTGCCTGCGGCGACAGCAACTGCGCCTCCTGCGCCGCAGCGAAAACCTTTTTACGCAAATCTTTGGGTGCAGGTTCTGGTCGCGATCGCCCTCGCCGTACTTCTCGGGCACTTCAGCCCCGCAAAAGCCGTCGCCATGAAGCCGCTGGGGGACGCGTTCATCCGGCTGATTACTATGGTCATCACGTTGATTATATTCTGCACCGTCGTATCCGGAATTGCCGGCGTGCAGGACATGAAAAAAGTGGGCCGCGTCGGAGGAAAAGCGCTTCTGTATTTTGAAGTGGTTTCGACATTCGCGCTCTTGATAGGCCTCGCCGTCGGCAACATCGGCAAGCCCGGCGCCGGCTTCCATATGGATGCTGCGAGCCTGGACCCTAAAGCCATCGCCGATTTTGCGGGGCAAGCCAAGGCACAGGGCGTGACCGAATTCCTGATGCACATCATTCCCACCACGGTAGTTGACGCTTTTGCGAAAGGCGACATCCTCCAGGTCCTGCTCGTCTCCATACTCTTCGGATTCGCGCTCTCGGCGCTCGGTGACCGGGCTAAACCGCTGCTGGATTTCCTCGATTCCTTGACCCGCGCGATATTCAAGGTCGTCAACATCCTGATGAAACTCGCGCCGCTCGGCGCTTTTGGGGGAATGGCCTTTACGGTGGGTAAATACGGATTTGCAGCTCTCGGCCCTCTGCTAGAACTGATCGCGGTCTTCTATGCGACCTGCGCGGCCTTCGTGCTGATTGTTCTGGGCGCCATTGCCACCGCTGCCGGGTTTGGAATATTCAAGTTTCTTGCATATATCCGGGAAGAAATTCTGATCGTCGCCGCCGTGAACACCTCCGAAGCTGCGTTACCTACGCTCATGGAAAAATTGGAACGCCTGGGATGTTCGCGGCCGCTGGTGGGCTTGGTGGTGCCTTCCGGATATATTTTCAACACGGACGGCACCAGTCTGTACATGACTCTGGCAGCCCTCTTCGTCGCGCAAGCGACCCATACCCATTTGACAGCTATGCAGCAGCTCACGATATTCGCAGTCGCGACGCTCACTTCCAAAGGCGCCAGCGGAGTGTCAGGCGCATCCTTCATAGCGCTGGTCGCAACTCTCACAGTTGTCCCCACGATTCCAGTCGCGAGCTTGGCGTTGCTCCTCGGAATCGAGCGTTTCATGAGCACCGGCCGCGCGCTTGTGAACATGATTGGCAATGGCGTCGCCACCATCGTGATTGCACGCTGGGAAAAAGAATTGGACCGCGCGACGCTCAACCGGAATCTGGTCGAACTGCGCGGCAAAATTATCGAGTCGCAATAGCGTCCCGCTAGAACGCGGAATCACGCCGGGCATCGGGCACCTCGAAGATCACCAGACCAGCAAGTCAGTTCCCGAATAGCAGTATTTGAAACGTCCCGGATCCGTTCGATGGCACCAGAAGTTCGTGTGTTTTGGAATTCAGTGCCATCGTCTTAGAGCCGGCATGGGTCGGGATTCTTTGCACCGCAGTGTACTGGTTCGGCGAGTCCTGGTGAAACACGTCAATCGTCCCCTCTCCGGTGGAATTGAAGACCAGGCCCGTAGCGGCATCGAACGCGCTTGCGTCCACGTGGTCGCCGATCGGCAGGGTAACGATCACGCTTCCCGTATCGGAATTGACGACGGCCATCACGTTGCTACGACAGCCGATGAAAAGCCGGTGCTGCGCGCGATCGATCGCCATGCTCGAAGGACGTTCGCACGGCGCCAGCGGCCAACGGTTGGTCACCGTCATCTCCCGCGCGTCAATGCGCAGCGTCTGGTTCTGATCCTCCAGATTCACGAATACATTCCCCAATCCATCGGCCACAGCGAATTCCGGTCCGCCTCCCAGTGCCATGGTGCCAACGATTTTGCCGCCGAGGGCATCAATCACCGTGGCGCTGTCGCTGCCGCCATTCATCGCGAATACGCGGTGCGTGTATGGATCATAAACAATCGCATCGGGTTTCTTGCCGGTGGGCACCTGCGAAATCGCAGCGAGCGTCTTCAAGTCAAAAACTGTCACGGTGGAGGCCTGTCCATTGCTGATGAAGCCGCGCCCTGCGTCCTGCGCAAGAGCGATGCCATGCACTCCCGGCGTATTTACGATTTTCCCGCTGACACGGTTCGTTGCCAGATCGATTACTTCCACCTGCGTCTCATGCGACACAAAAAGGCGCTGCCCGGTTTCATCTACCGTCAGGTAATCCCAACCGCCCCTTCCTCCCACTGGAATCGTTCGCAATAGATGATAACCAGCTGCGGCAAAGCTCGCACCGATTGTGAACAGCACACAGGCGCAAAGGATCAGCCATTTTTTCAACGAAGCCTCGCTTTTGTCGGAATGGAAAGTTCGGCTACCGACACGAACCCGAGCCGAAATCATGAAACGTCTTCCCTGCTTCGGGCAAAAATTCCCAGTCATAGCTCTTGGCATGGAGCGTAAGTTTCAAAACGCCATACGTGTCCGCATTGCGGACTTCGCTGGTTGGCAGCGGTGTCGCGAAAGGGCGATGGCTTTTGCCGCCGGTGCCGGCAACGATTTCCCGGATGCCGTGCGCGGCGTCGAGCTTGCCTTCGGGATTCTGCGGCGCGAAACGCTCGTAATCGTGATCGTGTCCATTGATGACGAGGGCGGCTCGCGCTTCGGACAAGTCCTGCCAGAACGCCCTCACCTCTGGATCGTTGCCATGCTTCGCGCCGGAACTAAACAGCGGCTTGTGCCAGTAAGCGAGGGTGCAAACAGCCGGATGCGATTTCAAATCGTCGCGCAGCCACTTTTCTTCCACGGAGCCTTGCTGGCAGCCGCCGACTTCCGCGCATTCGCTATTCAGCACCACGATGTGCCACGTTCCGAGTTCGTAGCTGTAATAACCCTTGGATGGATCGCCGGCCGCGGCGCCGAAATAATCAAAGTACGGAGTCGCGCCGCCAGAATGGAATTCATGGTTGCCCACGGAAGGGCGCGTCCGCGCCTTTTGCCTGCCCCAGGTGGGGTCGTAACATTTTGCGAATTGCTCGGCCGTCCCGCCTTCATAAGCGTTATCGCCGGCAGTGAAAACGGTGCCGGGAATACCGTCGAGCAGTTTCGCCGTAGCTTGCGCGCCCGAAAGATCCGCGCAATCGGCAATATCCCCAGCGCCCACCAGCACAACATCCGCATCGCTCTTTTTCTGCGCCCGCGTGGATGGCGCGTCCAAGCTCGAGATAAGCGCGGCGCAGAACAACAAGAGCAGAAACCGCGAACTGTTCTTTTTCTGTGTCATGTTTTACGTTTCGAACCAAGCGCCCCCATTTTCGCTGCCTCAGGTATCAGTGACCGTAACCGTAAGCTGCCGCGCCCGCCGTAGCGTGCTCAATCTCGGCGCAGCGGATACCAACGGAAACCCGCCGAGAAAGTCGGGCTGTAGTATTCCCGTTGATCTACGTAAATTTTGCTGCCGGTATAGAAACCAAAAACCTCGTTCGTGAGATTCTCGCCTTGAACCAGCAAAGTGAGTCCAGCATGAACGCGGTAGGTGGCTTGCGCGTCAATCTGAAAATGGGAGTAGAGATAAATGTCACCGGCGGGCCCGCGGAGACCGAGATTGGACGGATCGGTTGCGGGCGTGTATTGGTACTGGTAAATCATCGCGCTGTTGTAAGTCAGGCCGAGGTGGATCGAAAGTCTGCCGCGGTCGTAACTGGGTCCAATATTGAAAGAATTCGGCGCCTGCCGCTGCAGCGCCGGAGAATCCATTCGTCCCAGTATCCCGTGCGCTTGCGAGTAGGTGTACGTGTAGTTCGCAGCCATGCCGAGTCCGGAAAGAAACGAGGGAAGCCTTCCGAACTGCTGCAGATACGCGAGCTCGACACCACCCACATGCGCATTGGAACCGTTGACGATCGTCGACGTCGTGCATGTTCCTTGGCTCGGCGGGCACAGCGAGCTGGTAGCATCCAGGTTGTTCGTGTAGTAAATCGGATCGATGAGCTGTTTGTAGAAGAATCCTCCCTGAATCACTCCGTAGGGCTGCAAGTAATGTTCGTACAAAATATCGAAATCGTTGGCGTGCTCCGCCTTCAGGTTCGGATTTCCCAGAGAGATCGTATAGGGATTCGTGGATTGATCAACGGTGGAATAAGGAACCAGGTCGTACGGATTGGGCCGTGAAAGTCCGCGGCCATAGACGGCGCGAATATCCGAGTTGGCGGTGACTTGGTAGCGCAGTTGAGCGCTGGGCAAAGGATTTATGTACCACTGGTTATTATGCGTTTCTGTCGTGCTCAGCCAATCGCCCGCGTTTGGACCGGTCGGGATCGTCAACACTTGAAAGCCTTGTATATAGAGCTGCGTGGCCTCAAGCCGCAGTCCCGTTTGCAAACTCCACCGGCCCCAGCGCAAGGTGTTCATGATGTAACCAGCAGTCACGCGCTCGGTAAGATTGTAGTTGGCCGGATCGGAACCCAGGTGCGTCGCGCTGACGTCTTCGGTGAAGTCACCGGGATTGTTGATGAAAAAATTGTTGAGTTTGCTGTAGCTGGTCACCGGTCCCATGCTGTAGCTGCCATTGTAGTAGTCCGAATTCTTGAAACCACTCAGGAACTGACTCATCAAGAAATTGCCGTTCGGATCCCACACCGGCGAAACTGCGTTTTGGTAGTTGTGCGAATTGCGAATCTTGGCGCCGAACTGCAACGTGCCGTCGTGTGAGCCCCATTTGTAGTTCTTGCCGTAGGTAGCCGAACCTTGCAGGCTCACTTCGTCCGTTGGGCCTGACGAAGTGTCGAATTCGGTCATCGAATATTGCGTAGGGTCAAAAATCGGAGAGCCCGGAAACACGCAAGGGCCTGTGCCAGTTCCGGCTGTCCACTGCGGCCGGTAAGGAGTCTTCGTAGCAGCTGGATCGTACTGGCAAGTTGCCGACCCGTTGTAACCGAAAGACACCCCTGGATTTCCCGCTGCCTGGAGCTCTCGCCCGTTGGACCCGGAGACGTCCCAGGCCACCCAGGAATTGGAAAATACGTGCTTGCCGCCGCCGGATACGCTCAAAATTGAATAGTCCGGAGTACGCTGCGAAGTTGAAAAATTCGGAAGGTCCGCCGTGACGGGGCTGGCCGGATTGCAGCCAGCCGATCCCGGCGTACACACGTCGTCGTTCAACGTGTACACCCATTTGTTTCCGTAGTCTTTAAAGTCCGAATACAAGTAATGCAAATAAATATCTGAGTCTTTGGAGAGCCGATCGTCCGCTCCTCCAGCCAGGCCCCATCGCGTACGCTGATATCTATATTCGCGAAGGTCAAGGCTATCGTACGTAGCAGCCTGGTAGCCCGCATCAATACCAGGCTCGATGTCATCAATGCCGCGACCGTTATAGTCGTAGGTAAACCCTAGCAGCGCGCCGAATTGTTTGCTCGCGCCGAAACGCTGGCCGACAGTAGCGGAGGTCTGACCGACGAAGCGTCCGCCAATAATCGGTGTGTAGCCGCCGATGCCGGAGATAATCAAGGTCGGTTGGTCGCCCGCATTTTTGAGCCTCAAATCCACGGTGCCGCCAATAGCGTCGCCGTCTTGACTTGCTGAAAGAGTTTTCTCCAGCACTACAGCGTCCACCAAGTCGGCTGGAATCACGTCCAATTTGATCTGTCGCACTGCCACCTCGGGTGACGGAACGTTGATGCCGTCAACCGTGACGTTCGTCAGGCGGGGCTCGGTTCCGCGCACTTGCACGTATTTGCCTTCACCTTCATCGCGCTCCAGTGTCACGCCTGGCAGCCGGCCAACCGCGTCGGCGATGTTCGCATTCGGAAGACTGGTGATCACGTCGGCGGAAAGCACGTTGACGATATCGTCGGAAGTTTTCTGGATCTGAATTTGTTCAGCTTCGCCTTCCAGATCTCCGTGCACGCTAATCGATTGATCCGATGGCGCAACTTGCAGGATCGCGTCGACCGAAAGCGTCTGCCCCTCGGTCAATTCCACGCCCTGGGTGAAGGGAGCAAAGCCGGAATACGAAATCGTGACGGCGTATTTGCCAGCGGGTAAGTTCGTGACACTGTACTGGCCCTGGTTGTCGGAAACGCTGGAATATCCGCTGGGCTGGACGGTCACGAGCGCACCCTGCAGAACTCCGCCGGCGACATCTACAATGTGCCCAGTGATCGCCGCCTTGGCGTTTTGTGCGGCGGCCCGTTCCGGCCAGAGCATCGGCGCGCACGACAGCAACATTGCCAGAGCCGCGCCAAGAACTGCCCTCATCCTGCACAAAGGAAATGATACGGGTCTGCCCCTGAATCTCATCGAAAGTCCTCCCTTGCTTGGCGTCGCGACGATGTGCTTCCAAGAATCGTTACTCTGGAGTGGCGGAGTCGCGGAGGTAGCGAGGACGCTCGCGTCGCCACAGCCATTTAGCGGGGTCAATGCTTACCAGGCGTGAATGCATTTTGATCGGAGCTTGAATAGAGGCTGATTTTTTTTCAGATTACCGCGGCGGTAGGGATCGGAGCAATCGCATCAATTCCGAGGCTTCGTGGGGCAGGCAAACACACACGGAACAAGGAACCCGTGCCGACCTGACTTTCCGCAGTGATGGTGCCGCCGTGCATTTCGGCGATCCATCGGGCGATGGCAAGACCCAGCCCCGCTCCTCCGGTTTCGCGCGAACGCGCAGAGTCCGTCCGATAGGAACGCTCGAAAATGAGACTGAGTTCGTGCTCCGATATACCGATGCCCGAATCACGGATGAGGATTTGAATTTCGTCTGCTGCAGCGAGCAATTCAATTTCGCAAAAACCGCCTTCTGGCGTGTACTTGATGGCGTTGTCGAGCAAAATCAGCAGCAAGCGATCGATCGCGATCGCATCTGCTCTTACCCAAACGGGTCCGCCGGGCGTGCGCAGCTCAACGTCCAGCGATTTACCTCCGGCAAGCAAAATGGCGCGCTCCTGCGCTTTGCGAACATGGATGTCCAAATCAATCGCGCGCAGTTCCATGCCCATCGAGCCGGCGTCCGCTCGCGCCAGCGTCAAAAGATTTTCCAGCAAGCTCGTCGTTTCTTCCGACGTCCGCAGAATCTTCGCCAGCGCTTCTGTGTACTGCGCGTTGGTCCGCGGTTTGCGCAACGTTACTTCGGCGACGGTGCGGATCACGGTGACTGGCGTGCGCAAATCGTGCGAGGCGTCCGCGGTAAATTGCGAGATGCGCTTGAAGGAAGCATCAATGCGTTCGAGCATCGCGTTCAACGCCTCCGTCAGACGCCGTAATTCATCGCGCGGCCGCGGCACTTCCAGCCGCTGCGAGAGGCTATCCACGCCAATATGTTCAGCCGTGTCGATGATCCGCTTTACGGGGGCCAACGATCTGCCGCTGAGCCAGAAACCCAGCAGCGAAGCCACCACTACTAGCAACGGCACGGTTTCTCTTTCGATGTCGCGGAAATGGTCGAGCGCTCGATCGAACGGCTCGGTCGGAACGGCGGCATGAATTTCGTACCTGTGCCCGCTGGCCTGAAATTTCTGCGAAGCGATACGGTATTGAATGTGATTTAGATTCGTCGTCAAGAACGTGGGAGCGTTGCCACCGACTGCTGGTAGCTCGGCCGATTGCAGAAATTGTGGCGAGCGGAAAATCCAGTGCTGATCTGCATCGGCCACTTCAAAAATGGCGCCGCTCGGCCACCAGCTAGCCAATTCCTCCAGCTCCTTTTGAACCTTCGCGTCTCCCTTCGGTGCGCTCCGCTCCACCAGGCGCTGCAGGCTCTGCAGGTTCACGCTGGATGCATCATTCACGGTGACTTCAATGCTGCGCCGAAAACCCACGTCGCCAATCCACACAAAAATACTCAACGCAGCCGCCAGCACCACGAAATAGAGAGCGGTAAGTTTGGTGCGAATTGTCAGATTCATGACAGTGCGGTCAGTCCCATCGAGTAACCCAGTCCGCGATGAGTTTGAATAAGTTTCGATTGCGAATGGCTTTCGATCTTCTTTCGCAGCAGACGAACGTAGGCATCGAGCGTATTGTCTTCGACGTCGCGGCGGTTCCCCCAGACGTCCGTGATGATGGCTTGGCGTGGGACGATTTGACCTCGATTCCTGGCCAGCACTTCCAGCAAGCGAAATTCGGTCAGCGACAGACAAAGTGGAACGCCGCCGCGAAAAGCGCGCTGTGCCGCTATGTCCAGTACCAGATCTCCGGCTTCCAATACATTCTTGGGTTTGGTACCGCTGCGCCGTTCCAGCGCCCGCACGCGCGAGAGCAATTCCAGGAAAGAAAACGGCTTGGTCAAATAGTCGTCGGCGCCCGCATCGAGCCCCCGGACAACATCAGCAAGCGAATCGCGGGCAGTCAAAATCAGAACCAGCGTTTCACGGCTGCGCAGCCGCAATTGCTCCACCACATCGAATCCGCTTAGGTCGGGAAGCATCACGTCCAGCAGGACCAAGTCGAAATTGCCGGCCTCCGACTTTTGCAGCGCGGCCTTTCCTTCATGACACGACTGAACGGAGAATTGCTCTTCTTCTAATCCGCGAACCAACGCGGACGCCAGCTCGGGTTCATCTTCAACGACCAGTATGTTCACGGGCGGATTTGCAGGCGAGTGTACGGGTGGGATTATGACAGAAGGATGAACGGCAGGTTACGGAAACGCCGCATATCCTAGATCGCTCTCAAACAACGACAGCCGATGAGGTCCAAATCTAAATGCCCTATCTGGTGTCGCCTGCAATAAACTGGGAGCCATTCTCGCCGGTTTGGTTGCACCCAAAGCTGCACCCAAACGGTGAAAAACCCAAACGCGACATGATTCACCGATCTCGACGGGATGACTTGGATCAGTTCGTTCCGAACCCAAGGACGAGATCGAGGCCCGCAGCTTCGGCGAACGCCTTGAAGTCCCGGTCCCGCGTGAGGAGAGGAACATCTCCGTCGATACAGCTCTGGGCGATCAGCGCATCACCGAGACGCGCCTTGCGACGCCGCGCAAGCACCTTTCCTCGCAACCCTCCGGCCCTTTGCCAGTAGCCGGATGCGATCTCGATGGAAGGTACCTCTGAAAGCATTTCGGCAACACCGGAAGGCAGCTTGGGATCACTCAGGAGTTCGGTGAGTACAACCGGCACCATACCTACCTGCCGGTCCTTGAGCGCCCTGTCGAGTAACTTTACATCCTCGCCTGCGCTGCCTTCTAGAAAGGCAATCCATGTGCTCGTATCAGCAGCAATCACCGGTCCGCCTTCAATTCTGCCAACGTCCGCGTGAAGCGAACCTTGCCACGTAGGCGTCGCAGGCGAGCGTACGTACGCGATGCCGCAACTAGCTGCAGCCCTGCGCGGACGGTTTGGGTGATGCCCGTTCCGCTGGCTTGTTGCGCCTTCTCGAGAAGGTCGAGAGGCACTTCCACGGTGATTTTGCGCACTGTCTCCATAAGGTCTCTTTATACCATACTCAAGGCCAGCACTGAATATGGTATTTCACGGTGGATGAGGGAACACTAACAGCGCCGATATCTTACTTCCGAGAACCATCTACAATCGGTGGGAACGTCTTCTTAAATCCGTCGCGAGTGGCGTCGCACCGCAGGCCGCCGAACAACGTACGTCACGCCACCCAAGTCCCGAACCGACGGCGCGTAGGACTTGAACGGACAAAAGGAGGCAAAAGTCGCCTCTGTTGACGAATTAAAGTACAAGAAGAAGTGGCTCGCCCTGGAGGGCGATTTCAGAACTCCTGGGATTGGCCAGATCGTTGCAGGACTGCCACAGCTCGACCTGATCATGCACTCCCAGCTGGCCGACTTGACGCACCGAAAACCGTCTAGAGGGTTTTGAAATCGACGAGCGCCTACGATGGAGTTCATACACACCGATGTTTTGTCGCAACTATCGGAAACTGGGCCGCTTTGCATTTTGACTATTTTTTTGCGACTTCTTTCGTTCAGCTTTCAGTGACTTCGCTAAATGCACTAGAGTAGTTTTATTGCCAAATGCGGCGCTGACTTCCCACAGTTTCTCATGAGATTCGGGAGATTTTGATAGTGCCTTGAATAGCGACAAGTAGTCATAGGGGATTCGATGCATGCGTCTGCCCGCTTCTAAACGCATGAGACTTGCAACAAAATCTGCTGCTTGCAGTGCAAAGAGAACCTTATCGTCAGCAAAGGTTATGGCAACTATTTTATTTTTTGCTTCCGGTAGAACCTTCTTTATGCGTCGGTACAACCTATAGAAATGTACCGCGGTTTCTTCGTCATCGTCACAAATGAAGCTAATTTTATCTGGGTCGGGAGTGAATTCGATTACTCTTAGCAATGATCGCGCAAATGCCACAAATACCGGATCGTTGCCATAAGTTTGAAAAAAGTGAGCGGGCAATTTCCTGAAGGCGTGCGCGTCAATCGTTACGCTTGTGACAAGCTGAAGATGTTTTCTGATACATGCGATGAATGGGGCAAGGTCTTCAATACGCTCTTTAACTCCAACGCGCTTATTTTTGGAGCTTAGCCATCGCCTGTGATTCAAAGCATTCTTCGCACTCAATTCCGTAAGGCCGTTGCGGTGCAACAGCTTACCCCACTCGTCGGCAAAGGAATTGATATTCTCGTTGTAGGAAGCTATTCCACCGAAGGCAATGATCCTATGGTCTTTGAATTTCCCGCTCTCATCAAAAAATGAGGTGACGGTGTTATATCCCGACACAGCCATAGGCCATTCACCCGCAGTACGGCGATCTACTAAAAAGCCCACTCATTTTATCCTACTTGCGACACGCGCTTGGCGATTGATTGTCAAACTAAAAAAACCTTGAGGTTCGCGAGATCTGAAAAAATCAAATGACGCCGCTTCCGAGAAGCTGAACTACATGCCCAAGAATCCGATTAAGCGTGGACTGGTGACGGAGCCGCAGCTAGGGACGTGAGCAGCTGTCGGGTCAATCAGTATGCGAAAAAGAGCGTATTTACGCCTGCTCGGGAACCGAAGTAGGAGTTCGATGCGACGGC
>JGI12635J15846_10002089_pt1 | contig 17497 bp, 19 predicted proteins | sample BlaSpr_A8_OM2_M2_FD_15846 | JGI IMG/M metagenome (IMG submission 15846) | reverse complement strand
ACGGTGTCCTGATCGTCGCGATTCAAATACGAACCCAGAGAGGGATCAGGAGAATACGTTGCCAGTAATCGCAGAAGCGGGCGTGAGCCCGCGCACTTTCGGTTCTTTCGCAGAAGCGGGTGTGAGCCCGCGCCTGCTCGCAGCCCTGTCCAAACAGGGTATTTCCGAACCCGTCCAGGTCCAGGCGGAGGCCATTCCGGCCCTGCTCGCGGGTCGGGACGTGGTCATGGAAGCGCAAACCGGGTCGGGCAAGACGCTCGCCTATCTCATCCCTCTGGTAGAGAAGCTTCCGCGCGGCGGCGCTGGGCCTCGGGCGCTGATCGTCACTCCGACACGCGAGTTGGCGCTGCAGGTCGAGAAGGTGCTTCGCACCCTCGCTCCGGAGCTTCGCACCACCGTGCTGTACGGCGGCGTCGGGTACGCGACGCAGCGGCTGGCGTTGAAGCACGGTGTCGACGTGGTCGTCGGGACACCGGGACGCATCATCGACCTGCTGGGCCAGGGGAAGCTCTCGCTCTCACGCATCGAATACCTCGTGCTCGACGAGGCGGACGAGATGCTCGACGCCGGCTTCGCTCCGTCGGTCGAAAAGATTCTTGGGCTCACCTACGAACCGCAGACGGTGCTTGCCTCAGCGACGATGCCGAGCTGGGTGACGACGATGGTCACCAAGCACACGCATGAGCCGGTGCAGATTCGCCTCGAGTCAGACCACGGAGACCGCTTGGAGCATGGACTGCTCCGCGTCGATCGCGAAAACAAGCTCCAGACCCTCAGCCGGCTGCTGCGCCGCCACAAGGGGAGCGCGATCATCTTCGGCCGCACCAAGCACGGGGTGAAGAAGCTGAATCACAGCCTCCGGCAGATGGGTCACAACTCGGTCGAGCTGCAGGGGGACCTGTCGCAGTTGACTCGCGATCGAGCGATGAACTCGTTTCGCGAAGGGCGCAGTCAGATCCTCGTCGCCACGAACGTGGCAGCGCGTGGGATCGATGTAGTGAACGTCGGGTTGGTCGTGAACTTCGAGCTTCCCGATTCAGCGCACTGGCTCACGCATCGCGTCGGGCGCACCGCGCGTATGGGCGAGCTGGGCCGCGCGCTCACGTTCGTCACGCCGGAGGACGAGCCGGCCTGGGTGAAGCTCAGCCGCCAGGGGGCGCCTGACATCCGCGAGATCGATACCAAGCAGCTTCTCGACGAAGGCAGCTGGATCTATCGCGAAGGTCGTCCGATGCGGTCGGGTCCGGCGACTGCAGCTCCGCGGTTCAACCGGAGCCGCGGCCGCACGAACAGCGCGTGGCGCCCGCGGCGGTCGGCCTAGGCCTAAGCCGTCTTCTGGTCGCCGATCTGCTCGCCGAAGAATTTCATGACTCGACTCCATGAGTCTTCGGCGGCAGCCTGGTTGTAACTCGAGCTTTTCTCATTGAAAAACGAGTGACGTGCGTCCGGATAGATCTTGATTTCGTGCGCGATGTGGTTCTGTTCGAGTGCTCTGTCCAGCGCGCGTCCCGCGTTGGCGGTGAAATCTTTCTCGGGATACGAACCGACCACAGGACATAGGCGGCTGACCACATCGATGGGGCGCGGGTTAGCCGCATAGAAAGGCGCGATCGCCTTCAGTCGCGAGTCGGTGCACGCCCACGCGATCGCGAATCCGCCACCCATGCAGAACCCGATCGCCCCGAGGCGTTTAGCGTCCACGTTGCGACCTTTCTCGAGGTAGGTGAGGGCGGCCTTGAGGTCGTCGATCCCGTAGCGATTGACAGAGCCGAGGAGCATCCCGCGCATGTAGCGGGCCATGCAAACCGCGCGATTCCGATCGGAGAAGAGATCCACCGCCAGTGCTACGTACCCGGCATCGGCAAACCGGCGAGTGATGTCTTTGATGTTGTCGTTGAGTCCGTAGGCCTCGTGAATCACGACTACGCCGGGATGGGGGCCTGCTCCATCAGGCGTTGAGAGGTAGCCCCCACCCTTGAGCTCGCTGCGGGCGACGTCACGTGTTTGCATCGACAAGAGCAGATCGTAGAGGAGGGTGGAAGGTCGGCGGTATCATCAACACTCCGGCGTTCCGTGGGGCCGTGGCGCAGTTGGGAGCGCGTCTGACTGGCAGTCAGAAGGTCAGGGGTTCGAATCCCCTCGGCTCCACCAAGTCAAACGCCCTCTATTTGTAGGGCCGATGAGCCCATACCCCGGCATGGCGACTTTCGGGACCACCACCCGTAAACCATGAGCGTGGGGGTTCAGGGAAATTCGACGTCGCCAAAGCGAAGCTGGCCGCTGCAGGCTGATTTCGCCGCGATCGCCATCCTCGTGGTATTGGTCGCCGTTGCCGCAGGCGCGTTGGTGCACGTGCAGTCGGAGGCCGACGCCAGGCAGGCGGCGGTGGCTGACGCCAACTTCGCGGCGAACAGGGCGGCCGGACAGATCGCGATTGGCTTCGACACGCTTCGGACCCTCTCGGCCCCGATCGCCATCAGCCCCAGCATCGGACAGATTTTTAGCAACCCAGCTGCGTGCAACCTGGGCTATGCCCCGATCGCCGCATTCGACACCGGACACATCGACATCGTCCGGCTGGACGGATCGGTCGTCTGCTCCTCGCTAAAGCGGGCTCAAGCTCCGAGTTACTCCGGCGCTGCGTGGCTCAACTACTCCGCGCCGGTCGTCATGGCCCCGATCGTGGATGCAGCCACGGGCAACCAGGTCGCGGTGTACGCATATCCGATTCCCGGAGAAGGATTCCTCGCATGGTTCTTCGACCTGAAGGCGCTTGGGCCGAAGCTTGCGTCTGAGTATGGAAGTGGAGTTCATCAGCTCGAATTCCTCGTCACGAGCCGCGACGGCTCCCATATCGTCGCGCGCTCCGTGGACTCGGGCAAGTGGACCGGCGCGAGCCTCGTGGGCAGCTCCTTTGCGCCGAGCACCGGCAGCGCCAATCAGAACGATGTGACTGGCGAGCCGCGTTGGTATGGCCAAGCAATAGTGACCGGGGCGGGATGGAACGTGTTCGTCGGGGCAGACAAGGCGGGCGCTCTCGCTGATGCGGCCCGCCTTCAGAACCAGCAGTTCGAGATCGTGGCCGCCGGCCTGATCGTCGTGCTGCTTGGACTCTTCGTCATCTACCGCAGAATCGTCCGGCCCATTGAGCTGTTGAGAAAGTCGGTCAGGTCATCGCGGGGGCTCGAATCGCCACAGCCAGTGCCGACTGGCGGGCCTTCGGAGGTGGCCGACCTTGGCGAAGACATCAACGCTCTCATCACCTCGCTCAAGCACGAGTGGGCGGAGCGCGAGAGCGCGCAGCAAAACTACATGCGCCTGTTCGATGGCAGTCCTTTGCCAACACTCTTCTTCGACCCGGGGACGCACAGGTTTCTCGAGGCCAATGCCGCCGCCGCCTCCGCCTTTGGGTATTCACGACAGGAGCTGACCGAGCTCTCCGTCGCCGACCTCTACGCACCGAGGGACGCCGAAGATGAAGCCGAGGTGGCTGCCGCAAGTAGTCGCACGAGCAACGTCAGGTTCGGCCCGATTGCCGTGCGCAAGAAAGACGGCACTCTGATACGCGTGCTCGTCACCACGTACGACGTCCTTTACGGAGGCCGTCCGGCTCGGGTCTCGATGGTCGAGGACGTCACCCAGCGTGAGAAGCTCGAGCGCCAGCTGAACCAGTCGCAGCGCCTCGAGAGCCTGGGGCAGCTTGCGGGAGGAGTCGCGCATGACTTCAACAACCTGCTCGGCGTGATCGTGAACTTCGCCATCTTTGCGAAGGAGAAGGTGCTCGCTTCCGGAAACGGGTCCCCTAGCCCGGCCCTGCTGCTCGCTGTGAAGGATATGGACCGCGTCGTGCGTGCCGGTGAGAGCGCCGCCCGCCTGACCCATCAGCTGCTGGCCTTCGCGCGGCGCGAGGTGGTCAGGCCGCAGTCGATCGATGTGAACCTGGTGGTCGCGGAGCTCGAGCCTCTGGTGACCCGGACGCTAGGAGAGCACATCGAGTTCATCACATCGCCCGGTAAGGACATCTGGCCCGCGCTCATGGATCCCGGGCAGCTCGAGCAGGTCTTGACAAACCTGGCCGTCAATGCCCGAGACGCTATGCCCATGGGCGGCAAGCTGACCATCGACTGCGAAAACGTCAACGTCGACAGCACCTATGCGGCCGGCCGGCCGGGCTTGAAGCCTGGGCGCTACGTCAGGATCCGGGTCACGGATACCGGAACGGGTATGGATGCTGCGACACTTCAGCGCGTGTTCGAGCCCTTCTTCACAACTAAGCCCAAGGGCCATGGCACCGGACTTGGATTAGCGACTGTGTACGGGATCGTCAACCAGGCGGGTGGCGACGTTTCGATCTACTCCGAGCTCGGCGTCGGGACGCGGGCGCATGTGCTGCTTCCCGCATCGGACGAAGCACCCAGGCTGCTGCCGGTGTCGGACGAACCGACGGTGCCGACCGCCGAATCAATACCGCCTCCTCAACAAGCTTCAAAGACACTGCTCGTCGTCGAGGATGCCGACGATCTTCGAGAGATCACCGAGTTGATTCTCACGAAGAACGGTTATCGAGTGATCACTGCGGCCACCGGTCCTGCGGCCCTGGACGCGCTCAAACAGCACGCAGGCAAAATCGACCTGCTGCTGACGGACGTGGTGATGCCGCACATGCAGGGCCCTGAGCTGGCCAGGCATGTCACCGCGCTACACCCGGAGATTCGCGTCTTGTTCATGTCCGGCTACCCGCAGCCCATGTTGGGCGACGGAGGGATCCTCGGCGAAGGCATTCTCCTGGTCGAGAAGCCGTTCACCGAACCTGTCCTGCTCGCCAAAGTCGAAGAGGCGCTCCGCTCCGAAGTCCTGGTCGTCGCATGAGCGCGGACCGGGGTGCCATCGTCCGGCACCGGATCATGATCGTCGACGATGCACAGGACAACGTCGACATGCTCGAGGCGTTTCTCGCCGACGAGGCAAGCGCGATCAAGAGCCTGACCGATTCCAACCAGGTCGAGCGCGAATTTGCCGAATTCGAGCCTGACATCGTTTTGCTGGACCTGCACATGCCCCCGCCGGACGGCCTCGAAATCCTGCGCAGCCTTCGCAGCGCTCGTGAGAGCCTCGGCTTTCTCCCCGTCATCGTGCTCACCGGCGACACAGGCAGGACAGCTCGAAACAGTGCGCTGCTTCTCGGCGCCGACGACTTTCTGACCAAGCCACTCGACCGGCAGGAGGTGGTTCTTCGTGTGCGCAATCTGCTGCGCACACGCCGTCTCTATGTCGAGCTCGCTGAAGCCAACCGAGCCCTGGAACAGAAACTGCACTGAGCTGAGCCTGAAATGTAGAGCTGAGCCTGAAATGTAGCCAGGCAACCGGTTGTTCGCCAAAGAGCAGCGCCGGGGACCGGTCATACAATCAAGCCGCGGGGGCCCCCTGGGTGTTCGTAAGGGGTGAAGTTCTAGACGTCACCCTCGGGGGGCTTTCGCGTCCACAACAACACAAAAACTGATTGGGCACTCGCGCCTTTGCGCGCGTGCAGTCGACGCACCGGCGGCCGTCAGCCGCCCCACTGTGTCGACGGACACCAATCCCCCGCTGGGTCGCCTCGCACGACGGCGAGGTCATCCACCACGACACGAAGGTCACAGCGACCCGCTGACGACCTCCGATCAACGACCCCTCAGGGTGGTCGATCGCACGACAGCGATCGGCTGCCTCGGGAGGCGACGGTGCCAGACTTGAGTGCGTGTTTGCCAGCTCGAACTATCCGCCAGACCTCGAAGCCGCCGAACGATTTGTCGCCGAGATGCGCCACGGCACGCTGATCGCCTCCACACCCGATGGCTACCCGCAAGTCAGCATCCTGCCATTCGTCAAAACTGGCGAGATCATCGAGCTGCACTGCGTCCAGGCCGACCCGACCTTCGACGCGGTCCGTACCCATCCTCGCGTGACATTCTTCGTCTCGGACTTTCTAGCCTGGTCGCCCCACAACTGGGTCGATGAACACGACGCGGGCCGCGCCACTCTCCATTTCCGAGCAGTCGCGTTCGAGTGCGACGTCGAACGAACCTCGACGGATCCGGAAGATGTTGCAGGAGCCCTCAGCCGCCTGCTCGCCGCCTACGAACCGGGCGCAACTTACGAGCCGGTCAAGATGGGCGACTTCTACGGTTCGCGGCTTCGTCGCCTTGCCACCATGCGGCTGCGCGTGGTCCGGACCCATATCAAGTTCAAGACCGGACCGGCCGGCACCGCGGAGACGAAGCGTCGGGTGGCCGGCAGGCTTCGCAACCGGGCCCAGCCCGGCGACCTCAGAGCCGCGGACGTAATCGAGGCCTCGCTCCCCTAGCAGGCGCTCGACTCGGTCTCCCCCATTTGTACGGTGACAGTCGGGTCATGCCCACGACACACTTGGAAAACCAGCTCCGGGCGGCCCCGCGGCAGGCGGATTCAAGGGAGGGAAAGGTGTACGCCGATAGTCACCTCGTGATCACGCGAACGCAGGAACCCGTCGGGCTCTGCTTCGCCGGCGAGATCGACTCTTCGAACGCACGCGCCGTGGCGGACTTCCTGAGCAACCGTTTTGCGGGCGCCGAGGACATCCACCTCGATATGAGCGGGCTGAGCTTCTGTGACGTCAGCGGGATCAGGTCCCTCATCGAAGCGGCCGAGTCGCGGCTACAAGGAAGGCTGATGCTCCACGGGCTGCCCCACCTGCTCCAGAGAGTGATGGCCGCGACCGGCTGGGCGAACCTCCCGCACCTGGTGGTGGTGTCATGAGCACGACCAACCTGCACCAGGTCGATAAGTTCCGCCACGAGGCCCTGCTCTACGCCAACCTGGATCAGTTCGTCGCCGGCACCGTTCCGTTCATCCGCGACGGGGTCAGAGCCGGCGAGCCTGTGCTCGTCGTGGAGTCGGTGGCAAAGATCGAAATGCTGCGAGAGGCGCTTGGCCCCGACGCAGGCGCGGTGATGTTCGCCGACATGGCCGGCGTCGGTGCGAACCCCGCTCGCATAATTCCGGCGTGGCAGGAATTCGTCACCCGTCATGAAGGCGCAACGCGCCTGCGCGGGATCGGCGAACCCATCTGGAAAGAGCGCACGCCGGACGAGCTCATCGAGTGCCAGCGCCACGAATCGCTCCTCAACGTGGCGTTCGGGCGCGGCCGGCCCTGGTGGTTGCTCTGCCCCTACGACACGGAAAAGCTGGACGTCGCGGTGATCGACGAGGCGCGCCGGAGTCATGAGTTCGTGACGGAGGGCAGCCATGCCCAGCTCAGCGATCTGTTCCGCGGGCTGGAAGCGTCCGGCGCCCCGTTCGACGTGCCTCTGCCCCAGCGCGGCACAGCGCTGGGCCGCACCACCTTCGGTCCGAACGACCTCGCAGCGNTGCGCAATCTCGTCGCGCATCACGCCGACACCGCTGGGCTTGGGGCGATGCGCGCCGCCGAGCTCGTGGTGGCAGTCAACGAGGTCGCCACGAACAGCATCAAGCACGGAGGCGGCAGCGGAACCCTGACGATCTGGCAAGAGGCAACCGCGTTGATTTGCGAGATCGGCGACCGCGGCCGCTTCGGCAAAGCGCTCGCCGATCGCGAGCGTCCGTCCGAGTCTGTCTCGGCGCCGCGCGGCCTGTGGCTCGCGAACCAGCTGTGCGACCTGGTTCAGATCCGGACGATGCCCGATGGCACCGTGATCCGCCTGCACACGCGCCGCAGCGTCACGCAGGGCCTCAACTAGGCGGCAGCAGCTCTACGGCCTCACTGAATCGGGAAAGGGCGGCTGCCACCAGTGAGGGACGTCGTCCACCTCGATGGCCGTCACCCATTTGACCCACCAGAAGCCTCGTCCGTCGGGCACGATGAGGCGCGCTGGAAACCCGTGCCCAGGGTCCAGCGCCTGGCCGCCGGCGCGCGTCGCCAGCAGCAAGGCGCCCGCGCGTTCAACCGCAAAACGCCGGTCGTACCCGGTGGATGACACGACGCGAATCGACCCGCCGGCAGGGTTGCCGATCAAGCGATCCAGCCGCGCGCCCGCCCATTCCTGCGTCGAGTAGAAACCGCCGGTGCAGTCCAGCGTGGCGGTCAGCCGGTCGTCGAACGCGGAGAGCTCGTCATACGACCACTCGCGCCCACTCGCGCGCAGCCGCCACGCCGCCTGGTCCACGTTCGGGATCGCATCAAACAGCCATGAGCTGACAGGCATGAGGCCAGGCTGAAACGAGCCCGCTTCGTAGGAGCCCGTGTAGCGACGCGACGCGCCAGGCAGACCGGTCGCCCTGACCACCACCTCGCTCGCGGCATATGCGACGGCCGCGCCGGCCACCACAGCTCCGCCGCGCAGCACGTTGCGCCGCGAAAGATCGGTCGAACGGACGCGGACGCGCCGCGCGACCACGTGCCAAATCGCAAACGGCACACCGCCGCGATCGCCGCGCCCACGTGAAAGTCCATCGCCGTCAGCGGACCTATGTAGACGAGCACCCCTGTGGAGTGGAGCAGTCCCGCCACCAACGAGACGAGCACGAGCACCCCGAGAAGGATTGACGCCCATCGACCCGGCAGCGGCCGGCGCAGCCCACGCCGCGCGATCATCGATTTCCACGGAAGCAGCGCGAGGATCGCGAAGCCGCCGAGAGCATGGACGGCCAGCGACCATCGCGCCGGGGCCGTGGCATAGGCGAACGCAAGCCAGCCGGTGAGGAACGCGACCACAAGCAAGGCCAGCAGCGCAAGGTTCGTGCGAGCTCCACGAGCGATCGCGACCGGACCCTGAGCCGCCCTTGGCAAGTTCATGGACTCAGCCTACGGCCGGGTGGATCGGGTCGCAAATATCGCCTGTTAAGACACGCGGACGGTCCTAGACTCATCGACATGGACAACCTGCCGGACATCGCAACAATCCAGCTGGCGGCGGTCTGGACGGGCGTTGTCGTTGGCGTGGTCGGACTTGCGGCCATGACGGCAGGCCTGTTCTCGGTCGTGACCGGCAGGGACCACTGGCCTCACATCCTCCGGCGTCTGCGGCGGCGGGTACCTGCCTCAGAAGAAGACCAGCGTCGCAACGGGATGAGCCTGGCCCTCAATGCAGCGGCCATGATCATCGTCGTGATGGGCACCTCGATCGGCAACTTCACGATCGGTGACCGCACGATCGGCGAACCCCTGGCCACCCTTCGCTTCGTGCTCACCTTGATCGGCCTGGCCGGCGCGTTGGGTTGCGTGATCGGCTCTTACACGATCAGCCTGACGATCAAGTACACCTACGGAAAACTCTCGGCCGAGGCGCCTCCCGCAAGCCCGTCGATCTAGCCCTCTACCGCGGTGGCGGCAACGACACCACCACCGACGCGGCCGCAATCACCACGAGCAGCGTGGCCAACTCCCACCGGTGCCGTGCTCGCCACGCGAAGAACAGCCCAATCGCCACCAGCGGCAGCTTGATCGCGAGCGCGGCGCCGTAAGGCGTCGTCAGCAGCTCGAGCGGAGAGCTGAAATGGAGGAGGGCCAGCGCCGCCCCGCTCACGACGAGCAGCCCCAGCGACCAGCCGGCCAAACGCCCGAACCCACCAGAAGGCGCAATCACAAACGCAGCCACACCGCCGAGCCACATTCCCATCGCCGCCACGTGCAGCGCGTTCAACACGAGCCCCAGCGGCTGCGGCAGCGCTGGGGTGGCGTGGGCCGCGGTCGCGTCGACCAGGGCCAAAGCCACACCCAACCCGGGGATCGCCCAGCGAAGCATCCCCCTCTCCCGCAGGGGGCGATCAGTAAGTCCCATCCTGGTCGCGCTTGCGCGCAGGGTCGGGGTGGGGGGTGATCCGAGCCTGATCGCGGTTGGACCGAGCGCGCCCAGCACCGCCCACAGCAACAGGGCCCCGCCCAAACGCAAGCCCAGCACTCGACCGAACGGCGAGGCCAGCGCGCCCGTCAGGGCGTCGCCGTCGAACGTCTGCGACGGATCGAGGCTTGCGGTCTGAGCGAACAGCGCCAGCGGCTCAGCGACCAGCAGCAGCGCTACGCCGAAACCGGCCAGGCGCAGCGGTCGCGAGTCGCGAGCCACGAACAGCGCGTAAGTCGCCGCACCGACGCCGAGCGCGAAGCCGGCGAAATGCAGCCAGCGGCCGAGCGACTGTAAGACCAACCCGACCGGCGACACCAGGCCCACATCCCCACCGCCAAACCCAGGGGCCCGCACCGGGCTCGTGTGCCCGACGCTGAACGTGAACTCCCCGCGCGATGGATGAGTGTCGGAGGCGACCACCGTCCAGACCACCGCGTACGTGCCTGCAAGCGAGCCGATGACACCTACCGACAGCCCGTCGCCACGCGCTCGTGCCGAGCCGTTCGAAGCCAGCCGCCCATCGGGCCCGTACACGTTGATGCCCCGGCCCGCCGGCGTGACGGGCTCCGTGAAGACAAGGTCGACCGCCGCGGGCAGCGTGTCCAGCACGGCACCGGGCGCTGGGTCCGAGATGACGAGCCGCGCGTGAGCCAGAACAACAACCGGAAGCAATGCAAGCGCCGCGCCACCGGCGGCCGCGATGAAAAGACGCTTCAGTACGACGGCGCGGGCAAAGGCGCCGGCGTCTCCACCGCCTGGCGCGAAGAGCGGCCGATGCGGATCACGAGCCCGGCCGCGAGAAGGCACAGCAGGCCCGAGGTCATGAACGCGAGCTGGTAATCGCCGAAGTAGGTGCGGACCGCGCCGGCGGCGAACGCTGCGGACGCCGCGCCCATCTGGTGCGCCGCGAAGATCCACCCGTAGACCACGCCGAGGTTCCGCCGCCCGAACGTGTCCGCCGCCAGCGCCACGGTCGGCGGCACCGTCGCCACCCAGTCCAGTCCGTAGAAGACGATGAAAAGGAACAGGCCGAAGTACTGCATCCGGAACGCGTACGGCAGGAAAAGAAGCGACAGCCCGCGCAGCCCGTAGTACCAGAAGAGCAGCCACCGCGAGTCCAGGCGATCCGTCAGCCATCCGGAGATCATCGTCCCGGCCACGTCGAATACGCCGATGAAGGCCAGCAGGCTGGCCGCCGTCACCTCTGGCATGCCGTGGTCGATCGAGGCCGGAATGAGGTGGGTCCCGATCAGCCCGTTGGTGGAGGCGCCGCAGATGAAGAAGCTGCCGGCCAGCAGCCAGAAATTGCGATTTCGAGCACCCATGGCGAGGCCGCCGAGGGCGGCGCGCACCGGGTTCTGCAGCGGCGGCGCCGGGTCATCCGCTTGCGTCGCGCCGTATGCGCGCAGCCCGACGTCCGCCGGGCGATCGCGCATGAACAGGGCGACCAGCGGTATCCCGAGGAGGGCGGCGCCCGCGACCACCAGCGCAGCGGAACGCCATCCCATGTTCACGGCCAGCCAGGCCAGCGCCGGCAGAAATATGAGCTGGCCGGTGGCCCCGGCGGCCGTGAGCGCGCCCAGGACGAGACCGCGGCGCTGCACGAACCAGCGGTTCGCGACGATCGCGGCAAGCACGGTTGCCATCGAGCCGGTGCCCACTCCCACCACGACGCCCCACAGCAGGTCGAGCTGCCAGGGCTCGTGCATGAAGACTGTGAGCCCGGATCCCGCGGAGACCGTCAGCAGCGCGCCGACCACCACCCGCCGCACTCCGAAGCGCTCCATCAAGCCGCCCGCGAACGGAGCGAACAGGCCGAAGAGCATGAGGTTGATGGAAACCGCGATGGAGATCGTCGCGCGCGACCAGCCGAACTCGTGCTGGAGCGGGACGATCAGCACGCCCGGCGTGGACCGGAACCCGGCGGCTGCAAGCAGCGTGAACCAGGTGATGCCGGCCACGATCCAGCCGTAGTGAAGGCGCCTCATATTTGTAGGCTAACCCGGTGAAAGCATTTGAGATTCCGGAGCTGGACCCTCAGCCGCGCGACGTGGACGGCCACGGTTACATCGACTTCCTCGCCTCGGACAAGTTGAGCGCCGGTCTCGCGATCTGGCCGAAAGGGAAGCCAGACCGCCAGCGTCCCCACCTCGAGGACGAGGTCTACTACGTGATCAGCGGGCGGGCCACAATCCGGGTCGCCGGCGAGGACCGGCCGGTCAAGCCGGGCAGCCTGGTTTTTGTGGCGACCGGAGTGGAGCACCGCTTCCACGACATCGAAGAAGACCTCCGCGTCCTGGTCTTCTGGGCCCCGCCCCACGCGAGAGGCTAGATCGCCTTCTCGTAGCAGACGCTGGTCGGCGAGGTCGTGTACTCGCCCCAGCAGTCGACCACGGTGTATCCCGCTCTCCGATACAGGCCGATCGCCTCGTCCTGGTAGACGCCCGTCTCGAGCACCGCACGGCGCGCGCCGAGCTCGCGGCCGGCGGCTTCGAGATGCGCAAGGATCTCCTTGGCGACGCCGCGCCCGCGCATGTCCGGGTCGACGTACATGCGCTTCACCTCGACTGTGGTCGGGTCGATCAGCCGGACCGCCCCGCACCCGACCGCGCGTCCATCCGCGCGAGCCACGACGAAGGTGCCGAGCCCCGGCGCGATCTGCGCAGGCTTGAGATTCGGACCAAACCTCTGCTCCGGCGTATACCGGCTCGCCAGGTGCCCGTCGAGCGCTTCGATGAGGCGGCGAGCGTCTGCCGAATCAAACGGCTCCCGGGCGATGGTGATGCTCATCTCTTCAGGAATTGTCCGGGCCCTGAGCCTAGAGCGAAAGTCCAGGCCTCCTCCTTCTTATATGCGGCCGGGCGGTCTCCTGGTGGCCAACTGTGCCCGATTGGCTGTTTCCCCGTCCCGGATCCGCCAACTGTGCCCAATTGGCTGTATCCCCGACTCAGACGCGCCAACTGTGCCCTATTGGCTGCTTTCCCTCGCCCCAGCGAGCGCTATCGTCTCGCGTATGGCATCTGGAGGCCGGGCACTCGTACTTGGCGGTGGCGGAGTCACCGGCATCGCCTGGGAGACAGGTCTCCTGGCCGGGCTTGCCGAGGCGGGCATCGACCTGACGTCGGCGGACCTGGTCGTCGGCACGTCGGCCGGCTCAGTCGTCGGCGCGCAGATCCTCAGCGGCGTGAGCATCACGGACCTCTACGCGGAGCAGCTGGCGGAGCCAAAGGCCGAGATCGCGGCAAAACTGGGCGCGACCACGCTGCTGCGTTTCGCCGCAGCCATACTCTGGCCCGGAGGCGAGGAGCGGGGGCGGGCGCGACTCGGCCGCGCCGCATTGAAAGCCCGCACGGTGCCGGAGGCGGAGCGGAAGGCCGTCATCAAGCAGCGCCTGCCTGCCGACGACTGGCCGGAGCGCCGCCTGCTCGTAACCGCCGTCGACGCCGAGACCGGACAGCTGCGTATTTTCGATCGCGACAGCGGCGTCGCCCTTCTCGAGGCAGTGGCCGCGAGCTGCGCGGTTCCGCTCGTCTGGCCTCCGATCTCGATCGACGGTCGCCGCTACATCGACGGCGGTGTGCGCTCCATCGCCAACGCGGACCTCGCCGTTGATTGCGACCGGGTGGTGGTGCTGGCGCCGGCGACCTTCGCGCTGCGACGCAGCAACCGCATCGAAAACCAGCTGGCCTCCCTTGGATCAAACGTCAGATCGGCGATGATCAGCCCGGACGCCGAGGCGCGCAAGGCCATCGGGACGAACGTGCTGGATCCCGCCCACCGAGTTGCATCAGCTCGCGCAGGCCACTCGCAGTCGGCCGCGGTCGCCGAATCCGTCGCGTCGATCTGGAAATAGAGCATCCATTCACCATTTGGAAGGAGGAGCCATGAGCAGCCCCGAAGCCAACGCCCCCGAGGTCAGACCCCCGCACCTGGAGCACCGCCTCGTCCTCAGCCAGGACTCTCACGCAACGGTCCATGGCTCGGGAACCATGGGGCGCTTCAACACGTGGCTTGCCGTGAGGATCACCAGGACGGTCGGAACCATGTGGATCGCCTACCTGTTCGCCGCGATCGCACTGGTTTCTCTGCCGGCGGCGATCCAGTCGCAGAACGTCATCATCATCGTCGCCTGGATCGCCCAGACGTTCTTCCAGCTGGTCCTGCTGCCCATCATCATCGTCGGCCAGAACGTGATCCAGGCCGCCAACGACGCGCGAGCGGAGGCCGACCACGAAACGCTGACCGCCGTCCACAGGCTGACGGTCGAGGTCCATGCGATCAACGAAGCCCAGAGCGCGATCCTGAGGCAGCTCCAGGCGACCGGCGCCTGAGATCGACCGCAGGCGCTGACTAATCCGCGGGCCCGCTCCCGTTGGCCGTGATTCCGCTCTCGGGCTCGAGCAGGAGGTCGATACCCTCGACGACCGGCGCGGCGCGCAAGGCATCGGCGATCTTGCACAGCGTTGCGTTGGACACCGGCCGTCCTCGGCGCGCCGCGGAAATCGTCCCCACGCTGATGCCTGACGCTTTAGCCAGGTCCGTGGCATTCCAGCCGCGCCGCGCAAGCTCGCGATCGAGGCGGTTTGGGTCCATTCGAGTAGTCACCTCTGCGTAGTACCGGGCCGGGTAACACGGGTCCTCACCTGGCGGGGAGGCCGGGTTTATCCTTCAGGCGAGACCAAGGATGGCAAGCCTCCGCCTGACCCGCCGACAGTGGAGGGTCTACCTGATCGTTTGGCTGCTGGCGCTCGCGGCAGTCACCGGCGCCCTCGTCGGCGTTGCGGCGCCGCGGCTCTTTGCCAGGCCCGCGGCCGCCCCGGCGAGACTCAGCGGCGGAGTGATCATCAACCCATCGGTTCAGGCTCCGGCCTTCACGCTGCGCGATCAGAGCGGGGCGATGATTTCTCCAGCCACCCTTCGGGGTCAAGTGGTCGCGCTGACCTTCCTGGATACCCAGTGCCTCAATCTCTGTCCACTCCAGGCGAGCCTGCTCGGGACGGTCCAGTCGGACCTTGGGTCCGGTGCGCATTTCTCGGTCGTGGTGGTGAGCGTGCACCCGGAAGTGGACACGCCCGCAAGCATCGCGGCCTTCGCCGGCGCCCATGGGCTCAAGAGCGGGTACCACTGGCTCAGCGGAACGAAGGAGCAGCTGGCTGGCGTGTGGGACAGCTACGGCGTCGGCGTGCAGGTCGCGAACGGCGATCTCGCGCACAGCTCGATCATCTATCTCATCGACCGCAGCGGTGCTGAGCGAGTCGCGTTCGCCGACGTGCCGGACGTCGCGTCCGTAGAGGGCGACGTGAGGTATCTCGGATCCGGCTGAACCGCCCTCACTCGATCTCGGCGCTCCGCCGGACGCGCAACAATTTTCGAATTTCTTACATCTGATTTCGGGCATTTACAAGTTATCCGCGGTTTGTTATGGTCGCCTTCAATGGTTGCGGGGGGTAACAACCGGGGGACGGCGACACGCCTCGTCGTGTTGGTTCTCTTCGTCGGCATCCTTTCCGCTCTGCTGTTCTTTTTCATAGGCGGCTTCGTGATTCGCGGGCCCGAATCCCTCACCGCGTCTCCGGCGACGGTGGCCCAGGGCAACACTCCGGCGCAGAACGCCTTCATCCACCTGGAGGTCGTGGGGTCGGTGGCGGCGGCGATCACCTTCCCGCGTCCCGACGATCCTCATCCCACCTGGGTGAGCTATCTCCCGACGACGATCCTGAACGTCCCGGCGAACTCCACCGTGACGCTGCAGATCGACCAGGAGGACACGCCTTCCGGCCTGCGCAACCCGTTCTGGTCGCAGGCCTTTGGCATTGAAGGCGGCACCTTCCACATGACGTACTTCGACGACAAGGGCAACCCGCAAGAGGGCGACTTCAGCTCGATCCCCGACCCGGCTACCGCCGCCCACACGTTCGCCATCCCCGATCTCGGAGTCTTCGTTCCGCTCGAGGGACTCAGCGCCGCCGCGCCCGCGGGGAGCATGAACGTCATCACCTTCTCCTTCAAGACCGGCAAGCCCGGCGTCTATCACTGGCAGTGCTTCGTACCCTGTGGTTCGGGCACCATCTACGGCAACGGCGGCCCCATGCAGACCACCGGCTACATGGCCGGCTTTCTCGTAGTCCAGTAGCCGCGTGATCCGGCCCAACCGCACGCACGCCCTCCGACTGCTCGTCGCCTGGGCGGTGCTCAGCGTGATCGGCGTGGTCATCGGCCTTCAGCTCTCGCTGCCGCCCGGCAGCCAGTCCCAGCAATCCGTTGACCAGAGCTGGCTGCTCAAGCTCATGACACTCATCTCGACACCGGTGTTCATAGGCGTCGTGCTCTACATCCTCTATTCCGTCTTCGCATTCCGGCAGAGGCGCGGCCTGCTCGAGGACGGCCCGCCCAGCTACGGCAACATGCGCATCCAGGTGGCGTGGGTCGCGATCACCGCGGTGGTCGTGTTCATCCTCGCCGGCGTCGGAATCAGCGAGCTCGATGCGGCCGCCACCGGCACGAACTTCACCAGCTCCAGCGCGCCGACCCTGGCCACCGCAGGATCAGTCGGCACCACCGAAGGACACGCCCTGCAAGTCCAGGTCATCGCCCAGCAGTGGTACTTCACCTACCGCTACGCCGATTATTCAGGGGTCGAGTCGCTGCACCTGATGTTGCCGGTGAATGCGAACGTCGTCCTCCACATCACATCCACCGACATCCTGCACTCGTTCTGGGCCTACCAGCTCGGAGTCAAGGCGGACGCGAACCCAGGGGTGGACAACGTCACCTACCTGACCACGCTGCAAACCGGCTCCTTCACCGTGCGCTGCGCCGAGCTTTGCGGCATCTGGCACGGCAACATGGCCGACACGAACGGCGCGGTGGTCAGCCAGGCCGATTTCGCAACCTGGGTCGCCCAGCTCCAGAAGGACAACCTCAGCATCCCGGTGCCGTCCTATGCGCCTTATTACTTCCCGAGCCCGCGCGTTAAGGGGACCTAGCGATGGCCACAGCAACACTCGGAAACGGTGATCCCACGCTCCAGGCGAGCGAGCGCCAGATGGTCCTCCCGACCAACCTTCTAACCGGGATCATCCTGGCCGCCCTCGGCTACTACGTCGGCGTGCAGATTGGCAATGGCTTCGGCTTCAACGATGGCCTCAATACCGGCGTGCTGCTGGGCTACACCTTCGGCTCGGTCATGTTCCTGGTCGGGCTCGGCTTCGCCAACTACCCGCTGGCTCGCCTGTTCGGCTGGCCGATCGCGCCACAATCCTCCGGCGACGAGTACCGCGGCGCGTGGCGCTATCTAAACCTGAGCCTCGACCATAAGGTGATCGGCGTCCAGTACCTGGTCGCGATGCTCATGGCGATGTTCTTCGGTGGCGTCGGGGCGATGCTGATCCGCACGAGCCTGCTCTCACCCGACCAGCTGGTCGTGCCGCCCGACAAGTACCTCGTGCTGGTCAGCATGCACAGCGTGATGATGGTCTTCGTCGCCAGCGCGGCCATAGTGGGACCGTTTGGCAACTTCTTTGTGCCCTACATGATCGGCACGAACCGGATGGCCTTCCCTCGCCTCGAAGCTCTCTCCTTCTGGCTGGTGCCGCCGGCCATAGTCATCCTGCTCGCGGCACCCCTCTTCGGCGGGTTCCCAACCGGCTGGACTGGCT
>JGI12635J15846_10002088_pt1 | contig 17502 bp, 17 predicted proteins | sample BlaSpr_A8_OM2_M2_FD_15846 | JGI IMG/M metagenome (IMG submission 15846) | reverse complement strand
ATCCCGTGGCTGCGGATTGGCGCCGCACGCGGCCTGCGCATGGTTTTTGTAGATGCCGGTCGGCCGCTCTTGGCTCTGTTAGAGCGTCTTTACTACGCGCTCCCGATGGATGATCCGCGACTGTCCGATCTGCGGCCGTATATCGCGACCCTCCTCAGATCCACGGTCCAGTCGAACACCGAAGAGTCCTCCTCCTCGGTCAGCTATCGCCCGCTGTCACGTCGCGAGACGGGGATCCTGCAAATGATCGCACAGGGAATGTCCAATAAGCACATCGCACGGTCATTGGATATCACGCCGGAGACGGTGAAGTCGCACGCCAAGAGCATCTTCGTCAAACTCGCGACCCGCACTCGTGCTCAGGCTGTCGCCCGCGCAGAGGCGATCGGCTTCCTCTAGAACTCCACAATGTATAGCCAGCTGAACGTCAAGAATCGATCGGGAGCAATTGCTCTGGCGAGAACGCTCGCGATTGTGTAAGTCCGATCCGACCGCGCGCGAGTTGCGGTGCCGGCAGGAGGACCCTAGTGGCTGCATCAATGACCTATCCAGCCGGGACCGGCAAGCCGCCGCGTGAAGCTGTCGCAAAGCGCTCCACAGGCGGCGTCCCGTTCTCATCATGGCGCGACCTACGCTCACGTCTCCAGGCCGCCGGGGTCTGGCCCGCGGCCTGCCGGAAGTGCTTGCACAAGTGCGCTTGGTCGGTGAAGCCGCACCGCAGCGCAATGTCACTCAAGGGCGCATCGGTCGAAAGCATGTATTGAGCGGCACATTCCACGCGACGCCGCACCAGGAAAGCGTGCGGTGACTCCCCGAAGGTGCGCTTGAAGGAGCGGGAGAAGTGCGCTTCGCTGCGCTGAAGGAGCGCGCAGAGATCCGCGACGAGTACCGGCCCTGTGATATGACTATCAATATAGTCACGCACCCTGCACGCCTGCCAGGCCAGCAAGCGCCCCCTTCCGTCGGAAACCTCTCTCGGAGCTGGCGGATCAATCTGCTGTCGCAACAGTGAGGCTGCTTCAAGCAATGTACCCTGGGCTGTGTGTACTTGGTTGTGAAGCTGACCAAGAGCTGCCTCAAGGAGTGTAATCACCTGCTGCATCCATTCGCGCGATCGCGTCGTACCTAGGTTCGATACCGCGAGCGTCTCTCCGAAGTGTCCTTCCATCACCAGTGCCTTCCTTAACACTCCTGCAGCGATCGAATTGCTGTCGAACTTGACACTTCTGATAGCTCGATGACCTGCAAGAACGCAGCTAAATACTCGTTGTCTGCTCGGTAAGTTGACCGGCTACCCGCCAACCTCGAGGAGAGACGGTATCGCCACCGCACATGCGCGTAAATCACGCAATACAGTGGAAAGGGAGTCCCTCAATTGAGGGATATCAGAAGCTTGCGGGATGGGTTTCCGGATCTAGCGTCTCGCTGCGTGGTTCTGTCCAACATCATCCTCACTCAATTACGCCGACATTGGATCGCCTGCGGCGAGACCAGGAAGGTCCAGATCCGCACATGCACCGACTGACGACGCGGTCGAGTTGCGATTAATCGCAACGCCGGACGCCGTCCGTGCTCTCTTAACCCTTGCCGAAGTCCCTCTCCCCCATAGGGGGGACTGCTGGCGACGGATAAACCGATGACACTGCCTTCTCATGAATATCGCGATAAGTTCTGAGGAACGAGGCGGCGCGTTCTATCGCTTTCCGCCAGCGGTTCGCCTGTGGTGCGCGGCACCGATGCTGGGTTTTCTGGGTGGCTGCGACGGCGCGCCCTCCCGCAATATTCTAGGCTCGTATTTTCCTTCTTGGATGGTTTGCGCGCTGGTGGGTATTGCGTTGGCACTCGTAGCCCGCGCAATCTTCAAGGGCTTAGGAGTGTTCGAGGAACTACCCGTTCCATTCGTCGTCATGGTAGCGATTGCCTGTGCAGGGACCTTCGCGATGTGGTTGATCTGGCTGTCTTGAAAAAAGCCTATGAAAGCCTATGAGTGAAAGCAAGTCCCTTCGCGGAAAAGTGATTGCGACGGCGGCAATTGGACTCGCCATCGTTCTGGGCATTCTCGTCGTATTCGCGATTGATCGGCGCCCTCGCACGCACGATGCGCGCATCTTTGCCTACAGCGCAGCGATGGCGTCGGAGATCAGTGGACGCATTGTCCAGATCCTCGTAACCAATGATCTAGATGTTGCAAAGGGTGCGCCGCTCCTCGTCATTGATCCACTGCCGTATGAATTGCAACTGCGCCAAGCGCGCGCTCAGGTGGCCGCTCTTAAGGCACAGATCGCTCTGACGGGACGTCAAGTCACTTCGCAGGGTTCTGGTGTCCAGGCGGCGATGAGCCAAGTACAGAAGGCGCGCGACCAGCTAAGGTACGCACAGGACACACGCAAGCGCCTCGAGCCGTTGGTGAAACCCGGCTTTGTTACTCAACAGCAGTTGGACGAAGCCAAGACGAACGAAGCCGCTGCCGAAGCATCCCTCCAAGCGCTCACTCGAAGTGCCACCCAGGCCCGCCAAGCAGTGGGCGACACCTTGAGCCTGGAAGCTCAATTGGAAGGCGCGGAAGCGGCGGCGGCCAATGCTGCGCGCAACTACGACTTGACGACCCTGCGTGCTCCGTTTGCGGGAAAAGTAGTCGGATTGCAAATTGCAGAAGGCACCTTTGCCGTCGCCGGCCATCCGCTCTTCAGTCTCATCAAGTCAGATGCGTGGTATGTCATCGCGGACTTTCGAGAAACCGAATTGCCGCGAATCGCCGTCGGCGATCGAGCGACGGTGTGGACCATGTCCGAAAGCAGCAATGCCTTTGCAGGACAGGTGGAAAGCTTGGGCGCGGGCGTGCAATCGTCTGATCAAGGCGGCCCCGGGCTTCCCGTCGTCGGCCGCGACCTCAACTGGGTGGTGGTCGCACAGCGATTTCCGGTCTGGGTGCGGCTCGATAGCCCGCCCCCCTTTGCCATGCACGTGGGATTAACCGCATCCGTCAAAGTGCATCATGACGGCGCTCGCTGAGTCGCAACGATCCCGCCGCCCGCTCCTTGAAGTGCTCGCCGTCGAGCTTGCGTCGCGAGAGGGTCGGTGGGCGGCCGTCGCGCGCATTGCGACTGGATCTGCGATCACAGTCGCCATCGCGATGGTTTTTCAGGTACCCCAGCCGACCTACATGGCTTATATCGTATTTCTGATCAGCAAAGATGAGAAGAATGCGACCGTGACGTCGGCTCTCGGCGGCTTGATCGCCGCCACGCTTGCGATTCTCCTGGTCCTGGGCCTGGAGCTCATCGACACCGCGGAACCCGCGCTTCGATTGCCCCTCATGGCGATGGCGACCTTTGCCGCCATGTTTACCGCACGCACGTTTGCGCTGGGTCCCATCTCCTTCCTGGCTGGCTTTGTCATCGTGTTGCTGCAGTCGCTGGTCGATGACGTGCCAAGCCCGGAGGCCTTGACGCGCGCGACATTATGGACATGGGTGGTGATATTCGTACCAGTGGCAGCGACTATCGCCGTCAATTTGATATTTGGCCAGGGCGCTGTGGCACTCATGGAGCGCAGCGTCCGAAAGGTCCTAAAGGACTGCGAGACCTCGCTGGCGAACGGCGACTACCGTAGATCACTTCCTGAATGGCGCGCGCAACTCGTACCGCTGCTGGAGACGGCGAAACATGGCACCAAGAAGGGAGCGCGAACCGGCCGGATCACGGTGCCCGTGGTTCGTGCACTTCTCGATGCGCTAGTGATCCTGGAGGCCTTTCCCGACGATCTGCCCGACGATCTTCGAGAAGAGCTTGCAAGCCGGCTGCGAGTCTGCAGGCTCGCGATCGAGTCGTACGCCGCCGCAGCAGTGCTTGAATCCCTGGCACCGCCCTCGCCACTCGTCGGATTGAGAAACGAACAGATCCCGGCGGTGATGGCTCTGCGCAGCACAATGGCCGGACTCTTGCGTGCGCTAGTCCACCCGGACTACCAGCCAGACAACACTGAAGCGCATCGTCCGCCTCGACAACTCTTCGTCGCCGACGCGTTCAGCAATCCAGCGCATTGGCAATTTGCGTTAAAGACGACGATGGCGGTCATGACTTCGTACGCCATCTACACGCTTTTGGATTGGCCCGGCTTGCGCACCGCCATTGTCACGTGCTTTTTTGTCGCTCTCTCCAGCCTGGGCGAGACCGTGCACAAGTTGGTACTCAGGCTCTCCGGCGCCGTCATTGGCGGACTTATCGCCGGCCTGTGCATTGTTTTTGTCCTCCCGCATCTCACTGATATCGGCCAGCTGTGTCTGCTAATTGGCGCCGTGTCGGTGGCCGCCGCCTGGGTGGCGACGAGCAGTGAACTGCTCTCCTACGCTGGCATGCAAATCGCATTTGCCTTTTTTTTAGGGATACTACAAGGCTACGCACCCGCGACGGATCTCACGGTCCTTCGCGACCGCGTCGCCGGCATTCTGCTTGGCAATATCGTGATTACAATCGTATTCAGTTCGTTTTGGCCTCAATCGGCCAGATCCGGTGTGCGTGCGGCGCTTGCCGATGCGCTGCGTGCGATTGGGGAGGTAGTCCGTGGGCCAAGCAATGCCGAGGAGGCTCGCACGCGCACTGTCCAGGCACTGGTGCGGGCCGATCACTCGCACGCTTTGAGCCTCTTCGAACTACGAATGCTGCCGAGCCATGTGCGAGAGAGCCTAACCCTTCCCTCTATCGGGAACATCGAACGGCTCGCGGGGGCAGCGTTCGTCGTGTCGACGGATGTGATCTCGCGCTCAGCCCCACCAGAAGCCACTGCCCGGTTGGCCAAATGGGCTGAGTCTGCCGCGGACAACCTCTCGAGAGGTCGGCCGGTGCCTGCGAGTCCTGTATCTACCAGTTCCCCGCCGACGATTGCGATAGAACTTAACGCAGCCCAGCACGCCATCGAACAACTCGAATCGGAGGTTCAGCATGTTGTTTCGGCCGTGCATTGAACGCTCGACGATGGGATTGGCTGTTGTTGCCAGCATGCTCAGCAATCATTCGGCAATAGCGCAAGCGCCGCCGAGCGCCGAGCAACCCTGGGCCATTCCAGAATCCGCCATCCGCCGCGCCGAAGCACTTGGCGATACCAGTTTTTCGGTTCCGCATAAGCAGTACGATCTGGCGGCACTGGTTGACCTGGCGGAAAGAGAAAATCCGAAAACGCGGGAAGCTTGGGAAGCCGCGCGTGAAGCAGCCGCGGCTATCGGCCTCGCAGAAAGCGCGTATCTTCCGCAACTTTCTTTGCAAGCGATCGGCGGCTTTCAGCACACCCCGTTGCCAATACCAAGAAACCTGGTGCCGGCAGGCTATTTCGTGTCCGATTCTCGGGAAGTCATTCCCGCGCTGGCTCTGAAGTGGTTGCTTTTCGACTTCGGCCGTCGCGATGCCCAATTGCAAGCGGCGCGCGCCGACTCTTTTGTAGCCAACGTGACCTTCACCGGTGCTCATCAGAAGCTAATCTTCGAGGTGTCGCAAGCGTATTTTGACTTAGGCGCCGCGCGGGGAAAGCTGCATGCCGCGCAGAAGGCCTTGAGTACCGCGCTTACCACTCAGGATGCCGCCGTCGCCAAGCAGAATAACGGCCTCGCCACCGTGGTTGCAGTGGCGCAGGCGCAGCGACAAACGGCTCAAGCACGCTATACGCTGGCAGCGGCCGAAGGCGCCGAGAGAACCGGGCGCGCAAATCTCATTGCAGCCCTCGGCGTGCCTGCTGCTACGGAAATCGATGTGGTTGATAGCGCAGAGTTGCCGCTACCGCCCGCTCCGGCCGACAGCGTGTCCAAGGCGGTCGATCAAGCTCTCGCTCACCGGCCGGATGTCATTGCGGCGCTCGGCAAGGTGGATGCGGCCGAGGCAGCTCTCAAGGGTGAGCGGCGATCCTACTATCCCCAGATCGAACTTAAGGGGCAGGCCTTTCAGAATATTGGTTCGTTGAACTCCGACGGCGGCCCCTATTCGAATATAAACAGGCCCGGGCAAAGCATTCTCCTATCGTTTAGCGTGCCCCTCTTTGACGGCGGCATGCGACGAGATCGCATTTCCATGGCCGACGCCAAAGCGCGGGAGGCACAAGAACAACTGGCTGCCGCGCGCGACTCCGCGTCGCAACAGGTTGTCCGCGCCTATAATGGATTGTTGACGAGCCTGGCCGAGTATGATGCCGCCACGGTCTTAAGTCAGGCCGCGCACACGGCCTACGAGGCGGCGCTGCGTTCGTACCGCCAAGGGGTCGGAACCTATACGGATCTTGCCACCGAGGAGAACGCCGTCGTCCAAGGCGACACGCAGGTTGAAGATGCTCGTGCGAATGCACACACGGCTGCGGCCGCGCTGGCGCTTTCCATGGGAGCGATTGACATCGCGACGCGGTAGACGCCGCCGAAGCAATCCCTACGGCTCCTGTCGATCCGCCAACGCCAGAAGGCTCGTATAATCGCGCACGAGCGCACCCGCCATGAGCTGAAATGGCGGCGGACCCGAAATGGCCTTTCGCGCATACCATAAACCGCCGAGCGCGAGTACACCCCAACCGCAACAAACAGCCCACGCCACCGCGGTCCGATGCAGGCCGTCCCATGCCGATACAATCACCGCGACCGACAGGAAGCATGCAAAAATGAGGCCTGCGGCTGCAGAGATGCTCGCGCCCACGGACGCCTTGACGATTTCGTCGCGGAACTTGTGTAGATCATCTCTGGCGAGCGGACCGTAATGCGGTGCTCGCTCACGCAGAAACTGAAGAATTGACTTGACTCGGTGAACTCGGCGAAACATGTTTAACCCCCATTGGCGAAACTAGTGGTCCTTCGGGCCGGCTCTGCCGGCCGAACCTTCGATCGATTTTTGGCACGACGCATCGCTACCGCTCGCGGGGCTCGTCAACACCGCTACGATGGCTTCGGCGAGGGCCGCGATCTCTCGTTGATACCCCTCGATTATTTCTGCGTAGCCGGTATGCACCTTTTCGTCGGCCTGGAATGTACAAGTTGTCACCCGCGCGCCATTGGATCGCTGACCCGTGGCGGATAAGGTTGCACTCCAAGACGCCTCGATCAGTGCGTACCGCCCGAATTCCGCCTCGAGATGTTGCACGTCGATGTCGAGCGTAAGCTTGGCAAATGCGGGGCGCAATCCGGTCATACGGCCCAGCCGGCGCTGTAGCTCGAGGCGCAGCGCATCCTTGATTTCATCGTTCACTGGCGATGCCCATCGCTCATTATCGAGAAGCGTCACCTCGGTCGGCCCGGTGCGAACCATCAACTCGGAGCGGTTGAGTTGCGGCGGGGTATGGACGATTCGCACGTCGATCGGCAGGGTTGTCTCCGAAGCTGGCAAGGTCGTGTCGGGCGGCGGAGTCAAGGTGTAATAACGAACCGGCGCCCCCGTACAGCCGACGCCGACGCTCACGAGCCAGGCAAGAGCGAGCCGTAGGTAGTTGCCCTTCACGGTTTGGCGTCCGAGGATAACGCCGCAGGCCTCTGCGGCATCTTCTGCGGTCGCCTCCCGCGCAATAGCGCATCTGGATGACGATCGAGGTAGTCGGCCAATTCACGCACGGCCTGCAAGGTGCTGCGGGTCTCCGATAACGTCTCAGCGAGGCCGCGTTGCAAGGGCGATTCCACGTCCAAAGTCCGGTCGGCAGAATCGAGCGTGCTATGCAGGGCCGACAAAGTATTCACGGCGTTCGGCAGCACCCCGGTGTGGAGCTCGCTCAAGGCTTGGTGAAGATCCTTCAGGTCCGTGTGCAAATCCGCCGCTATTTGCTCGAGCGGTAGATCATTCACCTTCTTCACTAGCCGGCCGATGTTTGCTTCGAGTTCTTGAAAGGTCCCATTCACCGTCGGCAGTTCGAGCGGCCGAATCGACGCGTCAAACGCGACTCGAGGGCTCGCGGGCAGGAAATTCAGCGCGATATAGAGCTTCCCGGTCAGCAGGCTTCCTGATCGCGGCTGTGCGCGCAGGCCTCGGTTGACCAAAGTTCCCACGAACGCTGCGAGCGTCTCAACACTCTCGGTCTTCCCCTGCGCGGCGAGTGCCTCGTATGCTTGCCCCATACGGCGGGGATAGAGTTTGGCGGTCACAATGACCGGAAAGGATTTATCTTGACGCTCGTAGCCTAAGTCCATGGCGACGACAGACCCAATGTTGACTCCAACGAATTCGACCGACGCGCCCACATCGAGGCCCCGCAGTGCCTGTGAGAACCGCATCCGGACGTAGTGCGGGTCCCCATCGGGCGGTGCCATCGCCTCGGCCTCGTTTTTGTACAGGGTGAAGTCGCCCGGTATGCCGGCCGCCGCCGGCAATACTTCGGTCGGCCCGTCGTCGAAGGCGACGCCTCCGGCGAGCACCGCCGCCAACGATTCGGTTTGCACGTTCAGGCCATCGGCGCCGAGCCTGACATCGATTCCGCTTGCATTCCAGAAGCGCGTCACGGGCTTCACGAAGCCATCATATGGCGCCTCAACAAACACGGTCACTCGCGTGCTGCCGTCGCCCAGCAGATTCTCATCGATAGCGCGACCGACCTGGAACTGCCGAAAATAGACCGGCGCACCTATCGCGAGGGAACCGGCCCGCGCAGCGTGCAACTGCAGCTCGCGACCGCGCGGCCCGTGCGAAAGAGCGGGCGGATTCTCCAACCCGACAAACTGACGCTCACGAAGCGTGGCGGCGCCGGTCTTCATGCCGATATACACCCCGGATAGCAAAGTATCGAGCCCCGACACTGAGCCCACGCCGATGCGCGGCCGCACGATCCAGAATTGGGTGTCCGCCTTCAGCAAGCTCGCCGCATCTTTCGAAAAGTCGGCGCTCACCACGACTGTTTGGTGATCCGCGCTCAGCACAACGGCCGACACACGCCCCACCGTGACGTCCCGATACTTGACCAGCGTCTTGCCCACTTGGACGCCCTCGCCGCTTAAGAAGCTGATCGTGATCCGCGGACCCGCGTTCTCCCAATTCCTAATCAATAGTGAAATACCGATGACGGCGGCGACTATCGGCACTGCCCACACCAATCGCGGAATCCAGCGGCGATTCTGGACCAGCGGCGTGGGAAGCTCCCCTTCGGAAGGCGACGTGGGCGCCGCGCTCATGCGCGCCGATCCCAGATCAAGCGGGGGTCGAAGCTCAACGCCGACAACATAGTCACGACCACGACGGCGCAAAAGAAGGCGATGCCGGCGCGCGGTTCGGCGGCGCCTAACACCTGAAATTGCATCAGTGCCGAGGTTAAGGCGACAACGATGACATCGAGCATCGACCAATAGCCGATGAACTCCACAATCCGGTAGAGTGCGGTGCGCTGATGTTGCTGCCATCGGCTGTTCTTGCGTACCGTGAGGAGCAGCAAGCCGATTGCGATAAACTTCGTGAATGGCACCGCAACGCTGGCAATGAATATCAACAGGGCGATATCCCAGTCCCCCGAGCGCCAAAACTCGATAATCCCGCCGAGAATGGTGCTGTCCGCCTCGCCCAGCAAACCGCTGGTGTGCATTACGGGCAGCAGGTTCGCAGGAATGTAAAAGGCGATACCTGCAATCAGCCAGGCAAGCGTCATCTCGGTGCTAAAGGGCGTGCGATGCTCGATTCGACTTTGGCAACGCGGACAGCGCCGATCCGCTCCGAGGGATGCGCGGGACACTGCAAGGCCGCAGGTTCGGCAAAGAACAAGCTCGAGTTCGAGTGATTGCTTCAGCGCCATCATGTCTTGACCGCAGGGGCAATCGACCACCAAGACGCCGGGTCGCAGCGCCCGAGTAGTGCCAGGACCGTTGTTAAGGCTGCAATCGCCCAGATGCCGGCCCCCGCCGTGATGGGGACCCAATTAGCGAGTTTGACGATTGCGACCAAAGCGCCAAGCAAGAAAACCTCGGTCATGCTCCAGGGACGCACCCGGTGCAGCACCCTCATAATGGGTACAAAGCCGGGCGGCCGGCGCCCGATGCGGGCGAACAGCAGCACCCAGAAGAGGAGCGCAATTTGCACCGCCGGGATGAGAAAGGTCGTGAACGCAAGCCCCAAGGCAGCGACCGAAACCCAGCCCTGCTGCAATGAGCGCACGGCAAACCAGATATTGGCTTGGGTCTCAATCCCTGCGATGTCGATGCTTAAGATAGGTGTGAGATTAGCGATGGCGAAAAAGATCGCCGCGGCGCAAACGAGTGCCAATCCACTATCCACGTTCGCGCCAAAATAGCGTGCCAGAACCGCATCACAGCGTCGGCAGAGGGCCACATCGCCCCGCCGTAAAGGGATCGCACGATACACGGTGTCGCAATCGCGACAAATGAGTATCGGGTTCACCGCTGCGGCACCGATTAGCCCCTCGCTAAAGATTCTCGCCGATCATTTCGAAGACATCACCCGCCTTTCCATGCATGACGGCCTTGATTGAATACATGGCCATTCCATAAACGGCTTCGGGTGCCGTGAACGGCGGCATCACGAGTTCCATCGGCTCGACCTTGACATTGAGCAACGCGGGCCCGGGCTGCCCGAGCCACTCGGCCACAGCGCCTTCGAGATCATCTGCCTTACTGACGGTCTTGCCCCAAAGCCCCATAGCTTCCGCGACTTTGCCAAAATCCGGATTCGTAAGATTCGTATAGACCGGTAACAATCCCTCGCCCTTTTGCTCGAGCTCCACGAATCCCAACTTGCCGTTATCGTAAACGGCAATCTTGATTGGGAGATTCTCTTGTACGGTGGTGAGCACATCACCGAGCAACATACTGAAACCGCCGTCGCCGGCCAACGCGATGACTTGGCGACCCGGCTGGGCCTGCTGCAATCCAATGGCATTCCCGATCGAGGTCGCCATGGTCCCATGCAGGAGACTGCCGAACATGCGCCGTTTACCGTTCGCCTCCACCATTCGCAACATCCACACGAGCGGCGTTCCGTCATCGGCTGTAAACAAAGCATCTTGATTGGCGAGCCGATTGATAATCGAAGTCAAATATTGGCCGGGAATTTTGCCGCGAGGACCCGGCGAGGCTCTCTCCGCCTGCGCTTTGAGCGCCTTCTTGTGACGTTCCACATACGTATTGAGAAATGCGGCATCTTCGCGCTGAGCAACACGCGGCAGCAGCGCCTGAAGGGCGTCCTTGATATTTCCCACCACGCCTAAGTGGATCGGATGGCGCCGGCCGACATGGGTTGAATCGACATCGACTTGGATGATCTTGGCGTGTTCTGGATAGAATTGGCGCCACGCAAAATCGGTACCAAGAAGCAGCAAGGTGTCACAGTTTAGGATAGCGTGATATCCGGACTCCATCCCAACCACGCCCGTCATACCCACATTATTCGGATTATCGTATTCGATCTGATCCTTGCCGCGCGAGGTATGCGCGACCGGTGCTTTGAGGCGCTTGGCGAGCTCGACGACCTCGTCGTGGGCGTCCACGCAACCGGCGCCCGCGTAAATCGTGATGTTCGTGCCTTCCGCTAGCAAGTCGGCGATCCGATCCAAATCCTCGTCACTCGGCCGTATGACGGGCTTATTGACATGGACGCGAAACGGGGGCTCGTTGGCCGCATCCGAATCCGCGACGTCGACGGGCAGGATGAGAACTGCCACCCCCCGCTTGGAGATCGCGGCCTGACACGCCATGACCGTCTTTCGCAGCGCTTGGTCCGGCGTCAGGATCATTTCGCAAAATACGCTGCAGCCCCGAAAGACGTCTTCGAAATTCACTTCTTGAATGAAATCAAATCCAAGCTCGCGTCGCACCACTTGGCTTGCGATCAGGATGACCGGCGCGCGATTGCGGTTCGCCTCATACAACCCGTTGATGAAATGCAAGCTGCCCGGTCCACAACTGCCGGCCATGGCGGTCAGGCGGTCCATCATCAGCGCTTCGGCCTGTGCCGCATAGGCGCCCGCCTCTTCATGGCGCATGTGGACAAACTTAATATCACTGCGACTTAAGCTGGTGGCAAACGTGTTCAGCGTGTCCCCCACGATGCCGTAGCAATTCTTGACGCCGGCTGATTGCAACGTCTCGACTATGACTTGCGCGACCTTCTTACTCATTGAGATCTCCGCCTCGCTCGGAATGGACTATCTGCTCCGCGACGCTGAGATTGACGCATTGTATGAGACGGTCCTATCCCCCCAATGGGTGAATCGATGACGAGAATGGGGGAGCCTTTGCCCCAAAGCGTGCAATGCGCAACCTTACACCAGCAGCTTGCAATAATGATCGATGATGAACGCACCGAACAAGGCCATGAGGTAGGTGATGGAGAAACGGAAGGTTCGGATGGGAAGGTCGGGGCGATTGCCTCGGTGAAGAGCAAGGGCCAGGTAAAGAAAGCGCGCATCGAGCACGAGCGCGGCCGCCAGATAGATCAATCCACTCATGCTAATGAGTACCGGCATCAGCGTACACAGAATCAGCAAGATCGTGTAGAGGACAATTTGTAGGCGCGTGTATGGAATGCCGTGAGTCACTGGCAACATGGGTATCCCCACCTTCGCATACTCCTCGCGCCGCGCAATTGCGAGAGACCAGAAATGTGGTGGTGTCCACGTAAAAATGATCATGAACAATACCAAAGCCTGCGCATCGATGGAGTGAGTCACGGCCACCCACCCCAGTATCGGGGGCGCTGCGCCCGCGGCGCCGCCGATCACGATGTTTTGAGGCGTCGCATGTTTGAGCCAGCCGGTATAGATGACCGCATAGCCGATGAGCGAGCCGAGCGTCAGTAAGGCGCAATAACCACCGACGGACGGCCATAGCACCAACATTGAGCAGACGCCCAAGAGACCCGCGAAGGCAAGAGCCCGGCTTGTCCGCAGACTGCCGGTCGGTAGGGGTCGCCGTCGGGTGCGAGCCATTTGTTTATCGATGCGGCGGTCGAGGATGTGATTGAGTGTCGCTGCGGAGCCTGATGCCATGGCAATGCCTAGCGTGCCGAAGACTAACACTGGCAGCGGTACCATCCCGGGTGAGGCCAGAACCATCCCGACGATCGCCGTGAATACGATCAGCAAACTCACCTTGGGTTTCGTGAGTTCCAGGTAATCGCGCCACCCTGGGTTGGCCAGCACGGTTATCAGCGGATCACTGGAGGCAATCGCCATGGGCAATGGGTGACTAGTGGCGCTGAGTTTCAATGCGGTCGGTGCAACGCATGGCGTGTGGTTCCTAGCGGCCGCAACGCTACCGTTGCATCTGCATCAGTCGATCCATGGGCATCATGTTGTGGTTCAAATGAGCCATGATGATCATCGATCCGAATACAATGAGACCAACAACAAAAATGCCAAAGGCGAGCGCGAGAATATTGTTGGTCTGGTCCGGCGCGCTTGATATGTGCAGGAAGAACACCAAGTGAACACCCATCTGAGCAATCGCCAGAACCCCCAACAGGATGGGGACGCCGTGCGGATAGATCACATCGGTTGACGAAGCCCAAAAGGAGGCCAGTGTCAAAACAATGGCATACCCTAGGCCAATAAGGTAGCTCCGGCGCGCGCCGTGCGTGTGCACCTGGGATCCTGGAGCCTTGCCTTGAGCTTCGATTTCCGTGCTCATAAGTGAGCTCCCAAGTACACGATGGTAAATACGCCGATCCAAACGATGTCGAGCGCGTGCCAGAAGAGGCCAAAGCAAAAAAAGCGGCGGCTCACCATCGGCTGGAATCCGAGCGTCGCCACCTGCAGGAGCATGATAACCAGCCAGCACAGGCCGATGGTCACATGCAGTCCATGGGTGCCGACCAAAGTAAAAAAAGCCGACAGAAAGGCGCTGCGGGACGGCCCCGCGTCTATGCTAAGCATGTGACTGAACTCGCTCACTTCGAGGCTCAGAAACGTTACACCTAAAATGAAGGTGATCGCCATCCACAAGTAAGTCGAGGTTCTGTCCCCGCTTTGCACGGCGAGCGAGCCAAAACCGCAGGTGACGCTCGAGGCCAGCAGGCACGCGGTCTCGATCAGCACGTGCTTTTTATCAAAGAGTTCGGCGGCCGTTGGGCCGCCGGCGTTCTCGCCTGAAAGCACTGCATACGCGGCAAAGAGCGCGGCAAATATCACGATATCGGACAGCAAGAACAACCAAAAGCCGTAGCCCGCGACCACGCGGGTTGGCGCAGGACCCCGTAGCGAGAGCGGCACCGCATCGGAGGTCACGAGTGCTTGCTCCGCGGCGCTCATACCGCCCTCCCCTTCACTCCATGGATTCGCTCAAAGGCTTCGACCTTCTCGGCGGGCACCTCGATCTCGCCATCGGTTCGCCATGCCTGCATGAGTCCCACGACAATCGCCCCCAGAAGTCCTAATCCGGCACCCCACCAGATGCGCCAGATGAGCGAGAATCCCAGCAATACCGCAAAGAACGCGAGATAGACGCCTGTCGGATTATTCCGAGGGATATGGAGTGAGCCATATGTCCTCTTCGCGTTTCGGTCCTCCGCGGCCACGGGCTCTTGCTTCGTGGCCCAAAATGCGTCTGCGCGGCCCACTTGCGGCAGATGTGAGAAGTTCCACGCCGGCGGCGGGGACGGGGTGGACCACTCAAGCGTACGACCGTTCCACGGATCCCCCGTCACATCGCGATTACGTTCGCGCTGGCGAATACTCACGGCGAGCTGCACGCCAGTCAGTGCGATGCCTAAGAGGATCAGCAGAGCGCCTGCGAGCGCGACAAGCATGAGCGGCTGCCAATGTATGTTCGAATAGTGCTGCATTCGCCGCGTCGCACCCATGAGTCCCAGCACGTAGAGCGGCATGAAGGCGAGATAGAAGCCGACGAACCAGCACCAGAACACCGCCTTGCCGAGTCGCTCATGCAGCGTGAAACCAAAGGCCTTGGGAAACCAATAACTGATGCCCGCCATGACACCGAAGACCACTCCGCCGATCGCCACATTATGAAAATGCGCGATTAGAAACAAACTGTTGTGAAGCACAAAGTCGGCCGGCGGGATCGCCATCAGGACACCCGTCATACCCCCAATGACGAAGGTCACCATGAACCCGATCGCCCAATATACTGGAACCGTGAAACGGATACGGCCGCCGTAGAGCGTGAACAGCCAATTGAATATTTTCACACCCGTCGGCACCGCGATAATCATCGTCATGATGCCGAAAAAACCGTTCACGTCCGCACCAGCGCCCATGGTGAAAAAATGATGCAGCCATACCAGGAAAGACAGTACGCAGATCACCATCGTTGCCATCACCATCGAGCGGCGACCGAATAACGGCTTACCCGAAAACGTTGCCACCACCTCGGAGAACACCCCGAATGCGGGCAGTATCAATATGTATACCTCTGGATGCCCCCAGCTCCAGATGAGGTTGATGTACATCATCGGATTGCCGCCGAGATCGTTGGTAAAGAAATGAAAACCGCAATAACGATCGAGCAGCAGCATCGCAAAAGTCGCCGTCAAGATCGGAAAAGACGCGACGATCAGGAGGTTCGATGCCAGCGCGGTCCAACAAAAGATCGGCATTTGACGGTACCCCATACCGGGTGCCCGCAACTTCAAGATGGTGGTCAAGAGATTGATGCCTGATAATAATGTTCCTAAACCGGAGATCTGCAGGGACCACAAGTAATAGTCGACGCCGACCCCCGGGGAGTAGGCGACTTCGCTCAACGGCGGATAGGCAAGCCAGCCGGTGCGTGCAAACTCGCCGACCACGAGCGAGACGTTGACCAGGAGCACTCCCGCCGCGGTCAACCAGAAGCTCACCGAGTTGAGCACCGGAAACGCGACATCGCGCACGCCAAGCTGTAACGGCAAGACGAAGTTCATGAGCCCGACGACAAACGGCATGGCCACGAAAAAGATCATGATGGTGCCGTGCGCGGAGAAGATCTGATCGTAATGTTCGGGCGGCAGATACCCCTGAGCGTGACCGGCGGCAAGGGCTAATTGGCTGCGCATCAACATGGCGTCCGAAAAACCGCGCACCAGCATTAGGAGCGCCAAGAGTATGTACATCACGCCGATGCGCTTGTGATCGACGCTGGTGATCCATTCTCGCCACAAGTAGGGCCACCAGCCTTTGACCGTCACCAGCGCCAACACGCAAAAGATGACGAAGCCGACTGTGCCGGACGCGATCATGACGACCGGCTGGTCGAAAGGAATTGCCGCCCAGCTGAGCCTGCCCATTATTGTCCTCGTTGCGGCGAGACGGCCGCCATATGACCCGATGAAATGCGATCGAACAGACCCTCGCTAACTTGGGCGTAGGTTTGCGCCCCCTCGGCCTTGGCGGGCTTTACCAGCTCCGCAATGGTGCTTGTGTCAAGGACGCCGCCTTGCGTCTTCGTAGTGCTAGCCCATTCTTTAAAAGCTTCAGGCGCCATCGACACAAGATTAAAACGCATGTCGGAGAAGCCATCGCCGCTGAACTGCGCCGAGAGACCCTCGAAGGTTCCGGGTTGGTCGGCCTCCAAATTGAGCCGTGTGACCATATTCGGCATCGCATAGATCTGACTGCCCAGCTGAGGCACGAAAAAACTGTTCATGACCGTCGTCGAGGTCAGGCGAAATCGAAGCGGCACTCCCGCTGGGACAACCAAACGGTTCAAACTCGCGATCCCTTCATGCGGATAGATAAAAAGCCAGCGCCAGTCGAGGGAGATGACTTCGATATCGAGCGGTGCCGTCGATTCGGCTAGCGGCACCGGAGGATCGAGATCATGTGACCCGGTCCACGCTATGCCGCCGAGAAATACGATGACCAGGGCTGGAATGGACCAGATAATCATCTCGATCCGACCGGAATATTCAAAGTCTGGCCGGTAGCGCGCCCGCCTATTCTTGGCTCGGAACCACCATGCGAAGACCAGCGTGAGCACAATTACGGGAATGACGACGGCAAGCATGATCGCCGTGGAATCGTAAAGAATGACTCTCTCGGCCTTACCCACGGGACCGTGCGGGTCGAGCACCCCCTCCTTACATGAGGCCATCAACATCGCGGCACACGTCATCGAAATTGCTCGCAGCCACATTGCGGATGCGCTTGGTGTTCTAGTGACCTCCGGGGACATCCGATCGGGACTGGCGGCGTGCATCACTGACTCCATCGCTATCCACGGGCGCGGTTAGACATGCCTGGGAATTCTGTGGAGATTCCACGCTCTCCCCAATCCCCCCAATGGGGGGCTTAGAAAAGGAGTGGACCCATGCTCCAAGTCGTGGAGGCCGATCCGCCGACCAAAAACCAGCCCGCCCACTTGCCCCGGTCGAAATTCCTGCTCCGATCCCCCAAACGGGTGATACGTCGAATCATCGCATCCGCATATCCTCTGGGTATTGCTGGGGGGGAGAGGTCGTCCCTACTAGCGAACCTCTGGTGAAGGAATGGGAAACCCGCCTAGGAGCACATCGTAATGAACTCGCCCGGCACGCCGAAGCGCGCAGGCGCGCTATTGGGCCGTCTCTTTTTCCTGGATCTCGGCGCGGGCCGAGTATTGTCGGCTTATCCCGACGGCTC
>JGI12635J15846_10002087_pt1 | contig 17502 bp, 19 predicted proteins | sample BlaSpr_A8_OM2_M2_FD_15846 | JGI IMG/M metagenome (IMG submission 15846) | reverse complement strand
ATCATCGATGCGCCCAGCCATTTTACCGGCAGGCGGGCAGCCAACGCGTTGGCGAGCCGCTCATCCGCCGTGATCATCTCGATCTTGAACTGAATGGCTAGGGCCACATACAGACAGTCGTAAACACTGCGGTCATGCATCAGGGCAACCTCAAGAGCGTCCGGCATCAAGCTATGCGAAGAAACAGTGTGGAAGTTTCGCTCCCTCAGTTCGAGCGCGGCTGATTCAGCGAGAACCCCCGGCCACCTGCGCTGGCGCACTCCCTTCCACAGTACATTCCCGACCTCGGCCCAGAAGATATCCGGCACGACGAAATCGATCTCGCCGTCTGCATAGCGTTTTAGAAGTTGAAGGGACTCAGCGCTGAGGGTTTCGTTCGCCGAAGGGATCGCCCACTTCAGGGCCACGCTGGCGTCGAGGACAAAGTCGGTCAACGATTGCGGTCCTCGCGGATCATCTCCTCAACCGCCGGGAAAGGACCGGCGCTCTCCGGTGGATGGCCGCGGAGGTCTCTCATGCGTGCGTAGAATTCATGGCGCCGTTGCAACTCTTTTACCGTAGGGATGTTGCGCTCCAGCAAAGAAATCACCTCCGCCGCAATCGACTTGCGGTTTTCCCGCGCCCGTTTGCGAAGCGCCCGGTACAGATCGTCCGGGATATTTTCCACATAAAGCGTTGGCATAGGTATTCCCTATGGGCAGTATAGCATTTCCATTGGCCTGAAGGAAACGGCTCCCGGCCTTGACACTGCTTTCCCCTCCCTTTATCCTTAATTGTTGCTCCTTGCGGTGCTTGCGCCTTCTTGATGCGCTTCCGCGGGCTGGTCGCGGCCCACTCGACGTGCGTCGCCGAGGTTTCTGATGTTCTTCGAAATAAAAGACTTGGAGCTTCGTCCGGTTGAGTTTGCCGAGAGCTTCGAGCCCGGCGTGATTGACTTGGGATCGGATTATCGCCAGATCACTCCAGTCGAGAGCAGCGGGCGCGCCGACTTAGTCGAAGAGCATCACGGCAAGCATAAGATAATAAAAGATATACGCATTCAAGGTCGGTTAGCGACTACCTTGGAAACGAATTGCGCGCGCTGTCTCGAACTTCTGACTCAAGGCGTGAAACGCGAGTTCGACCTGCTCTATCGTCCGCAAGGCGCCGATGCGGGACGGGACGAGATGTCAGTCACCGACGCGGAAGCCGAGATCAGCTATTATGAAGGTGACGGCATTCTGCTGGACGATGTAGTCCGCGAACAGATACTGCTCGCCGTCCCCTTGAAGGTCACGTGCCGCGAAGATTGCAAGGGTTTGTGTCCGCAATGCGGCAAGAACCGGAATCAGGAAGACTGCTCGTGCGCAGTAACCCAGGAAGAACCTCGGTGGGCGGCGCTCAAGGAAATCCGCGGCCGGCTGGCGCATTAGCAAAGTACTCAGCACCTAGTACCTAGAAAAGGCGCGCGTCTTGCGAGGTACTGGGTACAAGGTACTTCTTAAGCGAGAGGATTTTTAGACTATGCCGAATCCAAAACGAAGACATTCTCAGAAGCGCACCTCCACCCGGCGGGCGCACGACGCATTGAAGAGCCATTCTCTCTCCGAGTGTCCCAACTGCCACGAGAAAAAGATGCCGCATCGCGCTTGCCTGAAATGCGGTTACTACAAGGGCCGCGACGTATTGCAAGTTGAAGAAGCCAGCTAACTGCTGCCAACATGCCTAGCGTGATCGCGCTGGATGCGATGGGTTCGGATCGGTCGCCCAAGCCGGAAATCGAGGGCGCGATTCATGCCGCTCGCAGCTACGGCGTTCGTGTGCTGCTCGTCGGCCCCGAAGCTACCATCAAAGCGGAACTGGACCGTCATCCGGCCGCTTCTCGGCTGCCCATCGAAATAGTCCAGGCGAGCCAGGTCATCACCATGGACGATAAGGCAGTGCAGGCGGTGCGCTCGAAGCGCGACTCCTCTATGCGCGTTGGCCTGCGGTTGGTACGCGAGCGGCGCGCCGCGGGCTTCGTCACTGCCGGCAACACCGGCGCCGCGATGGCTACCGCCAAGATGGTTCTGGGCGCGTTGCACGGCGTGGATCGCCCCGCTCTGGCGGCAGTTTTCCCCACCGCTCCGGGTACAGCGGCGATTCTGCTCGACGTCGGCGCCAATGTAGATTGCAAACCTCATAACCTTGAGCAGTTCGCGGTGATGGGCGAGATTTATTTCCGTTCCATGTTTGGACAATCGGCGTTCGGCCAATCGACTGTTGCCCAATCCACATTTGCCCGCTCCACCTTGGGCGCCGCAAGGCGGCCGCGCGTCGGATTGCTTTCGATTGGCGAAGAAGAAACCAAAGGCAACCAGCTCACCCGCGAGTCGTTCCAGTTGCTGAAGCGCCTGCCCTTGAACTTTGTGGGCAATGTGGAGGGACGCGACCTGTTCAACGGCCACGTCGACGTAATCGTTGCCGATGGCTTCGTCGGCAACGTGGCGCTTAAAATCTCTGAAGGCGTGGCCAACCTGGTGCGCACCGTTCTTAAGGAATCGCTGAAAACGACAATTACGCGGCAGGTCGGCTACATGCTTTCGCGCAGCGCCTTCTCTGACTTCAAGAAGCGCATTGATCACACGGAATACGGTGGCGCGCCGTTGCTGGGCCTGAGGGGCGTTTGCATCATCACCCACGGCTCCTCCAACGCCAACGCCATCAAGAACGCGGTGCGGGTCGCGGCCGAGTTTGCCGAGCGGCGCATTAATGAGGCAATCGAGCAGGGATTGTCCCAGCTTCATCCTGCGCCGGTAAAATTGGACGTCGCCGCTCCGGCTCGGTAATATCCTCCAGTCCATGACGGAATCAAAAGATTTTTCCCAAACCGCCGAAACAGGGATCGCATTCATTTTCCCCGGCCAGGGCTCGCAAGCCGTTGGCATGGGCAAGGATCTCGCTCAGCAGTACCCCATCGCGCGGCAGACATTTGACGAAGCGGACCAGGCCCTTGGTTACAAATTGTCGCAGCTGTGCTTCGAAGGTCCGGAGGAGCAGTTGCGCTTGACCGAGATCACACAGCCGGCAATTCTCACGGTGTCAGTCGCCGTTCTCCGGGTGCTCGAAGGGCGTATGCCCAAACCCAGCTTCGTGGCCGGGCACAGCCTGGGCGAGTATTCGGCACACGTAGCTTCGGGAACCATGAGCTTTTCTGACGCCGTGCGAACCGTCCGCAACCGGGGAAAATATATGCAAGAGGCAGTCCCCGTCGGCGTGGGAGCCATGGCAGCGATCCTAGGCATGGATTTGGCCAAAGTCACCGCGGTCTGCGAGGACGCCGCGCAAGACGAAGTTTGCTCTCCCGCAAATATCAATTCGCCGGAACAGATTGTAATCTCCGGCAACACTCCAGCCGTCGAGCGTGGAGCAAGCCTGGCCAAAGAACGCGGGGCGAAGCTGGCGAAGATGCTTGCAGTGAGTGCCCCTTTCCACTGCTCGCTGATGAAACCNGCACAGGACCGTCTGCAAGCGGATCTGGATAAGCTGGAGATGCAGAAGCCGGTCTACCCGGTCGTGTGTAACGTCGAAGCCTCTCCAATCACCGATGATCTCCGGGCGCTCGACACGTTGATCGCACAGGTGACCGGCTCCGTGAAGTGGGAACAAAGCATGCGCCTCCTCATCGAAAAAGGCGTGCAGACTTTCGTCGAAATCGGCCCAGGAAAAGTTTTGTGTGGATTGATGCGGCAGATTGACCGGTCGAAGACCTGCCTGAATGTCAGCGACCAAGCGTCCCTGACCAAAACCCTGCAGCACTTCGGAAGCTAAGTCCTAAAACTGGATCTACAACCACTCCATCCACCAAGATCGGTCATCCCGACCGGAGTTTCCCGTTCCCGAAGGGGAAGCGAAGTGGAGGGACCTGCTGTTTGTGCCGGCTCCGTCAATCCTGCTCATGCCTTAGCGAAATTCCAAATCGCAGGGCGGAGTGCTGATGGTCTTATCCGCCTTGTCCACATACAACTGGGCGTGCTGCGCGCGGTCGTTCACGATTAAATCGATCACGACCCCAGTCCCCCCGCTGGGACAGTTGCTGGTGCCGTAAATCTTAAAGCTCTTCACCACGCCCCACTGCCCGCCGGGTCCCCAATCCTGCCAGAATTCGTTGAATGGATACTGCGAGTGATTCTGCGGATGCTGTTTCCATCCGGGATCGGCATAGTAGATTCCGTATGCAGATTCGAAGTCTTGCTTTTGCAGCGCAGAAAAGAATTTATGGGCGATGCGCTCTTCCGGCCAGAAGCGATTCCACCAGCCCACGAAACCGAGGACCAGAACAAGCACGATGATCGAAATAATCCGCGCTCTCTTCTTGCGCTCCTTTTCCGGGTGGTACTCTTTGGCGTCCAGTAAGGTCATACCTCACTAGAATAGCGGACGCAGGCCACAATTCAAAAAGTTCCCGGGCTTCTGGCAAGATCGGCTACTCGCAAACTATCGTGTTCGACCCATTCGAAACCACAGTTCCTGCACACTGTGGGATTACTGCGAGCTGCATTTCGGCCTGGACAGGACATATGCGCCGTGCGGACCCCTACTGCGGCACCGGAACGAATTGGTCGCGGCGGCCGGTCAACACGTGCAGCACATGCACAAGGCGCTCACGCAAATGAACCTGCAAATCCACCATGTCATCAGTGACATTACCGGGTTGACGGGCCCGGCCATTTGTGGACGCCATTCTGGCTGGCCAACGGGACGGCGCAGAGCTCACCAAGCTGCGGCATCAAAACATCAAAGCCGACACCGAGACCGTCCGAAAATCGCTGGAAGGTAACTGGCGGCCCGAGCATCTGTGCCTTTTACCCTCCATCAATCGCGAGAGCTGTACCGAATCTATCAGCAACAGATCATGAGCTGCGATCTGGAAATCGAGAAAATGCTGCGGGAGTTCGAGCCTCGCGTCGACCCCACGAAATCGAGCCGGAAGCAAAAGGAGAAAAAAGAACGGGCATCCCCATCCAGAATTCGATCTGCGTACCGAAACTTACAAACTCTTCGGATTGGATGTCACGCAAATTCCAGGCGTAGAGGAAAGCGCGTTGCCACTGTTCAGTGAGGTCGGCCGCGACATGCCGCGGTGGCCTAACGCAGCACACTTTGTTACCTGGCTCGCACTCTGTCCGGGCAACGATATCAGCGGTGGGAAACTGCTGTGGCGGGGAGCACGAAAGGTGAAAAACCGGGCTGGCCATTTATTCCGCATGGCCGCCTTTTCCCTCCATCGTAGGCTCACGCCATTAGGCAACTACCGGCGTCGAATGAAAGCCAAGTTGGGCCCCGAGCTGCCACCATGGCAACCGCCCACAAGATCGCAGTTATCTTTTACACCATGGTCAAACAACAAGTCGAGTATGACGAGACCCTTTTGGGACGCCAGAGAAGCCCAGAGGAAAGAAATGGTTGGGAGCGAAACTCAAACGGCCAGCCAAACAACTGGGCTACGAACTTGTCCCAATCGAACCTCAGGCCGCATAACGAACGAGTTCAGCACGCGGCTGTTCCTTGGAAACTTCCGATTGGCCGACGATCGAGTCGATTAGGTCCCGATTAGACACGAATGCTGCGCCGTCGGAAAGCTGCTCGAAGTGTACAAGAGCGCGCCGATCATCCTGGCAGGGCTGGTCACTAGTCCTTCCTCTCACATTCGATGGCACCTGAGACTATTAGGTCGCTACCTAGGGTCGTCGACAATCGAATTCGTCAGCTTTCCGATGCCTTCAACTTCAACTTCGACGACGTCTCCTGACACGACCGGTCCGACTCCATCTGGAGTTCCGGTGGCAATAAGATCACCGGGAAGCAGAGTCATGATGTTGGCAGCGTAGCGAATCAATACATCGAGTGGGAAAATAAAGTCGAGAGTGCTGCCATCCTGCCGAACCGCACCATTCACTTTCGTGCTCACTCGCAGGCCGTTCCATGGATCGACCTCATTCGTGACCAGCGGGCCGACGGGACAGAAAGTGTCAAATCCTTTTCCCCGCACCCACTGGCTGTCTTTTCTCTGCAGATCGCGTGCCGTGAAGTCATTCACTACGGTATAGCCAAGAATATAAGGGCGAACGTCTTCGTTCTGTCCCAAGCGACGGCAACGGCGTGCGATGATGACTCCAAGTTCGCCCTCATAATCCGTATGCTGACTCTCTTTTGGACGTCGTATTGTTTCGCCGGGGCCGATCAACGAGGAAGGTGGCTTGAAAAAAAGCAGCGGTTCCTGAGGAACCTCTTTACCCATTTCCGCGGCATGAGCCCGGTAGTTGCGGCCCACACAAACAATCTTGGACGGATTTACGGGAGCTAACAGGATGGCGTGATCCAACGCGATCGGCGGTGTCTTTTTCGTTTCAGGATGCTCGCCGGGTACGCTTTGTTCCGTGGGAGCAAGCAATACATGCGTGATCGTGTCTTTCCCGCTCACGGACTCGACCAGCCCGTACTCCGCTTGATTGTCGTGCATGAAACGGCAATATCTCAAAGTTTCTCCCTTACGCGCTCTGATAGAGCTTCGTCATAACGAATTCCCGATGACCAAGAGCTTCGGCGCAAGTCAGACGTCCGTTGCAGGTGCGGATCATAATGTCGATCAGCTTATCGCCCGCTTCGTCGAGCGTCATCTCCCGCTTGAGAATTCCGGACACGTCCAGGTCGATATGCTCAGGCATGGTTCGCGCCGTCTTGGGATTGGCAGTTAGCTTGATCACAGGTTCGATGGGATTCCCTATGATGTTGCCCTGCCCGGTGGGGAACAGATGAACGACAAACCCCGCGGCAGCTTGCAAGGTGACGCACTCGGCTGCCGCCGAAGATGTATCCATGAAATACAGGCCGGCTCCTTTGGTTGGGGCTTCGGCGGGTTTCAGAACGTCAATGAATTTTGTCTTCTTGCCAATCTTCTGCAAGTTTCCGAAAGCCTTCTCTTCGATCGTCGTGAGCCCACCGGCAATGTTTCCTTTGGTCGGCTGAGACTCTGACAAATCGTTGGTTTTATAGCGATTGATCACATCCTGATATTGGTTGAAGATCTGCCAAAACTCTTCGGCCACTTCTTTGCTGGCGGCGCGACTGGCGCAAACCGCCTCAGCTCCGGTAAGTTCGGAGGTTTCCCCGAAACAAGTCGTCGCTCGGAGCGGATCAATCTTATCGATGAGGTTTCCTACCGTCGGACACGAGGCCAGCCCAGAAGTGGTGTCGCTCTCGCCACATTTTGTCGAGACGAAAAGTTCCTGCACGTGGCAGAGTGCGCGCTGCTTCTCTGACGCCCACTGCACGAACTCTCGTGCTTTATGGGAAGCCGCGGCAATCGTGGAAATGTCGCCGTTTCCCTCGATGGAGAAGCCCGCTACTGGCTTACCCGTCGAAGCGATACCATCGGTGACGCGTCCCGTCCAGCTAGGCTCGATACCGATCACAATGCAAGCTGCAACATTCGGGTTCGAACCGGTGCCGATGAGTGTGCGAAAATGCAACTCGAGATCCTCGCCAAATTGCAGACGCCCGTAAGCGTGCGGCAGAGCGAGAGTTCCCTTGATGTTGTTTGCGACCGCTTCCGCAGCTGCGTTTGAAAGATCGTCGAGCGGCAGGACGACGACATGATTGCGAATGCCTACTCGATTGTTTTCGCGCCGGTACCCGTAGAAATCCAAGCTTCTCACCGTTACCACCTCCTTGTTTTTAGGTTGTGTGTATGAACGTGGCGTCCCGCGCCGATCTCGGCCACCGTACGCCCCACGTCATGGCCATACTTCAAAATCGTGGAGTCCTTCTGCAGGTTCGCGAGAGCAATTTTGTGACCCAACGGCACTACGTCGAGCGCCGGCAGGGCAACGGTCTCATTCGTTTCCATGATCCATCCGCTGAGAGTCTTCCCGGCTTGAACATTTTCTACGACGACCACGCCCACATTGTCGGCTTTATCGTGCACAATAAAATCGATTGCCATCTTCTCCTCCTAATGAATTACGTGAGTTTGTATTGCGAATGGTTCGCGAGTGATTTCGCCAGATTCTAGTGCCGCGGTTGGGTGCTAACCCCTGACTTATCGGACTCAATCAGCCGAGTTATTTCGGCAGCGGCCTTGGTTACTTCTTCTCGTATCAGTCTCTCAGCCAAGTCGGCGTCTCGTTTGTTTATGGCAGCAAGCATCGCCCGCAATCCTTGAATACTCTCTTTCCATCGGCTTGCGGAGCGCTGCGGGTGATGGTGACCCAGAGCACGCCAGCGCGAGATCCGGCCGTGCAGAGTGCCGATCATCGTAGATAGGGTTTCGCTGTGTGCGCCCTGGAACAACACATCGTAGAACTTGTTCTTGCACTCGAGGACTCGGTCAGGATCATTGTCCTTGTACGCTTCAGCCGTCGCGTCCAGAGCGCGTTCCAACTCAAGAGTCTGTGCCTCATCCGCGTTTTCTGTGAAGAGCCGGGCCGCCAGACCTTCCAATACGGCGCGAATTGAATACAGGTCCTGTGACTCCGCTACCGTCAACTGGCGGACCACCGGCCCTTTGTTAGGGATGATGGTGATGAGTCCCTCAGACTCCAACTGGCGCAGGGCTTCGCGGAGCACGGTGCGGGAGACGCGCAACATGCCGATCAACTCCCGCTCCACCAGGCGTGCGCCGGGCTGCAACTTGGCAGAGATGATCGACTGCCGCAACTCCTCCAGCACCTGATTCCGCAAAGGCGCGGCCGACTTACGAATTGGAAGCAGGTTGGTACTTCCAATTTCCGACGGGACACTTGACTGGATCGTCATACCGTAATATCGTACGATGAGTGGGGCGATTTTACAAGTCTACCACCGTTATTGTCAGAAAGATTCTTGGTGATGAGGGGGCACGAGGTCAACCATGGTGAAAGTAGGGATTGTCGGGCTGGGACGTTGGGCGAAGGTGCTGTCTCGATCTTTATGTAATTCGCAGGTAATCAGCATCGTCGCTGGATACAGCCGCTCGGAAGACAAGCGGCGAGACTTCGAACAGGATCTTGGTATCCCCACTGTTCCAGATCTGCAAAGTCTCCTGAACAATCCGGAGATTCAGGGAGTGATTTTAACCGTCCCGAATGAGCAGCATTTGCCGGTAGCGATGGAGGTTGCCAAAGCCAAGAAGCACGTCTACACGGAGAAGCCAATTGCAAGCACGCTGGAAGAAGGGCTGGAAATCGGCGGATTGCAGGAGAAGTACGGAATCACGGTTACGGTTGGGCATAGCGCTCGTCTGATGGCGGGCATCCGCAAGATTCGAGAAGCGATCGACGCCGGCGAGTTAGGCCGCGTGGCTTTCATGGAAGCAAATTTCTCGAATGAGCGAGCTTTGGAACTAACTCCGAAAACGTGGCGCTGGTACAAAGACCGAGCCCCAGGCGGGCCGCTCTCGCAATTAGCGATTCACCAATTCGACGTCCTGCACTATCTTGGCGGCGAAATTCTAGAAGCTGGCTCCATGGCGTCAAAGCTCTCCCCAGTGGGCGCGGAAGTTGATGATCAGTCCATGACGTTTCTGAAGTTCACCGACGGGAAGATCGGCTATGTAGGTTCCTGCTGGACCTCGCCGGGTATCTTTGCGGTTCGCGTGTTTGGTTCCAAGGGGCTCATGCATTATGAGATTGACTTTGGGACGTGGGATACTCCCGCCCTACTGCACAAGAGTTCCGTCCTTTATATACAGCGCGGAAAAGATGGCTACGCCAAGCGCGAGGAGATCACAGTTCCCGCCAGCGATATGTTCCGTGCCGAACTTGAGATGTTTGCAGAATGCTGCCGCAGCGGAAAACCTGGGGAACTGAATGCGCAGAACGGAAACGTCGCCGTCGCCATCGTATATGCTGCACTCAGGTCGATCGAGAAGAATGGCGAGTACGTGCGGATTGGAGATGTGATGGAAGAAGCGCGGATCCGACTTGCAAGCAGGAGCCACCAACTTGCCTAGCCGTTCCTTCATCGAACTCAGCCAGCCGGAGATTGCGGCGCAGCTCAAGAAAAATCCGTTGGTGATTCTGCCCGCCGGCAGTGTAGAGCAACATGGTCCTCACCTGCCCACCGGCACGGATATCTTTGCTGCGAACGTGATCGCCGAAGCTGTCGCCGAACGGATGGATGGTTTGGTATTGCCCGGTGGACCGCTCGGGGTTACCCCACTCCATATGTCCTATGAAGGAACGATCACGCTCTCGCACGAGACATATGTGCGGGTCGTGAAAGAAACCTGTATCTCGACCGCAAAGCATGGAGCCAAGCGGTTGCTGATTCTTAATTGGCATGAGGGAAACATTCCCGCACTGGCCATTGCGGCTCAGTCCTTGCATCTTGACCACGGGATGACAGTGCTGATCGTGCAAGCCTGTTACGTGGCCGCGGAAATGTTCGGCGCCGATTGCGGAGGCCTCTCGCACGGCGGCGAAATCGAAACCCTGGCAGTGCTTGCCACAAAGCCGGCATTAGTCAATCCAGACCGCGTCGTCGATTCTTCCGACCAGCAGCACGGCCATAAAATGGATAAGCTTCGCCGCACCAATAACTATCAACCGATCTTGGGAGATATCCGATCCATTGCCCCGACCGGTTGGTATGGCTCTCCGCAACGCGCGACCTTGGAGAGAGGTACGCAGATGGTGAAAGACCTTGCCGACTCAATTTCGCACGAAGCGCGCGAAATATTTAAGCAGCTTGACGCAGTTCAGCACGGAATTGCCGAGATCAAACGCCTCACCCGGGTGAACTGATGGCACGGGTTTTCACTCAGGGGGAAGGCAAACGGCTCGGACTTCCGGGCCGTAATTCCATCGAACTTCTTTCGGCTGAGAAAGGCGCTCACTCGGTCACGCTTCGACTGGTCGAGATTCCAATTGCTGAAGCGCGCAGCCCTGAACGTGCCCCCCATGCTCATTCCAACTTTGAAGAGTGTATCTTTGTGCTCTCCGGACACGGCATCACTCATGCCGATTCGGGTGAGTACCCGTTAGGGCCAGGGGACACGATTTGGATTCCGGCGGGTGAACAGCACTACACCCGCAATTCCGGTGACGTCCCCTTGCGGCTTTTGTGTTTTTTCCCAGTCGGCGATGTCTCGAGCTCTACCAATGAATCCGCACCGCCCTTCGGTCCCTCGGCGGTGGTATGAAGTGCGACGTGCTTTGCTTACGGCCGCGAGCCGATTTCGAACGCGCCGGAGAACTTGCCCCAGCGTCTCTCAGCGTTCTCTATCGAAGTCCAAACGACGCTGATGTTCCCCAACTATTCAAGACTGCGAGTGCGCTCTTGATTCCGGCCGTAGGCTCCAAGCTGCCACCTGAGTTATTTCCAGGCACCAGCATCAAGTTTGTGCAAGTGACGGGCGCCGGATTGGATCGTCTGGACCGCTCCGCTTTGCAGCGCTTAGGAATCGCCGTCGCCAATGTTCCGGGTGGAAGTAACAGAGCCGTTGCTGAATATGCGGTTACCGCCGCATCGCTTCTTCTCCGCCGACTGTCATGGGCGGATTCTGAGATTCAGGCAGGAAATTATGCCGCTTTTCGCTCGCGCATGTTGGCTGATAACCTCTCCGGGCTGGAAAATCTGCTTGTCGGTGTGGTTGGTTTTGGAGTAATCGGAGTTGCGGTCGCTGAGTTGTTTTACAAGATGGGCTGCCGGATTTCTTACTACGATCCCATTCCCGCGGCGAACAGTGTGGCCGAAGCTCTCAGTGCGAAATCGCTGTCGCTGGAGGAGTTGCTCGAAGCTGCAGATATTGTCACGCTGCACGTCCCACTCATTCCCGCCACACATAGCCTGATTGGCGATCGTGAACTGGCGAAAATGAAACCCGGGTCCATTTTGATCCAGGCCTCACGCGGCGGCATTGTCGATGAGTCAGCTCTCGCGAAGCATTTGCAGTGCGGCAGGGTCGGCGGAGCCGTCGTCGACGTCTACTCCACCGAACCACCAACGCCGGATAATCCGCTGCTTGCATTATTCGGAGAAGCCAGACCGCGGCTTCTACTGACCCCGCACATAGCCGGCGTGACTCGACAGTCCGCGGCGATTTTATTCCGCTGCGCTTGGCAGAATCTGGAACGAGTCCTGATTCAGAAGCAACCCCCGCTGAACCGTGCGTACTGAGGAAGCGGAACCTAGGAATACATGGCAGACACGCTAAAGCGCCGCCCCTGGTACAGCGTTCTTTATGCGCAGGTCCTCCTTGCGATGGCACTGGGTATCTTGACCGGCCACTTCTTTCCACAAGCGGGCATTGCACTCAAACCTCTCGGGGATGGTTTCGTCGCTCTGATCCGCATGATGATCGCTCCTGTCGTCTTTTGCACGGTCGTGCAAGGCATCGGTTCCATGAGCGATATGCGGAAGGTCGGGCGGATCGGAGTAAAAGCCCTGCTGTATTTTGAGTTTGTCTCCACACTGGCGCTAATCATCGGGATCGTGGTTGCCAGCATCATTCGGCCGGGCAAAGGTTTGAACATTGATCCATCGACTTTAGATGTAAAGACTGTCGCGGGTTATATAAGCCATATCAAGGATGTCGGCCTTGTGGCCAGGCTGCAGGCCATTATTCCCGATACTTTCGTACAGGCCTTTGTACAGGGCGATGTTCTGCAAGTATTGCTGGTCGCCATACTCACCGGTTTCGCCATCTCACGCCTGGGTGATACTGGCGCGAAGATCACTCACGTCGTGAGCATGGCTGGCAAAGTAATCTTCGGCATCATTCGCATCATTGTGAAGGCTGCGCCCATTGGTGCTTTTGGGGCCATCGCGTTCACGGTTGGCCGTTACAACCTGGCATCGCTCGCGAGTCTCGCCAAGCTGATTGGGACTTTCTACCTCACCAGTGTTCTCTTTGTTGTTCTAGTTCTCGGAATCATCGCCCGGCTCGCCGGCTTTTCGATTTTTCGCTTCCTCGCTTACATCAAAGAAGAACTGCTGATTGTCCTTGGTACCAGTTCCTCGGAGACTGTTCTGCCGGACGTGATGCGGAAGCTCGAAAATCTCGGTGCTTCGCCTTCGATTGTCGGACTCGTCTTTCCCACCGGATACAGTTTCAACACGGACGGCACCAATATTTACATGACACTCTCGGTACTATTCCTTGCCCAGGCTACCAACATCCATCTGAGCTTCGGCCAACTCCTTGGAATCCTGCTCTTCGCTATGATTGCGTCCAAAGGGGCCTCTGGCGTCACCGGCACAGGGTTCGTAACCTTGGCGGCAACTCTCGCGGCGGTCCCCGGCATCCCGCTCCAGACGCTAGCTTTGCTTCTGGGCATCGACAAATTCATGAGTGAATGCCGAGCCCTTACGAATGTTGTAGGCAACGGCGTCGCGACGCTCGTGGTCAGCCGCTGGGAAGGTGAACTAGCAGCTGAGGATTTGCGCGAGCGCATGGCCCCTGATTGACCCAGACAGAAAGAACCGAGTTGTTCCCAATCCATAAAAGTTCGTTCAAAATGAATTCTCTTCGCGCGAAAAGCGATAATTGATTTGCGCTGCGATTCGATTTGGAATCTGCAAATTGTTCGGAGTGAAATGATGGCTGCTATTGTCCTTAAGGTGAACGGTCGCACCCCACCGTGGATGTTGATCCGCAAGCGCCACTGCTGTATATGCTCAAGCGACGAACTGCAATTGCATGGACCAAAGTTTGGCTGCGGCATGGCGCAGTGGGGAGCATGCACCGTCATCATCCCAGGGCAGGCAGTGCGCTCTTGTGTGATGCCCGTCAGCGCCGTGGAGCACGATGAGGTCACGAACGCTGGAGGGCTATCACGCTGGCTGTCGCAGCGATCGGCAATGCGATTTTGATGCCACGGGCGCCCGAATCCGTCAAGGGCCCTTCACTCCCGATCGCACCAAGAGCGTGCTGGCCGCGTTCGTGAGAGAGTCTGCCTCGCAATTTCTGTAATAGTCCGAGCACAGTCCAACTGTTCGGTGGTTTATTGATCATCAGTCTATGGCCCGCCTGGAAAACTTTCGCCTCAAGGTATTTCGCAGCGTCGCTGAACATCTGAACTTTCGCAAGGCGGCGGAACACCTCTTCCTCACCCAGCCCGCCATCACGCTTCAGATCAGAGCACTGGAAGACGATCTTGGTATTCGTCTTTTTGACCGCGCTGCCAATCGCGTCTCCCTTACGCCCCAAGGATCACTCTTGCTTGGTTATGCGAACAAGATAGCCGCGCTCGTCTGCCAGGCGGAACAAGCACTTGACGCAAAGGATGGGAAAGTTTCCGGAGAATTGTCCTTGGGAGTGTCGACCACGATCGCACAATATGTTCTGCCACGTTTATTGGGAGCATTCCTCGACCAGCATCCCCGCGTGCAGTTCTCGCTGCATAGCGGCAACACCGCCGAAATCGTGCAACTTCTCCTCGCCAACCAGCTATCCATCGGTCTCATCGAGGGTCCAGCTCGCGACCGCGGGATTCGCACCGCGCCCTTCATGCGAGATGAGTTGGCCATGATCACATCGCCAGATTTCGAATCTGATCATATGTCGCGCGACCAGTTCGCGGCTTCAACTCTTCTCATGCGGGAACATGGTTCCGGCTCTCGCCGCGTCGTCGAGATAGCTCTTCAGAAGGCGGGCTTCAAGCTCAAGTGTTTCAAGAATGTCATCAACCTAGATTCTACGGAAGCCATTAAGTCCGCAGTGGAAGCCGGACTCGGCATCGGGATCGTTTCCAGGTGGGCGATTTCGAAAGAGCTGGAACTAGGTGCGTTGAAGGTGGTAGAGGTCTCAGGTCTCAAAGTCGCCCGCAATTTTTCTCTCATTTCCCTTGCCGGGCCGCGCCCCCACGGCCCGGCGGATGCATTCCGGACATTCGCGCTGGAGCGCGCCCGGTTTCTGGCCCGCGCGCTGAAGGCACGTTCGAATATCTCCCGCCCATAAGCGCAACTAATCGTTAATCAAAACTACTGCTTGGACGCTGGTGCTTTGCCCAAGGCAGACTTCTCTGGTGAGCAAGAGCATCTTGTTCGTCGGACTGATCCTGGCCGTAAGCGGTCTGATTTCGCCGCCGGTCGCGCTGCTGGGAGGCCTAATCTACGGATTCAGTGTGGCGCACCCGTTTCCGGCTGCAAGCAAACGGCTCGCTAAGTTTTTGCTTCAGGCTTCAATCGTTGCCCTCGGTTTTGGCATGAACCTGCACGAACTTCTGCGTGCCGGACGCTCTGGCTTTTTCTATACTGCGATCAGCATCACTGCATCGATGCTGCTGGGACTGGCACTCGGCTACCTTATTCATGTTGGAAGGAAATCGTCATTTCTGATCAGTGCTGGCACAGCCATTTGCGGAGGAAGTGCTATTGCAGCGGTGGGCCCGATTGCACAAGCAAGCGAAGAAGAGATGGGCGTATCCCTGGGAACTGTTTTCATCCTCAATTCGGTGGCCTTGTTTATCTTTCCTCTCATCGGCCACCTGCTTCACATGACCCAGGAGCAATTTGGCCTCTGGTCAGCGCTGGCCATTCACGACACCAGTTCGGTCGTGGGTGCGACCGCGAAGTATGGCCCCACTGCGCTGGCCGTCGGCACTACCCTAAAACTGGTACGCGCTCTCTGGATCATTCCGCTGTCGCTGGTAACCGCCATCGTTCTGAAGAGCAGGGCGCGCATCCTGTGGCCTTGGTTCATCCTATTCTTTTGTTTTGCCACATTCCTTAACACCTTGATGCCAGCGTTCAGCCCGGCTTTTGGTGTTCTGAATCACCTGGGCAAGATTGGCCTCACCGTAACCCTGTTCNTGATCGGCACCGGACTTAACCAAAAAACGCTCCGGCGCGTTGGCTTTCGTCCGCTTCTCCAGGGACTCGCTCTCTGGATTATCGTTGGCACCGCAACCTTGGCGCTCATACTGTTGAATTGGATCCGGGTATAAGCAGGCTTTTTTCGTCGCACCACATCAAGGTCCGAGCCGGGCAAGTAGCTACGGCAACGAACGACGTCGCCAGCGTTTATTAAGCCTTCTTGCTCGCCACCGCCTCGATATTGCTACCAAAATCTTTCAGCATCACGGTCGCTGCATTGCGTCCGGGCGCACCGGTCACTGATCCTCCCGGATGGGTGGTTGCTCCCGTCTGATAAAGACCTGGGATCGGCATGCGATGCTGCGCCCATCCGGCCATCGGACGCAAAGCTCCGGACTGCGATGGATCGGCGGCTCCAGCGTGATAACTGCCGTGCCAATTGTGCGGATTCATGCGCTCCAAATCCACCGGACTCTCTACGAATCGCCCAAGAATCTTGTCCTCCGTCAGGTTTGGCGCGAACCGGCGCATGTAGTTGAGATTGGATTCGGCGACCTTTTCCTTCAATTCGTCCCAATGTTCATGACCCTGCTTTAAATCATAGGGATGGAAGCCAAGAACGCGAAGAGTGTGCATCCCGGCTGGTGCGCGCGTTGAATCGACGGTGCTGCAGCAGGTGATCTCCAGAGGCGGATTCTCGACGTTCACCCTTCCTAAAAGATGGTCATAGATGAAGCCCAACGCTCTTTCGGAACTGGGCATCACGCATGTTTCTACGGGTTCAAAAGGGCCGTTGTCAGACTGAAACCTGGGTGCTTCCGTGGTGGCATAGTGCGCCACCACGGCCGAGATTTCAGGTTGCCAGGTATCCACACCGTAAAGAAAATCTTCTCCCCAAAGTTCATGAGGGGCCATATTTACCAGCTGCTTGATGTGGATCGTAGAAAGGACTGCCTTCTCGGCGCGGTACTGGCTTCCATCCTCACATTCGACTCCAGTGCATTTTCCGTTCTCAACAATCAAACGGGCTACACCCTTGTTCAGGAGAACGACCCCGCCGTGAGCCTCGATATAACGGGCCAAGGCTTGCGTAAGAGCACCAGACCCTCCCTTCGGAATGCAGCGTGGCGTGGCCCGAATCGAAGCGTACGCCAGACGTCCAGTCATAGGATATTGGGGCGGCTGGTGGGTAAATGGGCTGGCCAGCAGGAATGCGCGGCAATGATCGTCCTCAAAATTGTCGCGGATGATCTCCCACTGCGACATAGCCGCGCGGCGCTGCCAAAGGTGGCCGTTGGGTACTTCCATCAATCGGTCGTTCAGGGGCTTGCCGAAGCCGATGGGCGTGAAAGCAACAGCTTCAAAGATGGCGCGCACCGTCTCGAACTCGGCTAACATCCGTCGATATGCAGCGGCGTCTTTCTTGGAGAATTTTGCGAACTCGGCGCAAGTGCGATCCAGATCGCGCCATTGCGTGAGCCAAGTCCCGTCCGGAAATGGCATGTGGATGACAGGATCTGGTTCGATGTATTCCAGTCCGTACTCTCTCAGATTGATCTCATTGTTCTGGAACATCGGATTGTTCAAAATTGTGCTGTGGGCCGCCGAGCAGACGTCATGGTTGAATCCCCGCAACGTCAGCTCCAGAGTTTTGACCGCGCCTCCGACCACCGGTCGCCCCTCCAGCACCAGACAACGGTAGCCCGCCTTGGCCAGGTAAGCCGTTGCGACTAGGCTGTTGTGGCC
>JGI12635J15846_10002086_pt1 | contig 17503 bp, 15 predicted proteins | sample BlaSpr_A8_OM2_M2_FD_15846 | JGI IMG/M metagenome (IMG submission 15846) | reverse complement strand
GGCGCGACCAGCGCGTGGACGCGACCTGGGTCATCAACTGCAGCGGGCCGTGGGCGGATCGCGTTTGCCAGCGGTCGTCGATTCGCACGCAGAAGCCGATGCTCGGCGGCGTGCGCGGCTCGCACATTGTTCTGCCGAGGTTTTCCGGCTCGCCGAGCGCGGCTCTGTACACCGAGGCGGTGGATGGCCGCCCCATCTTTGTGTTGCCGTGGAACGATCAAGTTCTGGTGGGAACCACGGAAGTGGCCGACAGCGGCGACCCTGCGAAAACGGTTCCGTCGGCAGAGGAAATCAACTACCTTGTGCAGTCGGTGGCGCAGTTGTTTCCCAAGGCAAAGATCTCAGCGCAGAGTGTGAAGCATGCTTTCGCCGGAGTCCGGCCGCTGCCTTATTCGCCGGACAACCGTCCTTCCGCCGTCACGCGGAAGCACATTCTGCACGACCATGCTGACGATGGCGCTACTCACATGCTCTCCGTGATCGGAGGCAAGCTGACAACGGCCGCATCGTTGGCTCGGGAGTGTGCCCGGAAAATCGGATTGACCGCGGGCGAGCCCGGCGCAATGGCAGTAGGGCCTGGGCTTGCACTCGATCCCTTGCTGGACGAAGCGGTTCTGGAAGTGGCGCGGATTGGAGCGGTGAGCGAGGAATCGGCGCGGGGCATGCTGGAGTGGCACGGCCAACGCGCCGCCGATATCGCGCGCATGGCTCTCGTGAGTTCGGAACTGCGGGCGCCGATCTGTCCGCATACCTCGCACGTGATCGCCGAGGTGGTGGAGGCTTATCGCCGCGAGTTCGCCGTAACCCTGGGCGACGTGCTGCTGCGCCGGGTGCCGGTGGCGCTGGGCGCGTGCTGGTCGGAATCATGCAGCCGCGAAGCCGCGTTGCGCATCGGCGCAGTGCTCGGCTGGAATGAGCACACCATGGGAGCGAACCTGGAAGCGTTTGAGATGGAGCGGGCGGCGTTTCTGCGGCCGGTGGGACGGAATGCAGCGGCGTTTGAGGCCGCGGCGGATTAACGGCGCTACTTAGGGAATCACGCGGAATTCCGCATTGCTCTTGAGCACTCCGCTTGTTGTGTTCACCGTTACGAAACCTCTGTTCGCGCCAGCGGGAACGGTGGCTGTAATTTCGGTATTGCTAACAACCATGAAAGTTGCCGGCGTGCCGTTGAAACTTACGCCGCTTGCGCCGCGAAGATGCGTTCCCAAGATGACGACTGGCTCCCCTACCGTCTGAGCGGTGGGCAGAGTTTCTACAAAGGGACCAAGGCCTGTGTCCAGTCGGAAGACGGCACCCTGCCCATGCCCCTTGAGACCCCCTTGGGTCGTCATTCCGTAGAAGTTCCCATCCGTGGCTTGAAAGAGCCCGGCTTCGGGGCGGCCGGTGCCGCTGCCCCCGAAATTGAATAACGTGGTGAGTGTGCCGATTGGAGCGATTTCGAACAGCGTGCTGGCGCTAGCGAACTCGTTCCCGTAGGAAGTCCCGTAGAGATTGCCGTCAGTAGCTTGGATTAGCGCCGCGTAGGGGTTATCGCCATCGGTCGCCCCAAATTTTTGTAGAACGCTCATTGCGCCGTTTGACGTGATTCTGAAAACCGTGCCACAGCCTTGCTGCGGGCAAAGTTTTCGGGTGCCTCCCCCGGCATAGGTTGTTCCATAGAAGCTGCCATCAGTAGCTTCAACCAGCCCGGCATAGGGGAACGCTCCATCAGTGAAGTTGAACGAGTCCAGCGTCGTCAACTCGCCGGCTGGTGTCATTTTAAATACCGTGCCACAGCCGGTATCGTAGTTGCAGAGATCAGTTCCGGTGCCTCCGGCTGACGTTGTCCCATAAAAGTTACCGTCTGTACCTTGCACGAGCGGCGCCTCCGGGCCTTGTCCGTCGGGGCAGTTTCCGGAGGTACAAAAGGTGTAGAGCGTAGTAAGAGTACCCGCCGGGGTCATCTTAAAGACTGTGCCGGCGTTGCCCGCAGCGCCGAAATAGGTCGTGCCGTAAAGATTTCCATCAGTGCCTAAGATCAGCGGCGCGAGAGGGAAGGCTCCGTCAATACAGGAACTTGGGGAGCAAAAAGTGTGAAGTGTGGTAAGCGAGCCCTCGGGCGTGATTTTGAAGGCGGTTCCCAAGTTATTTTCTCCGCCCTGAGAGGTTGTTCCGTAAAGGTTTCCGTCGGTGGCCAGCGCTAGCTGAGCCTGAGGGCCCCAGCCATCAGCACATTCAGCTTGGGTGCAAAAGCTATAGAGGGTTCTCAGCTTTCCGGTTGGAGTCACTCTGAAAACCGTACCGCACCCCTGGTCGTTGGTGCACGCCGCACCGGTGCCCCCTATGTTGGTCGTCCCGTAGAAGTTTCCGTCGAAGCCTTGAACGAGTGATCCGAAACCGGGTTGACCACCGTCGGTTCCATCGAAACTTGCCACAATACTGAACGTCTGTGCGCGTGCGCCGATCGCCGCCACGCAAGACAGAATTACGATGCAGGCCGTTCGCTTCGTCACTGGACCCCTCCTGACGAGAGCCACGATTGTGCTCTGTGCAACAAGCTGCGTCAATATGCAGGATCTTGCAACTCGCTCCAACGTAAACGCTTGCATCGATAAATTTCGGTTGCGCGATGCAACCAGCGTGATAACATTTCTCGCCAGTTCGACCTCTGGCTAATTGGTCGCCCCCGTCGACCGACAGTTGTTGGTAAGCCTTACTCCTCCAGCAGAGGGAAAAGAAAAAACAAGGAGCTCAATCCATGGGCAGGCGCTTCCTATTGCCGATTGCGACGTGTCTCAGTCTTCTATCGGTGCTCGGGGGACAGAATGCGCACTCTCAGGATCTCAGCCAGATTCAGCACTGGGTTTTTGTCATTAAGGAGAATCGCACGTTCGACACTTACTTCGGCACGTTTCCTGGCGCGTATGGCGCCACTACCGGCACGATCTCGACCGGGGAAGTCGTGCCGCTGGGCCACACTCCGGACTACATGCCGCGGGACTTGCCGCACGCCTGGGATAACGCCAATCAAAGCATCGACTATGGACGGATGGACAAGTTCGATGTGCCCACGGGATGCAATGTGAACGGGGATTACCTGTGCCTGACACAATTGTGGCAGCAGGACATTCCCAATTATTGGACCTACGCGAGCACGTTCACGCTGGCCGACGAAGCTTTCAGTTCCATCCACAGCGACAGCATGCCCAACCATTTGTACACGGTCGCGGCACAGTCGGGAGGCGTGATTTCCAATCCCAACTCCGACTTTGCCGTAGGATGCAACTCGCCGCCGGGAACGACCGTAACCATGCTGAACAGCCAGGGTTATACGAGCGCCGTGTTTCCCTGCTTTGATTTTTCGACTCTGGCGAACAGTATGCAGAACGCGGGATTGACCTGGAAATACTATGCCGCGCTTCCGGGAACGGCCGGGGCCGAGTGGTCGATCCTGAATACGATCGATAGCATCTACAACACTTCCCTGTGGAACAATGTGGTTTCGAGCACGCAGTTCCTCAGCGACGCCGGCAGCGGAAATCTCCCCGCCATGAGTTGGCTGACGCCGCCCTCCGTCGACAGCGAACATCCAAAAGGCAGAAGCACCTGCTACGGAGAAAATTGGACGGTCGGCATGATCAATGCCGTGATGCAGGGGCCGCAGTGGAACTCCACCGCGATCGTGCTGGCTTGGGACGACTACGGCGGCTTTTACGATCACGTGGACCCGCCCATACTTGATATTTTTGGATTGGGGGCGCGGGTTCCGATGATCATCATCTCGCCCTACGCCAAGCCGGGATACATTTCGCATACCACCTACGAGTTCTCGTCCTTGCTGAAGACTGTGGAAGAGGATTTTGGGCTGCCTTTTCTCACCGATCGCGACTCGGACGCCAACGATCTAACCGATAGCTTCAATTTCAGCCAGCCGCCGCTACCGCCGCTGATTCTGAGCCAGCGGCAGTGTCCGGTAGTTTCGCCCGCGCAGTTGACGTTCCCACCGCAACAGGTCGGCAACACCAGCGCCGGCTATAACGTCCAAGTCAGCAATTGGGGAACGAAAACCATGACGGTCTCCAGCGTCGCGGTCAGTGGTCCTTTTAGCCAGTCCAATAGCTGTCCGGCCAAGCTGGCTCCCGGCACTGCCGGCTGCGCGATCAACCTGACATTCACCCCGACCGCCAGTGGAACTCAAACCGGCACACTCACCGTCACCGACACTGGAGCGGGGAGCCCGCAGGTAACCGAACTCACGGGAACCGGAACGGAGGTCACCCTTTCACCGCCGCTGCTCACTTTCGCTGAGACGCAGGTCGGAGCCAGCTCGACGGTGAAACTGACTTCCACGCTGAGCAACGCGGGAAGCAACGCGCTGAATATATCCAGCATTGTGGCGAGCGGCGACTACAGCCAGTCCAACACTTGCGGCAGCAACGTCGCAGCGGGAGCCAGCTGCACCATCACGGTTTCGTTCGCGCCGACCACCACGGGCGTCCGGTACGGGGCCGTCACCATCCTGGACAGCGACGGCTCCTCGCCCCAAGTCTTGAATCTGACTGGAATCGGCAAAGACGTTGTGGTCGCGCCGGGGGTTCTGAATTTCGGCTCAATCGAGATGGGAGCGGCCAGTCCGCCGCAGACCATCACCTTTACCAACAAGAGCGCCTCCACCCTGGGAATCACGAACATCCTCATTCAGGATGGCGCCTACCACAATTATCCGGACTACTCGCAGACGAACACCTGTGGCTCGAGCCTGGCCGCGGGAAAAAGCTGCAAAATTACCGTTACTTTTTCGCCGGCTGCGGCGGGAAGCCGGAACGGACCCTTGCTGATTTTTGATTCGGATCCGGCCACAAGTCCGGCCAGCGCGACCATGAATGGAACCGGCATTGCCGAACCCCTGGTAGTTTTAGCGCCGACCAGCCTGAGTTTTCCCAATCAGCCGGTAGGAACTTCGAGTGCTTCGCAAAGCGTGACCCTGACCAATACAGGAGCGGCAGGGCTCACTATCGGCAGCATTGCCGCCAGCGGAGATTTTTCGCAGACCAACAACTGCGGTTCCAGTGTAGCCGTCAATGCTTCCTGCACGATCAACGTCGTGTACACGCCCACTCTCATCGGCCCGGAGAGCGGGACGCTAACCATCACCGACAACGCCCTGAGCAGTCCACAGCAGGTCGGCCTCAGTGGAACCGGAACGTAAGATTGTAAGTTTTCCGACGGCAAACAACGCAGGCTCGATCCCGTCATCTGAACCGGAATCGAGCCCGCCACTGCCAGGCACATTTCCAGCGCCGGATCCCCCAACCCGGCGTGGGAATACCAGCCGTCTTACTTCATGTTGGCCATCGAGTGGCTGCCGGCAGTGTACGAACTGAAGAACAGGAAGAAGTTCGAGGGAGCGATGATGGCGTCTCCCACAGCCTCGGCGGCCTTCACCGCTCTCGCCGAGATGATGCCGCTGCTGCCATCTTTTGTTGGCCAGTCGCTCTGGCTCGTGACCAAAACGGGGATGACCTGCCACCAGATCGCTGGCAGGTTAATATCGCGGTCGATCAGCACGTGACTGTGGTTAGGCGTAGGCACGAACACGTTCGCGGTGGGCGGGCCGGTGAAACCCAGGTCGGCCAGTACCGGCGCGAGATCAAGTCTGGAAGCATGCATGGTGCAGGTTCCCGGAGCCGAGCCCGGTTCCGGACATTGCGTGTAAACCAGAGGCGTGGCTTTGAACGCCTCGGGCACTGCGCCAAACAATGTAATCAGCTCGGTGCCAAGAGCGGGGCCGCACAGAGTTCCAGTGACGACGTTGTTGCAGGAGATCGCGTCGTTCGGGTTCTGATCGTTGTCCACGGAAAACAATGGAACCAGCACATAGATTGGTTCGGTCGTCTCATAAGGACTGCCGATCTGTCCCGGCGGGTTGATCGTGGGATTAAATCCAGCCTGACAAATCGGCGTTTGCAACTCGCTCGGGTCGTTAGCAGCAATGATGCCGTTGAAGTTCAGGTCGTCGTAAGGCTGGTCGATGCAGTCAAAGTTCTGGGTATAAGTGAACACGAGCTGCTTACTGTCGCCAAAACCGAGAGTCTGGTTGGGTTTGAGAGTTTGCGCGGACGCGGTTGCCGCGGTTAGGGCCACGGCCGCAAGCAGTGCAGGCCGGATTGTTGACAGCTTCATGATTTCCTCCACAGGCGGGTTTAGGAGCCGCTCTGGGAGATGTACGGGGGATGCCGCGAAACGGATTTAAGGAACGCGGATATTTCTTGGGAGTCTTTTCTTGCCGGCACTCGATTTGTGACCGAGAGCGCGCGCCAGGCGCTTGGGGTGATCGGAAATAATACCGTCAACGCCCCAGCCTGAAAAGCGCTTCATGTCGACGGGAACATTCACAGTCCATACTAATATCTTCTTGCCTGCAGCTTTAATCTTGGCGACGACACTCTGCCGAACCAGCGTGTAGTGTGGAATTACATACTCGAGAGGCAACTCGGGCCAGATTTTGAACTGCGCTCGCGTTTCGCAAATCAGCCCGAGCGGAATCGTTGCATTTGCTTCATGAAGCGTTTGCAGCACTTCAGGGAGAAACGAAGAGACCACATAGCCGCGGATGGGGGTGTGGTCGCGAAGCAAGTCCAGGATGATTTTTTCGAGACCGGCAACTTTCAGTTCGATATCGAGGAAAGCGGTTTTCCGATAGCGAGCCAACACTTCCCGCAGAAGCGGAAGAGCCAACTGCTGAGCTGAGGAGTGCGCAATCTCGAGGCTGCGAATGCTGGCGTCGTGGCATATCACCGCTTGATCGTCCACCGACAGGCGCGCGTCGAATTCAAAACCATCGCATCCCTGAGCGAGTGCGAGATCAAAGGACGGCAGCGTGTTCTCTGGAATTGCCTTTTCGGCACGCGCGCCGCGGTGACCAAGAAGAAGCGGATGAATCTCCATAACGTAAGTGGCCAGTGGCCCGAGATCAGTGGCCAGAGATCAGTGGCCAGTGGGTTTCAATCGTGATGGCCCGGCGATGCCCCGGTCCCAGAGGCTGCTTTTAACATCGAAGTAAGATAAGAATGCGATGCAACCTCACTGGCCACCGATCACTGGCCACTGCTTCTTAGTCCAGATCGAAATCGCGGATGGGCTTGCCTGTATCAGGACTCTCTTTGGCCTTCTTCACGGCCTCCTGAAACTTTTTTTCCAGAAGCTCGGAAGCATGCTTCTGCGCCTCGACCGACTGCCGGAAGATGGATTCGCGGCGCGTATCCTGCTCCTTCATGGCCCGGGCCGCATCCTCCATGTCGGCAAACATTCTGGGCTTTACCGCAGCGGTGTGGGCGATTACCGCGCGAGTTTCCGTATCCACTTTCAGCAGCGCGCTGCAGCAGGGGCAAGTAACTTCGAAATTGGGGGGATTCTTACCCATTTGGCGAATCATACCGCAAAAGACGGGAGAACGCTCAGCGGTAAAGTTGGATCGGAAAGATGTGGAAGACGCTCAGCAATTCCCATCCCAGCAGGAAGATCGAAAGCAGGACAATGAGCACCGCCATCAACTCTCCAAAGGTAAGGCCGCGGCGGTTAGGCTCGAAGCGCCGTGCCGCCAGGCTCAGGATGTTCAGCGTGGCGAAACCAAAAACGACTGCCCAGAGAATGTTGTAAATATCGTTCCGGCGGCTGGAAAGGCGTTGCAACAGCACCAGCGCGGCAACCAACGCGGATTGGGCACGCAACAGGCTGTGAAGCGAGAGAGCGGCACTCACGCTGCGCGTGAAACTGGAGATCAGCCTGGTTGTTGAACCAAGAGCCATAGCATGCCGACTTACGCCCAAAAAACGTGCAGACTGCCTGACTGATGGATATTACATTTTTTCCCTGTCCCGGTCACGCTTCGGCGGAGCAAGGCTTCAGGTTCGAAGGCGAAGAAACATGCGGGTCAGTACTCGCCTGGGTGATGTTCTCGGCGTAGCCTTTTCAGAATGTCGCCACGCTTCAGTACCATGGATGCATGACTGACCGGCGCGTCATCTTCTTCGATGTCGGCAATACGCTTCTCTTCCCCAACCGGGCTAAGATGCTGGCGCCCATCGCAAGCGACCGCCATCCCACGCTCGAACACTGGCAGGCTCTGGAGCGCAAAACAAAAACAGAATTTGACCAAGCCATGCAGACCGGCCGGATCGATGACGGCTTCTGGTTTAGATTCCATAGCTCCCTGCTGACGGAGCTCGGCGAGAACGGCGGCGGCCGCGATACTGTACTGCGGGAGTTGGTGCAGAATGCGCAGAACTCGGCCAACTGGGACCAAATCCTGCCCGGAACGCGCGAGGCTCTCGACCGCATCGGCGCGAAGTTCCGCATCGCCGTAATTTCCAACGCCGACGGCAGGATCGATCGCGTGCTTTCCCGCTGCGGTGTCGCCGATTGCTTCGAGAACATCACGGATTCAGGCATCGTTGGAGTCGAAAAACCCCATCGTGAGATTTTTGAAGCGGCGCTCGGGACCATGAACGCCCGCGCCGATGAAAGCCTGTACGTGGGCGATGTGTACTCCGTGGACTATGTGGGAGCCCGTAATGCCGGAATGCAGGCGGTTCTGCTCGATGTGGCCGGAGCCTACCGTGACCGCGATCTGCCGCGCGTAGCATCGCTGCAGCAACTCGAAACCTGGCTGCAGCAGTAGGCTCGGGCTAAAATCTTCCCCCAAGCATTCCGCCGCAGGCAGAGAACCGTGACCGGCGCTATCATGATTGGGCTGGGAACGTACCTGGCTACGAGCGAGAGCCACTAAACGCGAGATCGTTTCGATTACTCACCTAACTCCAGAACCTGATGGTCGAGGCAGTCCACGCGCACGGCGTCGTAAATGTCCTTCAAAAGTTCGGTGCCGTGACGAGCCACAAAGTACGCTCCGGCCACGCCCCGCTCCTGCAACGCGTTTTCGGGATAGAGAGAACTGCTGAGGCCATCGGCGTGACGGCTGACCACTTCGCTGCGGCGCAATTCGGCAGCCGTAGCGCGTTCGCGGAGTCGATCAAGCTGGTACTGTATTTTTGAAACGCCCGTCTGGCTGGCTTCGACCAGCGTGGGATCGAGTTTGCCCAGCGCTTCCTGCAATCCGGAAAAAGACTCTACCACCGACTTGTTCGCTCGTTCGAAAGCCGCCTGCAAATCCGCCGGCAGAGTGCGCGCGGCAAGCATCTTGCGCAGTGCATCGAGCCCCTGAAATGCATCCACCACGCCAATGTCATACTGCCGCAGCCAGCGCTGAACCTTGGGCTCAACCAAAGTTGCCGAAAAACGTGGGACGATCGGCGTCTGGCGCCGCTGCATCGTTTCGCAGACAACTCCCACTTGCGCAAAATACGCCGCCTCTGCCGCCCCGCCGGTGTAGGCCAACGTAGGTAGCAGGTAGTCCTGCACCACCGGCCGCAGGAGCACATTGGGACTGAAATTCTCCGGCGCATTATCGATGCGATCCAGCAACTCGGCCAACGACAATTTCTCCGCAGCCGTTTCACTCGCGATAACAAATTCCGAAGTACTATCGTTCGCACGCCGTTGAATCGGAGTGCGCGCCTCATTTTGCAGCGTGAACACGAGAACAGAAGAGGCGGTAACTTTCACCTGTTGGTGATAGCCGGCGGCTTCGAGAGCGCGTCCGCGAGCCAGCAACGCATCATCAATTTCGGACGCTCGCTCGACTGCCGCTCGATACATCGGTGCCGCGACGCGATGCAACTCCGCGTCCGATGCATCTAAAAGAATTACGCCCCACTGACTAAACAGGCGCGCATAGAAGCGGGCAAACGCACTGCCTAGGGTCTCCGCAGGCCGATACGACTCGCGCAGAAATTGCGTAACCTCGGAATCTCCCAGCAGACCTGCAGCTTCCTCCACGACCGGCAGAATCTCTTCGCCCAGGCTCACATTGCTTACTGGCGCGCCCGCAATGCCGTGGCTCGAAGTTATGAGCGTGCGCAGAACGCCGTCGGGCCCGGGGATCGAAACGTGATTGACCTCCGCCAGATCGTGATCGTAAGTGGCAAGCCAGAAAACCGGAACCGCATCAATGCCCGCCGCAGCCGCTTGCTCCGCTAATTTGACCGCCGTCAGAGCCTTGTAAATTGCAAACATGGGGCCGCCGAACAGGCCGACTTGTTGTCCGGTTACAATCGCAGTCGCCCCGCCGCGCAATCGATTGATGTTGGCGAAAGTCTGCGGCGAAGCATCCCAGGATTTGTTCTGGCGTTCAAGGATTGCACTCACGCGCTCGCACCGAACTGGATCGTACCGCACCGCGGAGGCCTCCGTTTTCATCCATTCGGTAAAGTAAGGAGCATGCGGATAAAAGGGACGAACGCTGGGAGAATACGCGAGAAGGTCGATGAAAAGGCGCGTGGTGTGCGGGATCTGGGCAAAGGGCAAACACTGCGATTTCACCGGCAACACTCCTGACACTGCCTGTTTACGATGTGTTGGACGAGTGAGATCATCGCAGGTCAACGCTTCATTCTACAGATGGCGTCGTAGTTGAGATGCCGCAATCCGGCGCAGGATGCAAGATAATGGAAGTGTTCACGAAAGGGAATCCAGGATGAGTACGCTCGCTGCTCCTCTGAATATCGCTACACCGTTCACGCTGCAAGGTTCTGTCGTCCACCTCGAACCGATTCGCCGCGAGCACGCCGAGAGCTTCTGGGAGGCCACAAAAAACGATCTCGACGACATTTTTCAATGGATCCCTTACCGCATGAAGACGCGGGAGGATTTTCAGCGTCTCGTGGAGAAGGCCTTTAGCGAGCAAGAACGCGGCGAGTCAATCGTGTTTGCGACTGTCGAGCGCAGTTCGGGCAAAGTGATCGGCAGCACTCGCTTCATGAACATCGACCGTGTGAATCGCCGCGTGGAGATCGGTTCCACCTGGATCGCACCCGCCTGGCAGCGAACCGCTGTCAACACCGAAGCCAAATATCTGATGTTGCGGCATGCCTTCGAAGTCTGGAACTGCTTCCGCGTCGAACTGAAGACAGACGCGCTGAACCAGAAATCGCGCAACGCCATCCTGCGCATCGGCGCCAAAGAAGAAGGAACCTTACGCCGCCACGTCCTCACCTGGACCGGCCGCATGCGCGACTCCGTCTACTTCAGCATTCTGGATTCAGAGTGGCCTGAGGTAAAAGTGAAGCTGGAAACGATGCTCGCGCCGAAAGCCGCGTCAAAGAATGTTTGAGTCCAGCCCGGCGATGAACTGGATCCCGGGGATTACTTTGCCGACTAACTTTTGGTCGTTAGTTAAGAACAAGTCGGTACCTGCGATCGCCGCGCAGGCGAGATGGATGGCATCCGGCGAGGCTATGTTCGTGCTCCCACGGATTCGGGCATAAGCGTCTGCGGTTTCGAGAGTGAACGGTACTACTTCAGACACTACGCTCAACAATGTCGTGCGAACGTCTTCGCCCTTTGACAAAGGGGCTTTCCGGTAGGCGCCCGCCAGAACCTCGCCAAAAGTAACGGCGCTAGTTATAAGTGTGTCCTGTCGCTGCTCCATTCGCGAATAAATAGATGCAACCCTCTTCGCGAAAAGAGGATTGTTGTCCAGCCAATAAATGAACAGCATCGAGTCCCAATAGATGCGGCTCATTTTTGGTCGTCTGCGTCGCGGAAAGACGCCCGTTCAGCACGCAGGTAGGCCTCGCCACCGCCATATTCGGCGAATACGTCTTTCAGAGCTCCCCGAAGACGATCCCACGCGGCTTGCCGGTCCGGTCTAGGATGTGAGTCGACGAATTCGTATGTGTACGTGACTGTCGTGCTCTGGCCGGAGGGTGGGCCGGTTTTCGAGATCAGCCGGAGGTGGCTCTCTGTCAGAAATTTCTTGGACGCGAGAGCCGCGCACACCAGCGGCACCCGGTTGTTAAGCGCCAAGGCGCGGTGCACTTCCCCCACGTTAATGGCCACGGTCTTCTCTTTTCGCCGCCGCGCCGCAGAAATGTATTTCTCATAGGCGTGGCGACGAACCGCATCCGAACCCGTGCTCGCTTCAGGCGCTGTGTTCTTGCTCATGCATGCTATTGTTGCATATGCATGCATAGCATGTCAAAACATAGCATTGTCGGCGCGTCTGCTGTTGAGCGCTGACTCATCGCCGAACGGATTCGGCGGCCCACCACCGAAGAACAGGCAGAGCTCGACATGGAGAAACCGCACTGTGATTGAAAGCTAGAGGATAAGACTGGAGGTCGGGAACTCGGCTGCGGCGGCAATTTCTCAACGAGTGAGATCGCCTGTTTGCGACAGTTGAGGAACTTTTTTTGCAAGCGTTGGCGCAAATAGGGAGAGATGGGTGCTCTGCTAGGCGGGGTAGATGGAAGACAGATTCACGCTCTGCGATATTCAGTGGAGTGGGTATCCGGACGCGCCCGGCATCCGGCCGTCGATTTTGATAACTTTCATTCCAGACTTAACGTCCCCGACATTCACCAAGCTGATGGCCCAGGGAAAGAGACGCAAGGCCTCTTTTTGCATGCCGACGGAGGGGACGATCAGAGGTTCGGCATCGGCCTCACCACGGAACACCTGCGCTGTCCAATACATTTTGTATTCTCCTTCCGACATCCCGAGAAGCTTCAGCAAGGCTACGCGTTCAGGGCATCCCGAACCGCGCGTGACGAGTTGGATGGGCTGGCCACCCGGCCATGAGCGTTTCTCACCCGCGAATATCTTCCGCAGGTCTCCGGGGCTGAGATTAGTGGCTGGATTGTTGGAGCTGACTACTACCGCGATGTCTTCGGCTTGGGCCGTCCCTCTGGAGACCAGGGAGAGAACAGCCAGTCCCAGGAGAAGCAGAGTTGTTATCGACTTGACTCCCATGCTCGCTCCCGCCTCAAAAAGTAAACGCGAACTGCAATTGCAGGCCATTCAGGTCTGGCTCGCCGGCGCGCGCGGTGTGGTCCAACTGAGCCTTAAAGGCAATGTAGTTATTCAAGTCGAAGCGAGCGCCGAAAGAAGGACCATAGCGCAAGCCGACGTCGTCGAGGATCGCGTTGCTGTTAGAGTTCGCGTTCACATACTGATAGCGGAAAAACGGCCGCAGCCGCCCCAGTTGCTTGGAGAACTGCGAATAGAACGCTGGTTGGTCGAAGTGGAGCGAACCACCGATAACGGTTTGCCGGATCAGGAACCCCTCGTTCAGAAATTCAATGCCATGCGCCACGTAGACCACGTAGGCGTTGACGATCGTCTGGCCGTACCTCGTAGACGGTCCGAGAACACCCGGAAGCAGAGGAGTCGGAGCGCCGGAAAGCAGGTCGTTATGGCTGATCTGGTCGTGGTAATAAGAAGCTCCGATTTGCAGCCCGGGAACGGCGTCCGGACGAAGGAAGAAACCAGCGTTCACGTGGTTGCCATTGTTCTCATCGGTCACCTGACCGCTCCCGTTGAGTTCAGGCCGAATGGTGTCAGAGGAGCCGTATTCAGCAATGTAGTTCAGCCCCAGCTTTTCCGAGGGAATCGCGCCAGTCACGGAAACCCCAATTGCCTGCGTGGGAAGCAACCCGCCATCGCTGGCGTATTGCATCACCAGCGGCCGATCTGCTGTTGTTTGCAGCCAGGCGGCGCTGCGGAACGCCCAGTTGTAATACCCGATGTTGGTCTGGTAACGGCCAAAGGAAAATTTCAGGTGGTCGTTCCAGTCGTACTTGAGCAACATCCGTCGCAGATCGACGCTGTAGCTCTGGGCGTCGCCTTCCTCGAAAATAATCTCGGAGAGCACGCTGGCTTTGTCCGTAAGTCTTGAAGTGAGGAATAGACCAAACTCGTTTGTATAGAAGTTCCCCTGCGAACCCGGGACGAACCCGCCCGTTCCCAATTCCGGCTTGCGCTGGTTGAGAACCTGGTAGTCGACTTCACCAAAACCGCGCCAACGAATGCCGTGCACGTCATGCCACTCGTGCGGCAGGGCCTCCGGCGTCGGTGGTGGCGCGGTTTGTTCTGCAGACTGCGATGGTGAGGGGCCGACTTCGGCCGCGGGTGAAGCAGGCAGTTGCTTGGACTCCAGAATCTTAATCCGCTCCAGCAGATCATGGTCTTGCTGCTGCAACTGCTTGATCTGCTCTACCAGTTGGGTAATGGTTTCCTGGTCGCTGGGACTGGCCGTCTGCGCCCGACTGGAGGCTGGAACAAGCGCCAGGATGAGTAGCGCGCAATCGATGCGAGTCCTGATTCCGCCTTTCAGCACAGATACTCTCCTGAATTCACTGCCGAAGCAGGTGCCGGAACGTTTCCTGATCTGACTCCATTTAACCTTCGGCAGGACGGGGTGAGAGCATCGGGTTACTTTGGTATGTGGCGAGCAGCGTGATCCAGACCGCTGATCGTCGGCTGCCGGAAACTACGCCACTTGTTGACGTAATACTTTACACTCAATGACCAGAGTCAAAACGTGTAATGGCCTGGTTACAACAGTTGAGAAGCTTCGCAGCGCAGGCGGCCTTAAGCTGCAAGAGGTGCAATCGCTATTTCGCTCATTGACTGCGACGACTGTCCGGCACACTGGCAAAAGAGATAAGCCATTCCCCCGCAATCCCTCGAACGGCACGCCTCAACGCTTGACAAAGCTTGTGATTGGAAGGATCATGTCACGGCTATTTCCACCCGGAGCCCGCCATGCCTATGCCGTATGTGCAAACGCCCAGGAAAGATCGATGGCAAGACGAAGTAGCCTACAGCAAGTCTCGGCTTATCTTTGACCTCGGAATGAATAATGGCGATGATTGTGCGTACTACTTGTCCAAGGGCTACGACGTAGTTGCCATCGAGGCAAATCCTAGTCTTGTGCGGAGAGCGCGGGAGCGGTTTCGGCGAGAGATATCCGACCGCAGACTCGTCATCGAGTGTGTCGGGATTGTAGATCAACCACGAAGTATCCCATTCTGGATTTGCGACGAACGAGATGTATTTAGTTCGTTTGATGCAACAAGGGCTGGGAGAAATGGACTGAAGTGTCACCCAATCGAAGTTGAGTGCGTGACCTTTGACGCAATTCTGGAAAAATTCGGGATTCCCCACTACCTAAAAATCGACATCGAAGGAGCCGAGCCTTACTGCTTGAAACACCTGCCGCGTACGCACTTGCCGCAATACATTTCTCTCGAAGCCGAAGACCTTCAATGGCTCGTTCTCCTGCAGCAATTGGGATACTCGGAATTCAAGATTGTCGACCAGATGCGTCACAATTCGAGCTTTCCCGATTTCGGCAATACCACCGTGTTTTCGCGCTCAGCAAAACAGATTTGCTGGTATGCCGACAGACTGAAGAACAGGCTGGACCGCGCCCCTTTTCCCCGGGGTTCTTCTGGCCCCTTCGGGGAACAGACCCCGGGGCCGTGGCAGAGTTTCCAAGAGGTATCCAGCAACTGGCAGCACATGCGACTCGGGCACTACAACAGGGGGACACTGAACCGATATTCATGGTACGACTTCCACGCCAGAGCATTCCCAGCGCCTACATTCCGATCAGAGATATCAGACCTCGGTTCCAGACATGAGAACTTTCGCTTATCCCTTCGCGGTGTAAACAGGATGCGTCTATGAATCAGCTTGCGCTCCGTACCTACATTACAGAGCTAGAACCTGAGATCGCGATGCCATGCCAAGCGAGCCGTCGGGTTTCTGAACGGCAGCGATTCCTGCTTTTAAGCTTTTCAGCGGTAGTGGCACTGGTCGCGCATGTTTTGTTCTTACTGCTATTGCCACAACCTTGGCGCAGGAATCAGAGTCCCGATTATACCGGGTATTACGAGCCAGTAGCACAGAGCTTGATCGCGGGGAACGGCTTCTACTTGCATTCCAAGCCCGCACTCACGTATCCGCCAGGAATTCCGATGCTCTATGCAGCTGCATTCTGGGCCGCTCGGAAAGTGGGCCTCAGCGAGGCGAACGCACTCCGGATCGTAGAAGGGTTCTTGCTGACGTTTTCAGCAGTGCTGGTCTGCTTTCTGGCTATGAGATTCTTTCGTTGGAGAGTTGCACTTCTGGCTTCAGGGCTCTGGTCCACTTATCCGTTTCACTTGTGGCTGACGAAACAGCCGGATGCGACGAGCCTGTTCTCGGTGCTTTTATTAACTAGTGTGCTGCTGTTCTTTACCTGGTCCTCTAAGACTCAAAATGGCATTCGATACGGCATACTGTTGGGGCTGATTTTGGGAATAACTGCCCTCATCAAGCCCTTCAGCATAGGGCTTCCTTTGGCCTTCGCGGCACTCGCGAGCGTGAGCGCGATTAGCGGCCAAAGGCGGAGCCGGATTGTATTTTCCGCGTGTCTCTTAATTACGTACGCTGCAACGATCTCTCCCTGGGAGATCTGGGCTTGGCACGTAGGCGGGCACTGGATCCCGCTCTGCACGAATGGCCCCAGCGCTCTAATTGACGGTCTCACGTTTGGCACGGAAAGAGGTCTCCCGCAGGTAGCACTCCCCGAAGGTGCGAGAGCTTTCGTACGCGATGCAGCCACTCACTATCCACAGCTCAAGAGTACCGGCAGCATTGCTCATTTCATCCTGACCAAGATGCGCCAAACTCCGACCGCAATCTTGGAACTCCTGTTGGTCAAGGCCGCGCGAAGTTGGTTCGGGAATGAGTCGCACACATTGGAACGTTGGATCGCCGTCATCCAATTGTTGTATTTGCCATTCTTGCTCTTGGGAACTCGAACCGTGTGGAAATATGGCAACGCTCGGCAAAAGAATTTTGTGCTTCTCGCCATCGTTATCACAGCCTATTTCTGGATCATGACGACGGTCACCGCGGAGGCCATTCTTCGATATATGGTGCCAGTCACCTGCCTGTTAGTCGTGTTTGTTGCAGTTTCTTTTGAGTTTCTTTCAACCCGCTTTTTCCAAAAACTCAGGATGTCGTGAGCGTTTGAACGTCTAGGCGGAGTACCCGCTCGTCCAATAGATTCGGTTTGGGAAAGTGAAGACTGCGAAATGGGGTAAGTCAATGAAAATGATGCGGTTGCCAAGACCTCAAGAGGATGATTGACGAGACATCGCCATTACACTCACTGCCCCCCGATGCTTCCTGTCCGGACGCCAAGCCAAATTTCCTTGACTTCGATCCCCGGCGCAGCATCTAATATCCATAGACCGAATTGATCTTTGACATTTCAAGTAAGAGAGCTAAGTCCAGCAAATGCAATATTTTGGGAGACGTATGCTGATTTCTAAAGCGCTTAACCCGAAAGGACTGACCTAAGTCCTTTCCCTGGAATATTTTACGGGCAAGTCGTTCCTTTTCAATATTTTGGGAGTGCTGAAGAATGTAAGTGATTGATTCTAGAGATTTTAGGAGTACTTGTTTCTCCTCGAATCCAGATCAGATCCAGCGTCCGGCCACTTTGGATTCCAGCTCTTAGACTTATGGCCAATCCCACCAGTGGGGGCGTCACGGCTTCGACGGAGATGCTTGCGGCCAAGAGGCATGCCGGGGTGCACACACCCGTAATCGCGTGCAAAATGATAAT